>Ga0209611_10004535_pt1 | contig 23698 bp, 9 predicted proteins | sample S1TSphgellanicum_3_FD_187693 | JGI IMG/M metagenome (GOLD analysis project Ga0209611, IMG submission 187693) | Host-associated microbial communities from peat moss isolated from Minnesota, USA - S1T2_Fc - Sphagnum magellanicum MG (SPAdes) (version 2) | ecosystem: Host-associated > Plants > Peat...
ACACACAAACAAAAAGCCCCAAAAAAAAAAAACACTAAAAAAAAAAAAAAAAAATTGGACTAGAAAACAAAACAAAAAGTACAAAAAATTTATGCAAGTTTAATTTTAAGTCACAAAGTAACAAATGGATGGATAAACATAAAGATGCATGTCATTGAATATGCATACCCTAGTTCCTAGGCAAGTTCGCCACACAAGTGTAGAATACTTGATTTATTTTTAAATTTAAAACTTGCCATGCGGGTTTTTAATTTTGAACTTTGCACCATATAGCAAATTTACATATTAAACTATAACTCAACTTTAAAGTTCTTTTACTATCCTTGTGCTTAGTCTATTCACAATAATATGCTTATTTATACTAGGCAAGGGTTCAATTCCAAATTCTTGCAATCTAAATTTTTGAAATTTTCGACAACATGGTTAATGATTTTTCAAAAACTATGAATTTTTTTAAAAAATTAATTTATGCCAAAGTTGCCCATGTACTATGGTAATCAAGTTTTAACATGAAATGTGGTAACATGGGAGGACTCTTAAGGTGGGCCACACTTGGAGGTAGCCCATTTTTCCAATTTTTCTTTAATGTTTAAAAAAATGTCAGCTATCACCTTAAACTTAGCTACTCCCCATTTTTATCTATCTCCTATCTTTTTGTCTTTAACTTGTCCACACCTATGATGTTAGAGAAAGGGTTAGCTTACCTTTTTCACCTTTCGGCAAAATAGTGGCCTCACCTTCGTTATAATGTTACAAAGCTTTCCCATCACTACATACTAGACACCGCACATTTGCTTTGGTTAGCTGTTGTTATGACACTAGACACCTAGTCCATGTTTGTTGTTGCTATGATGCCAAATTTGCTAAGAGATGTAGAGGAACCTAGAAATTGAGCTTGCTTGCTACGTGAAAGGAGAATGCTACTACACCTGGAAAAACATTACTACATTTGGGAGAATGTTGCATTATTACCCAAGTGGCAAATTTTTGAGCACACAAATGTCATTGGCGAAAGCACTAAGTTAGCATGAACTTATCTTGACATCTTTTGAGAAGTTAATTACCTTTTGATTTTTGAGAAAAAATCTAAGATCTTTGTAGATTTAGAGGTAGCAATTAGATTAGCTATCTCTAAGTTAACTTCCTTTGGCACATAGGCATCCAAGTAGGATTTGGAGGTAACTATCCCTACATGTGTGGACACAAGGTTAAATGTAACTTTTCTAGTTCTAACTTAACTGTGTTTTACCTCCAAGTGTGGTCTCACCCTTAATAGGTTGTGTTGTTAAGGGCAAAAACAAACATATCTTAGGGGGAAAAAGAATACTTGAAAGAAGGTCTTAAGCTATTTTTGACAACTTTGTATCATTGTATTTGATGTAACCAAACACGATTTGTTAAAAGTTTTGTTTGGAGGGTTGTGATGCCTATAGGTTGTTGATGTCAAAATTGCCTCATTGGCATGAAAAACCGATCACCTAAATAATGTTTGCTTTATAACACATGAATTATTAATCATTAGGTACTAGACACTAAACCTCACCTATACATACTAGAACATGATATGTAAATGAAATCTAAATATCAATAAAGGTATGATGGTGAAGTTTTAAACATGGATATTTATATTGGTAACTTGAATGGAGTTTATTAATGAACCTTGTCGGGCACAAATTAACTTAACCCCATTGTGCTAAAAGAAGAATTGTGAATGTATATATATTTCAATATATACTCATAAATATTTATTTGAATCATGTAATTGAATGTGTCGATGTTATAATGGTCATAAATTGGGCTCTTTCTAAATAGTTGGAAAGTTCTAAATAAACATTATAACATAGTGGGATTTGATTTGAACGTACATTGCATAATTATGATGTGATTGTACAAGATTTTGAGGCTAAAATGTCCAATTATATAGTTGCGAAATGATTAAAATGCCCTTATGATATTGACATTGGCCCAAGTATACTAAACCAATTGTAGAATCATCCATCCCAATACTATTATGATCAAAGTGGGTTTAACTTTAGAATCCTTATGGAACTTGAATGTGAAAAGGTCATTTTTAAAACATAAATTAATTTCCAAATATGCAAGTTATTAAATTGAATAACTTTTGCATCATTGGTCTACAAACTACAAAATAAAAAATGTGCACACTACCTCATCGGAGGTTTTCCATTGATAACAAAAGCAAAACAAAGCTTCATGGTTTGGGAAAGTTATAGCCTAATCACATCTAAAACAAACAAACAAACAAACAAACACCTATCTTAATATATACGTTTAGATTGGTTATCTCTCATACCACAAACATTTTAAAATGACAATGTTCATTTCTTTGAAAATGGGAAGGGTTGTAAATGAAAATATTATTTATAATTTGTTTATAACTTTTAATCATTTGAGAATTATGGGTTCCAATTTTGATATCTTCAAGGTTCCAATTCCTCAGTGGTATAAAACTTCTAACATCAAGATTGTAGAAGACTAACATAATTTGACTCAAATGTCTTATTAAAGGATGAACAAAAGTTTAAGTTGATTCCAAATGGGTATTCATTAGTGAATTAGTCTAATACATAAACTTGCACTCTGTATCAAGGACCCTATCAAATTCATATGGCATGAAACAATACAAGCCTTAAATTAAAACCAACTTGGTAAGATATTGTGGCAATAAAGTTATCTGCAAAGTTAAGAAAACCCAAAAGTAGAACCTTAGGTTTCCTTAAAACTAAGTACAACACTCAAAATGTAGGATGAGACAATGCCAAAAAATATATAATAAATGAGAAAACTCTCAAGTTTCATCTTCAACTTACCTAGGATGGTTGAGTTTCCTTTTATTTCTTATGTTTTGTTTAAGCTTAGATATTTACCTAGGAGCTTACTTACCATGTTATGATCTTTATATAGCCTCCAAAATAGTCCCTCAAGTATCCCTTAACTTAAGAAGTTCCTAAGTAATTTCTTGGGTAAGCTATACATAGCCTCCTAAATAGTCTCGAGGTATTCCCTAACAAAGGTAAGGCCTAAGGTAGTCCCTAAATACCTCCCTAGTCAAACCCCTAGTTAGCCCTTAAATAGTTCCTTATATAATCTCATAAGTAACTTTTAGGTATCTCCTATTTTAGCCTCTTAAGTAGACCCTATGTAGCCTTCTAAATAGTCCATAGATAATCATGAAGATGGTCCTATGTAGCTCCCATTAAGCTTTTGATAGTCCTTATCCTAGGTAAATAACCCACAAATAGGTAGGTAGCCCATGTAGGCAGGTAGGCCTAAACTAGTCAACTTCATATTGGGTAGCCCCTAGTTTAATGTAAATAGACCATAATGTGGTTAAAAAAGTAAAATACAGCAATGACTTTTGAGGACTTCATCTTTAGTTTCGAGGGTGAGTCCTCCTCACTTTGCTAAACTTTATGAATAGCTCAAAAAGGGAGGACAAAAGTGAGGTTCAAAGTAAGGATTACTTTATGGATAAACTTTAATATTCAAGAACATAATATATACATGTGTGTTATACCAATTTCAATATCAAGTGTAAAATCAACCAAGTTTCACATACAAAGTGATCATGGTGATGAAGCTTAGGCTAGATAAAAATCATGTACATATATAAGAAATTCCAGGTACTAAAAGATCTAGAAAAGAGAAAATTCAAAATCAATCATATAAGTTCCAAACACTTTTTTTGGGGATTCATAAACAAATATTAAGCCTAAAGTTGTTGATCAGACCAGAACTAGCAGGACTAGGCCCTACACCAAATTGAATGGTTTTTGGCCCATCCTTTTTTCTAAATATGTGAAGTTTAAATAGAGTGTATATAGCACTTGGTACCCCATTGCTTTCCTCTTGGTACCATCGAATATCCACTGAGATTTTATTAAGTTTAGTATGTACCTATGTATGATACATACTATATACTATGGTTTTATGGTTGCATGTGATTTGTCCTAAATAGCAAACATGGGTCTCTAAACCTAAAATAAAACCTTGAAAAATAAGACCTTAAAAACAGGGAGGGGACTAGTTTTGTGTGAAGTAATATATTAGAACAAGAACCTCCCATTAAAATATTCATGTATTGGCTTCTTCCCAAGTCCACAAGATGTTCCAAGCTAAGTTGTTTGGGCAATGGGCATCATCTTCTCATCTGCATTTGATATATGATGCCACCACCACATATGACATCAGGCAACACTAGTACATGGATTTTACATGTAACTATATAGGGTAAAGAACAGCTTTTTCTACTCTTCCAGGCCCATGCTGAGAGAGATAGACTTGAGGTTGGGCCCCATAATCCAAGAAGAGCCTCAAAGCTGTTCCTTACCTTACTACATAAGGAACTTTTCAAATTTGATGGACCCTAGAAAAGTGGAAGATAGGAGAAACCTTTTTTGGGTCCTTCAAATTTAGAGTGAAATTCTGGCAGGGGAGGTGCATTCAAATACAAAGACCTGAAAGAAGAGGAAGTTCAACCAAAAGAAAACAAATGTAGTTTAAACCGTAAAAGCATCCAAAATTTGATTAGACCACATCAAACTTAATTAAACAAGGGGTGTGTCACACTGTGGCCTTGCCATTTACATTAAAGAGTATCTTAAGGCAAAAGAAGACTTATGGAAACTCAAATATTTCACCATGCAAAAATATAATCTTCAAAAAATCCTCTACAAGAAACCAAAATCCTTCAAGATATTATAACTATATAACTAATCTCAAGTTTCAACACAAGCCAAAATATCATCTTTCAAAAAATCCTCATATAAAAATAGACCTATTAGGTACCTATTACCTAGAGGCCAAAATCCCATAAGCTACTATATATTCTATAATGAATCTAAACACAATATCCTTGCCTTGGAAGGCAAGGCCAACAAAACACCCAACAAAGGGGGAACGATGAAACAAAGAGAGAGAGAACCCAAGTCCAAGCCAGAAGAGCAAAACCCAAAGTGGGTCACTATGGGGCATCCAAACAAATCATATTCCAAAAGGAACATGTGACATTGTCCCCACACCATGTGATATTGTCCCCTTATTATGCCCATCAGGTGAAGAACCGACTACATTTTTACCCTTTCAAGTTGACGGAGATAGCCCGAGGTTTTCTTTTCCTTTGGGGGAGGGGGTAATGGTTTTGGAATTTTTTAATGTTGATGTTCCCAATGTGTTCACATCATGCCCTGCATGTGTTCCCAATGTGTTCCTCGAGATGTTCCCAATGGCATCACACTTTTATCTCATACCCTTTGCCCAAAGTTGAATTTTCATGTGTTATCTATCTATGAAGGAATGTAGTTTGTTTGTTTTGTTTTGTACTTATGAGATCCACCGAAGGGGGATGCTTCAGATCATGTTCTTGGTCTCTTTGGAAAGCTCTTGCGGAGGAGGAGGGGTGCATCAGCTTGGTTTCATGGCGTTTGAATATTGAATGATTTCTTCATTGAAAACTTAATTTAATTGTAGCTGAAAATTTCAGAGGAATTGGAATGTGCCTTTGGAGTTGTTGGAAAGATCTTGATAAGCAGGATTTAATGGAGTTTATTTGGTAAGATTTGGGATTCAGAACGTGGGTTATCAAGAAGAAATGAGCTACTTACAAAGTTAACAAAATATAGAATTAAGTGGCTCCAAGTAAAATCTGTTGGAAGGTGCCCTCATTCTTACCTGGTGTAAATACATTTATACCATAGCCTAAGGTCAGTTTTCACATTGACAAAACGAATAATTTTTTTTCTTCAAAAAAATGAATTCTATTTCTAATTTTGCAATTAAATGTTTTTTCCATCATTTACTATAATATTGTGATATGAGTAGTGAAATTGTTTGGAGTGTATAGCCTTTGATGATTTTCAGCATGTCAACTTCATATGTTCACAAAATTTCATTTCACTATTTTGAGGATTATTTAATGACTAAACTAACCATAGGGTAAGGTATAGTCTTGTAAGGACTCTAGGTATAATACAAACAAAACTATATGAGAAAGTAGTCTACTCATTGCTCAATGTAAAAAATTGAGGTATTTGATCAATATGCACCAAAAGTAGATTCATTGAAATGAAAAATAGATTAATTTTTTTAGTACACTTCTTCTTGACTATTGTAAGTATCAATTTTTAATTTTAAAATAGATAATTATGGTTTTAAAAGATAGTTCTTTTGAGAAGGTCCCACACTTCTAGTGATAGTTTCTTGGATACGATTGCCCTATTACAAATTTTTTTGACTTGCCCAACATGATATGATGCTATGGGCAACTTTGTGCCACACTTATGTGAAAATTAGAGAATTGTTTTGCAATCCAATGTTTTCATCATTTTAAACCAACATTCCTAGTCATAGTCTCAAATTGTCCAAGACTTTTGTTTCCCAAAATGTTTGTTTTTAGACCTCTTCTATATGGCCAACCTTGACCATCCATTACTCATTCATTTTTCACTCTTTTTTAATAATTCTTTTTCCACATGATTCACATGCATGCCTTCTATCCACCACAAAACTTGGGCTTCGCATTCTAGTGACATTGATAAAAATGTCATTAAATTAAAATTATTAATATATTAATCATTTAAAATATTAATCATTTAGTTTTTAAAATATAATTGTGAATGGAATTTCATATTAATTTAGTTGTAATTCTGATTTTTAATTAAAAATAAAAAATTTAATTATGATTTTAAATTTAGTGTTATCATTTATTACTACAAGGAATTTTCTCCATTCCAATTCATGTGTTTATGATTTGTGTTCAAATCAATCATGATTTTTGTGACTACAAATGCAATTATCTTATGTGGCATTTAATATAAAAAAATTTGTAATTACATAAACAATTACAATGTGATTTCAAGTTGTATATGCAATTTATACTTGTGACTAATGTTAACTTGAACGAAAATGAAGATGAAAAATACATTTATATCATTCATTTTTATGACATTCCAAAATAGATGAAAATATAGTTGTTTTAACGACTTGGAAAATGCTTCATATGCCATTGGACACCATGTCAAACATCTTTTCAACTTGATTTGCAACTTCAAATCTTAGTCACAAATGCACATGTAATTAAATGTGAAAACAAAAGTTTACCAATGAAATTGTTGGATTTAGTGGTTTAATTGTTGTCCATTAGCTTTTTTCAAAGAACCAACCATTAAATGTGTAGTAAGTTTTGATGGGTTTGTGAAACTTTCAAAGGACTCATGGCAATTGATGGTAGAAATAAGGTTATGTAGTAGATAACATGTATGTGGCTAAGTAATACATACACAAATAGAATAAAGTATGTTATATATAATGTCATTTTTTTAATATGATAAATCACCAAATTTTGTGGAATTGATGCTAGAATCTTGATTTTTTTTATTAAATAGATGCGTTAATAAGGACAATCAAATTAATTTTGTTAATTAAAAATTTACATTCCAAAGGTTTGGAAAGAAATATATGAAATGTGGATGCCAAAGAAAATGACATTATTTGATTTTTTAATAGGTTTTTGGTACTCCAAATAAAAGTATGTCATTCTACAATGTTTAAGTAGTCTTACATTCCTTTTTTGTTTATATTTGAACATAACATTCAAAATTTGTTCAATTGACTTGAATCATTCATTTATAACACACATTGGTTGAAAACATAAACATACATATTTCTCTTTCATTATGTAGCATTTTAAAACATCCATTTTGCTAGAGTCCTTAGTTTAGAACTTAGGACAAATGAGTGTCATTGTTTTTACTATGGTACCCAAATCATGATTGCACCTTAATTAAAGTAGGTTATGTAATTAATCTATAAAAAAGACATTAAGTAGGTAGGTAGTACCTAGTAAATAGCTAGTAAGTCATATGTATGTAGTTTAAGTAGTAGGTACTTTATCATATTAATATGTGGTTTTTTAAAATTAATTACTTAATTAGGTAGACAATGTAATTTGTTTATTAATAGGCTAGGTAGTAAGAGTAATTTATGACCCATTTATAAGCATTACATAGTGAATAATTATATATCATACATCTAAATTACATTTGTTGGTATAATTATGATTTATTATAAGCAAAATTGTATGATATAGTTTTAAAAATCAAATAGAGGTTTGAGATGTGAAAAAACATAATTTATTTGTAAATAAAATTTTTATCAAAATTTTAAGTAAAAATAAGATATTATATGTGTAAATGTAATAAAATTTATAGTTCTAAAAAATCAATTAATTACATGGCATTAATTAATATTTACATCAGAAACATTATGGTTAAAATAAAAGCTTTTATTATATTTCTATTATAATTTATGTATGATCCATTTATATATATTATATGTGAATAAATTATATATCCCACATTTAAATTAAAATGTATTAGTAAAATTATGATATATCAAAAATATATATATAGTGTAATTTTTAGAATCAAATGAAGGTTTAAGATATGAAAGATGTATTTTATTTATCCATTTGTAAATCATGTGATTGAATTTATTTTTTCCATGGAATGGTCATTGAAATTGTAATCAACAATGAGATTCAATTTTTTTTCCCTGATCATTTTATATTTTTAAGAGGAAAAAAATAAATTTGTGTACATTATTGAAAGAACTTTAAGTTTAAATTTTAATCTTGTCATTTAGACAAAATCTTAATAAAATAGATAAAAGATAAAAAATGATGGTTTGTGTAATGTTTTAAATGAAACATGGTAAACATAATGCACATTATTTATTATTTTGTCACAACAAATGGGGCAGCTTGGCGGTAAAGAAGTTAATTTACATCCTTGGGGTTCAAGGATCAATTCCCACAAATGACATGTGTTGTGTTCATCAATGGAATGTTTACTGAATATTTTTAACCTACATATCAAAATTAGGTTAGGTGTTTAGTAGGTGAGCTTATGTAATGACACATGTCAACATGGTATAGGTTGAATTTAATAAAATTAACAATAATATACAAATATTAAAAAATCGTATTTAAATATTTAATTAATAAATATTTATAAATAATGTGACTACATTGCTTAGTTGTAAATCGGTCGCAAAATGATGATGCCACGTAAGTTGGTGTGGATGAATGAAAAGTTCATATAAATTGCATCTTTATGTGATTGCCATTGTAACTTGGTCCCATGTATTGTTTTTTGTGACTAGAATTTTATGCTACTTGTCCAAAAACTAGGCCTTGTACCAAGTCACATGTGATAATTATGATTAAAAATTAGTCATTAATCCATTCATTTATTTGTATATTCCTTAAAATGTGTTAAAATTATGAACCCTATGAAAATGAATCAATATCAAATCCATTAAGGAATATATGGATATATATTGTGGTTTAATGGTTTACAATTCATTAAGACTAAACAAATTTTAATGTGAAATTTTGCATTTTTGTTAAAAAACTTTAGGAAAGGGAATATTTGGTTGCAAGATTCTTTTTTTTTTGAAAAAAATCTCCAAAAAAGTAGTTGTTTTGGGTTAGTGTAGTTATAATTTTTATTTCTAATTCTTGTAAATAGCTAGACTATAACAATGTTTTTTCTAAACAAGTTGTAGGAAGAGGTTGCATTTATTATTAGATTATTCTTGGGATGCTCATTAATGGCACTATAACATAAAATTGGAAAAGAAAACACTTGACATATTCTTTTCATACAAAACAAAATGTTGAAATTTAGGATAATGTTTTGGACAATTAACAATACAATGTCTAGGTCAAGAACTTTAATTATAATTTAGTTTTCATGTTTCAAAACAGAAATAATGTATTATTTAATGCACCATTAAACCTAAAAATGTAGTTGTTGATGAAAAGATGAAACACAAATGCATTTGAATGTGAATCATGCACTTTTAAATAACAAAATGCACAAAGGAATCTTAAGGTTTTCAAAACTTTGGTGTGATACATAATGATAATAGGTTGAGAAACATGTGATTTATGGGTAACATGCAACTAATTTAAACCAAAATATTAAACATTTGAACAATGTATAATTTGAAATCAAAAGCCAAACTTTGAACATGTTTCAACTACATAAAAAATGAAAAACATTATAATTAAATTAAAAACAATTGGGATGAATTTGCATGGTTTTTAAAGTCTTGCCCATTTCAATTTGCATCCAATTTGCAAGCTTTGATGTATCACTTTTTTTTCCTCTTAGTTTTTTATTGTTGTTATAATTTTTTTTTGTTTTTGCTTATTGTATTCATCTTCCCATCAATTTAATTCAAATAAAAATGCACATTAAATGAAAGTTATAACCCTTACAACATATTCATGGGATGTGAAAAGTACACATGATTTAATAGTTGATTCACAATATTTTCAAGGTTGTTTAAATATATTTGATTAATGTAATACAAAAAAACTTCAACACATGTCTATAGAATAATTATTGAATTTTGAATATTTCATGTCAAGAATAAAATAATATTCTAAACTATTCCAAGAGATTATGTATTTCCGTTCACAAATTTTTTGGAATTTTTTAAATAAATAATATAATTAGTGTAAAAAATGTTAAAATATTATGTTAATAAATAAAATGTTCATATAAAAATGACATCCATGTATGATCAATTATATTATAAACAATATTGAATTTTTTTTTAGTTGTTCATATTTCCATAAAGAAGAAGGATCACCAAATGAGTTAAAAAATATATACAAACCATTTGATTTCATTAAATTGTGTTTGTTTTGCGACAAAATTTTCATCTTCTATCCAGTTTTCTGCAATGTCAATAACAACTCAGAAAATATTCACAAATTTCACAAATATTTTAAATTCATATAATAGGAAATCAATAATTCTTATATTATAAGTTTATACGATTTATTATCAATCAATAACAAGGTCAAAGCACAATTGGGATACCAAAAAGGATATTTCTTTTTGTATCTAGTGGACCTTCTTATTTAAAACATGTTGTTGTAATTGAATGGCACATTCATATTCAAAGTTTGATTTTCTTCACGAATAGATACATTATTAAGGTATTATTCTATGCATACCATGTCAAATTTGAGCAAGTTTCAAGATTCCCACTAAATCCTTAAAAAAATTTAGGATTTTGTCTCCAGAAAAAAAAAAAGTTCAAGGACTCATAAGGAATGTTTAAACAAATGTTTTTGGCCCAAGATTCTTACCACAAACACCTTAGGTACCAATGCATACAAAATGTATGAATGTGACAAAAACCAAATGCCCTATTGCAACATAAAATGTTTCAAAACATGAAATTTCTAGGAATTTTGGGCCATTGATAGAACATGCCTCAAATTGGATAAATTTTATTATTCTTACTTTTATAAGTGAAAAAAATAGGTATTCATATGCCTATATAAAATTTAGAACAAATTGTGTTCATTTGACATAAGAAAAAAAAGGGAAATCTAAAATAGGTCATAAGAAAAATGAAGAAAAAACTGAATTTGAATCCTTATGAGTGAGTTTTTAGTGTCCTTGGGGAGGTACCCCAATCATGCTTTGACCCAAAATTTGTAATGAGGACAATGTTGGTCATCTACCCATATAATTAATAATGTTCAAAATTGAATTTTTAGTTAATAATGAATTGTCAAAAAATTAATGAAATATTTAATCCATTATGAATGATCACATGAAGGAGAAAAAAATGTGTTCATGCCCAAATAATATAAACAATTCATGACAAAAATGTTCCATAAAAAATCACAATTTATGTGAGAAAAACATAATTTTACACAATTTAATATCTTAATTATTCTAAGATATAATTTTAATTTACATTTAAAAGTCCAATTGGAATTTTTTTTTTGAAATGTTCCATAACCTTGAGACTATAATTGAAGGTTTCTATAACAAAAAATTGTATAAAATCATGAATTGTTTTCTAGAAAGGAAACACCTTTAGTGTGAAAGAATCCTGCCAAATTTATTTTATTTTACTTTTTGGAATAAATTGTCAAGGATAAAAAAACTATTTTCTTTATCATGCTTGGATTTTGGATGCTACCCATTACAAGAGGAGATGTGTTTTCCAAGACAAAAATGTAATGTAGTTAACACCATGCATTGATACACCAACACACTAACAAGTGCAAAAACACATTGATAAGTGCAAAACAAAAGTGAATAGACACACCAACACAAATGCACACTAGCACATGCAAAGACACATGCAAGAAAATAATCTTGCAAAATTAGCAAAAATTCATAAATATACCATTGAATTCAAATTCAACTATAGTTGTAATATTACAAAAATAATGTGTAAGGGGTTTTAAAGAAGGGATTTTTTGAAAATCACTAAAGCACATGTTTATTGTTGTTGCTTCATGATCATGTTTGATATTGGTTTGTTACCTTTCAAAGCTTCTTTTGCATCCACAATTTATAGTTGTAAAGAATGGAAAGGTTTCCAAAGTAGAGAAATTTGTGGGCTTCAAAATGTAAAAATGACATGAAAAATAAATAAATATTATTTTTATATAAATGAGGTGTCTTTTTTATTTATGATGTTTTGATGTGAAGTACATATGATTTATATTTTAACTAAGTCTATGTAATTATCATATTGTAAGCTTACATAAAATTATGTGATTTTTATGTATTAAACATGAACATTCATGTATGTCATTCAAAAATAATGTCTCATTGTTTGAATATTTAAGATATTGAATACATAACAAATATCATTTATTTTAACCATAACATAAAATTCATGCAATTTTTCTATGAACCTATGAAAATTTGATTTTGCATAGATTTTGTACAAACCTATGAAGCCTGGTAAGTTTGTGATGGTTACTTTGAATACATTGAAAAATTTCTAATAGATTTTTACAAATTGGTAAGGTATCATTTTATTGGAACTTATAAAACCTAAATTACTTATTAACCCATAGAAATAGGGTATTATGGTTGAACATTAATTAAGAGACCACTATCCATACCACATTTTGGGAATGTCCTTCACTTGTTACATGCTCAAAATGTACATAGTAATATTCAAAGGGCAAACATTAAACATGAGTAATGAACTAAATTTGCAATGCACCTTGATAATTAAGTTTGTGGGACTTCAATGACCCAACTTCAATTGTGAATTTTCTTGTTTATTAAGTTTTCCTTGGTTAATTGAACCTAGTTGGACCCCCCCTTTCAAGTGGACCCACTTGTTGTTTCATCTAACTCAACTGCCATAACCTTAACTTCATTTTATTCCCCCCAAGTTCAATTTTCTTGCTTGCCCGCCTTGCTAAATCTTGCCCCTTGATTCCCAATTGATTCCTAGCAATGTTCACATGCCCTTACCTCCCTTATGACACACAACAAAGTGATATTTGGTGGATGACAATGTTCCCATCAAGATCACATTTTCCTTGAAGCAAGATCATCTCCTTGACCTAACCTTCTCCCCATGGAATGTCCTTTCCTTGGGCCCCATCTTTGCCTCAAGCCCATCCCCTATTTGGTAGATTGCCATGTCCCCATCTTCTCCTTAGAACAAATTTTCACCTTAAGCCTACCTTATCCTTGGGGCCATTTTCCCACACAAAAAGACCATTTAACTTAACCAATGTCCATCTTTGGGGGCACATATTCTCCTTGAGAATTTTTTTTTTTCCCTAGGCCTTCCATCTTGCCAATAAAAAACCATTTAATTTAGTTAATGTCCATCCTCTGGGGCACATCTTCTCCCAAGGGAATAATTTTCCGTCAAGCCCATCTTCACCCAAAGGCAACATCTTCTCCCCATGCCACATTCTCTTCACAACCTCATTTTCTCCCCAAGGAACCATATTCTCCCCAAGCCCATCTTCAGCTTGGGGAAACATCTTATACTTGAACCACATCTTCTTTTCAGCCCCATTTTCTCCCTAGGTCCATCTTCACTTCAAGATAACATTTTGTCCCTAAAGAATTGTTTTTTTTTCAAGCCCCACCTTTCCCTAGGTCCACCTTCTCCTCAAGTACATATAATACTTGCATTCTTTTACTTTGAAAATGTTTAAAATTTTGCAGATCCTTTTTGGCTTATATCTTTTTGACTCCTCCTTTTTCATTATTTATCACTTGGTGACGACCAAGTATTTAATTCAATTTCATTTTTCACTTTTGTGATCTACATAATATTCAAATTGTTGTAATCATTTTTTTATTTTGAAAACGGTTAAAAATTTTCAAATCCATTTTGATGTATATCTTTTTGAATCCTCCTTTGACCCCAAATATTAATTTAATTTCAGTTTTTGCTTTTGTGATCTACACAATATTTAAATTAGCCTTCTTTGATGTGATTCTTACGATCACTACCAATAATGATATGCATTGAGCATGTTGACCACTGAGTTCAATTTGCAATTTCAAAATTGGTTGAACTATCCAAAGTGTTTTAAATTATTTTTGGATTTTTCTAAAGTCCAGAATTCATTAAAACCATGATATGAATTATAAAATCAAAAAGCTCTGAGCACTTTTTTTTCCAGAGTCATGGGCTATCATCTCAAAGAAAATTCGTAAACCTAAGCCACATTGGAGTTGATGTTTGTGAAACTAGCGTCAAAATTTGTCCATACAAACCGTCTGCAAGACCTGGTCTGAAACCATTAAAGCACAGGTCTAGATGATCTTGATCAATGAGGTGTAGAACAAGGGAGAAAGAGACCTAGGGCACCCTTGCAAAACTTGGTTGCAATATTTGGGGGCTCAAAGGGTTTTCAATGTTAAAGATGCAGGGTAGATCGGATTATCTGGTTTTCCAGGTCAAGAGTAAAATTAGGGAACTGAGAGTAGATATGACTCTCTGAACAAAACTTGGTGCAATGTTGGGGTGTTAGGGTTTTCAAAGTTAAGGGTTTTCGGCTTAGCAAAAGGGCTCCTCTCTCAAAGAGTCAGTTGAATGCAAGTATTATATGTACTTGTGAAACCAGAAAACTGCGTTACAAAGCAGTCTGAAAAGCATAAAACTTTTACAAAATTGTTGTAAGATTCAAATTGCTGAAGAAGTAGGTCAAGATTTAAAGGCCCTGATAATTGGATTTGGGGATCTAAGATGATGAAAGTTTTGGAAATAGCAGCACTGGAACAGCCTGTGTTGTAATTTTACACAAAGTTTTCATAGATCAACCAGAGCTACAGATTTGAAAAGTGTCTGGCATTTGACTAATTATCCATCCAGTCTACAGTATGAGGTTCTAGGTTTACAGCACCATCTGCTACCGCTAAAATCTGAGCAGATATTCGCTCTTTCCTTACCCGAACTACCAGGGTGAAACCACTTGAGCCCAAAACTCTAATGGGAGACCCTGAACCCTAAACCTTTGGTTAATACAAGTACAATGCAGCTCGCACAAAATTTGTGGGCTTTACAAAAGGATCACTGAAAGACAAAAAAATAATAATTTGAGCTCTAGTTCGGAATTTAGTGAAAGACTGAGGGGAGCAGAATCATGAAGAATGTCGCCCGAGGACACAGCCCCACATTATTTGCAACCAAAAAAAAAAGTGACCAAAAAACTAGACAATTTCATGAGAAACCACTGCGGCCCTAACTCCTATACCCTTATGGGAAACCACAACAGTCCTAAACCCTTGAGGGAAACCATGGTGGGCCTAAGCCCTTACGGGAAACCACAGTGGCCCTAAACCCCAAACCCTTATGGGAAACCACAGTGGCCCTAAACCCCAAACCCTTATGGGAAACCACAGCAGCCCTAAACCCCAAACCCTTAAGGAAACCACAGCAGCCCTAAACCCCAAACCCTTATGGGGAACCACAGCAGCCCTAAACCCTATACCCCTATTGGAAAGCATGGCAAGCTTAAACCCTAAAACCTTATGGGGAACCGCAGCAGACCTAAACCCTATACCAGATTATGGGAAACCATGGCGGCCCTAAACCCTTAATGGGAAACCCTAGACCCTGAATTAATGCATGAGATTCTTTGGAGGACGCAGCTAGCTAGCCGATATGGATCCAGACGGAAGCGCTGGGAGTGCCAAAGTTGATGATCGTGAAAAGGTAATAGCCTGCGGGACATATAACCGCATTTGGACAGCCGGCAACGGTGGCTGTATACTGGTTGGGAACAGCTACACTGGGAACAATAGTACCTGCCTGCAGTACGAGGCTGCGCTGGTTCTGCGAGAACGTGTGCGTTGTGAAAGAAGGAAAGTAGAGACGAAAGACAACAGCTGACGGCACCTGTCCCACTGTGAAGCTCACCTGGAAAGTGGTACCATATACCACTTCCGTCGGGAGGGTACCCTGCACAATCGTGGGTCGTCGCGGGTTGTAGGCGGCGTTGAGGTAATAGGGTCTGTACTTCTCGTAGCGAAGCTCGGTGGGGAAAGGAACTCCAGTGAAGACGTATCCTTCATTAGGGTTGCTCCCACCCACGAACACCTCACCACTAGGCAAAACAACTGCGGTAGAGTGGTAGAGCCTAGGAATGTTGGTGGGTCTCATCACTTGGAACTTGCGTGATGTCGGGTTGTAAAGCACTGGGGTTAACACCGGTGTCTTGGCATTTCCCCAACCTGCTGTCCCTTGCTGTGCACCATTGATGATGAGTATCTCTCCAGTGGGTAGAATCAACATGTCCCCCATCACTCGTGGCATGGGCATGAGTGACATCACCCATCGGGGAGCTGTGAGCTCAGTGACCACCAAACGCCCACATGATTGCAAAGCAGTGGTGAAGTTCCCGGCCTGGAAAGCTCCAACTGGTGCACCACCGCAAATCATGATCTCCGCCACCGTGAAACTATTAGCAGCTGATAAGGGTAGCATGACTGAAGATCCTGAGGACGGATAGTTGCGAGGACCGTCAGGGATCTGTGGGTAGGTGCGAACCACTTGACCCGTCTTGTAGTTGAGTAGGATCGAGTTTCTGTTGGCAAATATATAAAGGTTTCCATCTGGTAAGAGATGGGTGAATGGGTACAGATTGTTCTCTGCGCCAGCTTCGTCAGTCGCCGCCAAGAAAGGGAGCTTGATCGTCCCTTGGCCTGCAGCCCTGGGAACGAACTCGTAATTGAATTGGGCTCGACCGCCAACTATAATGATGGTCTGATCAGGCAGCAGTTGATCAGATGAATACCAGCGATTTACAGCTAACTGGTTCTGAAACTCAACCCAATTGTCAGTAGGTCCATCTCCTATTGTACGAACGGTACTCCCTCCATCGTTCCACCCGCCAGTCTGCTTCAATGTCCCATCTGAAAGGACGGCACCAGATGAGCACCATGTATCGGTGAGAATCTCTAAAGGCCGAACAAGGTTTGTGGCGAGATCCAGTTCGACCGAGTGCGCCCAGCAGTCCACTTTGAGAGCACGATCGTTCGGGTCGTTCCTGCAAGTACCGTCAGGTAACCTGATCTGCGAAGGACCGTAGTCGGTCCTGTCGAAGATGACAAGTTTGTTGGTGTGTAGCAGCACCGTATGCATTGCCGATACACCACCATTTGGCACTATGACTTGCCATGAATCCGGATAGCTCGCATTGTTGAACCTGATTAAAGAAAGAAACACCAATACGCACAAACTGAGCTTTTGTTTCGATAATATCCCCATTGCAAATGACATATCCAGTATAACTTTGCTTCTTGTCGACCCCTCACTACAACCAGCTGATCTTTGCAGAGCGATCACCAGTAGAGACACAGTAGTATAAGCATCAATCCACACCCCCACTAAACTTAGTAGACGACTACACTTAATATTCTATTACCCCTTTATCCCACGTACGTGCCTCATAAAATATACAAAGAAGAACCTCCCCCCGCACACTCTACTAGCTTCAAATCTCCAACATCAATCTCTCAAACCGGTTCCTCACAAACTTAGTTTATAAGTTAACACTCGCTTTGACACATTTCCATGTCTACCATTCGTGAAAGCACCCACACTATCTAGTCAATAGATCATTACAAAAGCGACAAGATGTAACGCTACGCTACTAGGGGGTTTTCCGTTCTTCACCAGAAGTGGAAGAAGCTGGCTGATCAAGATACCGATCCGCCCTTGAGAGGATGTTGTTCTCAAGCCTCGCGCTTCATCAGCTAGCTAGCTAGATGTCTGGTGTTGTTGTGTCGGTTATTTGATTGTTTGAATAACTGGCCATTCCGGTTCTTTAGTGTTTCCAGAATCAACGAACTGCCAGTCCCGGGCTTGACCTTTCTAATAAAAATTGAGAATCAGATAAACCACCGGGTCCAGTTGTTTCAGAAACATCAAAGAACTAGCAATTTTTATGAAAGAACTGGCAGTTCGAAAGGTGGGTCTTTGAGTTTTCGAATTTTTTTGAGAACCAATTAGGTTCTATATCAAAATAGGATTTTGTAATTTGTCTGAGCCTAGATGGGTAAGTGAGAATGTCATTTTTAAGAAACTTGATTGATTCTATTTCTTCCCTTTCTTCCAAATCTGATAAGTATATCTACAAACACCAACTCTGGACCCGCCCGCTATGAGTAGCAATAGGGTGACCAACCCAACCATCCCCAGTTGACAGCCGGCGGGTATGTGTAACAGATTTTAGTGGCCGCACAACACTTGTCTGGTCCTGTGTTCACAGGATTTCTCGTGCGCGCGCACGCATGCACGAGCTCTAGCTAAAGCTCGGAGGTTGGTGGACAGTGCAGTAAAAATTCGGAAGCTTTAAATGGGGTTTCGGCGTCCTGCCCTGGACTGCCGGGGCTGTGTTTGGACGTTTCTTGCAAATTGACGTGCCATAGCGCACTAGTAGCAATGGCCAGCTCAAGAAGACGCCGAATTAAGTCCCTCATTTTAGTTCTAACTGGCTCCGATCCCTTGTAAGTTATGGCCACTGGCAAGCTCAAACCAACATCAGTTAATGGAAATGCTCCATGAAGTTCCCAAAAACTGAATTCACACTTCACACGGCCAACACCTGGTCAACATTCCTCAAAATGTGGTGCACCAAATGAAAACTACCTTATTGTTCCCTGGTCTCGCCCTTTTCAGGCGTCTTGCCTTAATTAAGGGCTTAAGTGCACAGAGAGACGTTTCTATAAGTAAAGTGATTCTTTTTTGGAATTTTTGATTTGTAGCCAAAGTGGCAATCATCACCCCCAGGAAGATTTATGTGGCTATAAAACTAGATATAGGGTGAAATTTTTTTGACTATCTCTCTATGTTTTTGTCTAAACTCTGAAATATAGATATGTGGAGTTCTTTCTTTAAGGAAAAAAACTCACTTTGGGAGATTGAAATCCTCCAGATTCACTTCACTTTCAAATTTTCTTTTGGGTGGTTTTTTCCCACTTAAAAATAGGCTGGGACTCCCACTCCTGCAACTAATTTATTCTAATTGTGCACTGGACCTAAATTAACTTAGATGGGCCATTTTTAATTAGAAAAAGCAGTAGGACATACCATAATTAACGACCATGAAGAGGGTTCAGCAAAATCCTACTATACACAAAAGGCTGCTCTTCTGTTGGGTATTAAGCTTGGGTCAATTGTATGAGAAACAAGGAACATAATTATTTTGGTTGTCAATTTTTAGTTGAAAACTGATCATCAGTGATAACCCAGCTTTGGTATTAGTCCTCTATAATTGGTTTTTGTTTGGATGGGAGGAGGTTTGGATTTGGGAAGTACCTGAGAACAACTTATATGGTACTGTCCTTTCTTTGCTTTGTTCTGAAGATATTAAATCCAAAGCTATGGAAGGAAAGGGTCCCTATTGCAATCTCCATAATCCTGCTATATTATGAAAGAACCAAGAATTAAGTAGGTTATCTCAAATCATGACTTTGTGATATTTTCTATCCTCTAATGTCCCATCTGCTGGTGCCCTGGTGACCAAAAAGGAAACAAAAGTCAACAGAGAGACACTCAAGAATCCTTGATTTCTCCTGGAAAAATGGGGTGTATAATTATACTTTTTCAACTAGTCCTTACTACGTAGCACTAATGGTCACGTTCCTGGTGAGCTATTTTCTCTGCATGACTGTACAAATATCTTCCACGGGGGAAGACTTTTCCTTCTCCTCTGAGTTTTTTTCCTTATGGTAGTAACAAGGGTGGCTCTGATCATGTCAAAGCATGGAATAGCACAATGGAAAAGCATCCCTAACGTTTGCCATATGTATGGATTAACACCTGTTGAGCATCCTTAGTAGCAATGGATAACTTGTGGGAAGTCCATAAACCCTAAACCCCGGGCCTTAACTGCCAACTGCAACTCCACTGTCCCCTGCAACTCCACTGTCCTGTGCAAAAGTTGCAAGTTTTTGGCTGAGAGAACCTGGCTTTCCAAGTTTTTCTCAAAAAATTCTGCAAAAGAGCCAATATTTGCCTCAAAACAATCAATGGTCCAAAGAGTTACAATACACAATTTAACACGAATGTGAGTTGATGACATTCGTTTATAAAAAGTATGATTGTGACAAATATTGTTCAATAAATAAGTTTCAACATAAAAAAAATGTAAATTGGGTGCAAATACATTCAAAGGAGCCCAAAAGTCCTGTTGGATAGTGATGAAACTTGTAAACTTTTTTACATGTGTTTTTGTTTTGATAATTTTAAAGTTACATTAATTATTTCAAGTTGTGCTAAATGACACATATGAGTTTGAAGAATTTAAATTAAAAATTCATCAAATTTAATTGGGTTCTAATTCTAGTAAGGACTCTTGAACTCGAAGAATAGTTGCATCAAAAGTAGTTAATTTTGCAGGGAGTAAGAATTTTTAAAAAATTAATAATTTTTTTTTAATGATCATTACTCACACTTGAAAAGAAAAGCACAATTAAAAAGTTATGAAATTTAAATTTTAGATTTTCAAAGTCTGGTTCAAAATCTCAAAATTTCAAAAGTACTTTGTCACATGCAAATGGGATGTAATGTACATGACATAAAACAAAGTGTAGATTACGTTATAAAAAACTAAAACCTAAAATAGTAAGCATATTTTGATATGATTCAAAATTATGATAATTTTTCAATACAAAATATAAAATCTAGCAAAATTTGTAATTTTTTTAATATTCATATTTATTTAACATTCACCAGCACAAAAATGTGATACACTAGAAAAAATATATGTATTTTTAATAACACATTGCAAAATATTTCATTCAAATTTTTGTAAAAATAAATTCTGAAAGTTATCTATTGAAGAAACATGACTGAAAATCTTCAGTCCACTCGAGAGAAGTAAAATTAATATTTGCCAAAATGACGGACAAATATATAATGATAGGCAGGGCTAGGAAGTGTATGAAGAAACTCTTAAGGTTGGAACAAAGCAATCCCAATTCAAGCATTCTTCTGTTGTAAAGTTTGGTTGGTTTGTGACCAAACAATACGTCACCTCACTGGTGTGAACATAGCATGTTTTTGAGGTTTGTTTTTTGTTTTATTAGCTGTCATTTTTGCAATTGGAATCTTTCCATTACTGTTGCAGACAATGCATGGGGAGGCTTTTCTCTTGGTCGGGGTGTTATGGAGTGTAAGAAAGAGGCGACGCGAATGATGGTGAAGAATGGAGCTGTATTGATGAGGGGAGGTGGAAAGAACAAGGGCGGGAAGAGGATAGAAGGTTGTGGTGGGGTGATGGCTGGGAGAGGGGAAGGGAAAAAGGTGGTAGACAGATAGAGAAGGGGATAGATAGGGGTGGATGTCTATTTTGGAAAGGAACTTGGTTAGTTGTTGAAATTTTTCCGCTACGCCAGTAACTTGGCCAAGTAGTTTTATAAAGGCACTTATGAAAGGTTGGTGCCAAGGTATGATGATGACTTGAGGGATTTGAGCCTTAGAATGGGGTGCAGATTGAGGAGAGTGAGTATCAGGGATGGGGGGCTTGGGTTGCAGTGCCTTGCATTTGTGTTGTTGGCTGTGGTCTAAGTGAGTACTAGAGACCCAGGGGGGAATCCTGAAGGTGGATAGAATGAGTGTATCGAATGAGAATGAAGAAAGGATTTGAGACGAGCAGTGCTGTTAATCATTTTGCATGAGAGTTAGTCTCTTTGAGTGGCACTAGCAAGCTTGGTATCGACTGTTTGGAGTCAAGTGTTTCAAAATGCATTTTGGACTCGAGGGTAATCAGGTCATAGGTCTTTAGTTAAGCAGAGTGAAGAAAAGTTGCATTATTGCATTTTGTGGGGGAACGGGTTAAAGGCTCAATGGATCGAGTGAGCACCGAGAGTTTTGACCTCAAAGGCTATACCTTAATAGGTGTTTGATCTTTGATGAACACACTGGAGCCAGAAGGCTTGTGCTTTCTAGAGACTCTCATGAAAGGCAAGGTGTAAGTTTTGAATTCGGTTATCCACTTTGCCGATTTGTGAGTGTATGAACTATTTTTGTTCAAAGATCAGTGAATGCATGTAAGAATATACTGTGATGAGAAGTGAGAAAGGGTCAGAGATTATGGTTTGTCTCAGAAGATCAGAAGAGAGACAACTCTGCTTAGGCCCATACTGGTAGTCAGGTTTGTTGTTTCGTCTGATCACCCATTCTTTTGGTATCAGAGCTGGTTAAGATCTGGTAGCTTCAGTAGAACCGGTGGATGTCTAGATATAATGATAATTGAAGTATCATGTCTTCATCTAGTGCAGATGAGGTTGGTGGAGAAGAGTTGACATAAGAGATTCGTGAACAACGAATCGTCATTAGGTTCGATTATCCAAGGGGGCAGGATGGACCACAGAGAGGAGCGGTAGTCCTGTGTTTCCTGGGTTTTGGAGTAGTAACATTTGTAGGAATAGACCCAAATAAAGCCCGAGTTGGAGACATAGCAGTAGAAGTAGCTCATAGTGGCTTTTATACACGTGCTGAAGTTTGGTTGAAGGTGAGAGATGGAGCAAGGGGATGGGCGTCAACCTCAAAGTTACAGACACAATACTACTACACCTCGCACCTGGCATAGAGTGACGCCTTCATTTGCTGAGAAGCCGCGTAATGTACCTAGGATAGGAGACATTTGGATTCCCAAGCTTGCTGTGTTACCTAACCATTTTGTCAGATTATACATTCCGGGTGTGGAAGACTTGTTTCAAGTTGGAGATCGCCTACTCAAGGTGGAACATAGTGGATCAAGCTCTCACCTCATAAGCTGGAGGATATGGCGCAATCAAAAGGAAGGGTGGCAGTTCCAGCAAGAATCCACAGATGAGCAAAGTTTTTCCACTTTTCCATCTGACTTTGTACCTATGAGACCAATAGTAGAAGGTGATCAGTTCAAATTTTCAAATTGAATCACAACTGTTTTTTCTTTTTTCTTGAAGCTTTAGATCGGAGCAGGACATTTGCAGAATGACTAGCCCCCAGGGAATGGATGAACTGTTCTAGGGGCGAGACCATGAGGACGTCAATGATTGGGCAGAGAGGCTCACCATGGTAGCTGAAGTGCGAGATCTAAATGCAAATAAGCTCTTCAAGATTGCGAAGCTGAATCTGAGAGGCAGAATCAAAGAATGGTTCAAGAAGTTGCAACCAGCACCAGCAGATTGGGATGAGTTGAAGACTCTGATAGTACAGAAGTATGGAGATGTTGATGCTAGTGACATCAGGATGAAGTTCGATGCCATCAAACAAGAACCCAAGGAGAGAATTCAAAAATATTATGAACGTCTTGATAAACTATTTCAAAAGGGTCGGATACAAGACGCCGAGTAGAAAAGGAGATTTCTAGCCATAA
>Ga0209611_10004536_pt1 | contig 23695 bp, 19 predicted proteins | sample S1TSphgellanicum_3_FD_187693 | JGI IMG/M metagenome (GOLD analysis project Ga0209611, IMG submission 187693) | Host-associated microbial communities from peat moss isolated from Minnesota, USA - S1T2_Fc - Sphagnum magellanicum MG (SPAdes) (version 2) | ecosystem: Host-associated > Plants > Peat...
CGGACCTTGGCGCTCGTCGAAGCGCTCTCGCCGGTCGCGGGCCGGTCGACCGGGCTGGCATACCCGGGCGGCAGGTCGAGGTACTCGAGCCGATCGACCGTCGTCGCTAGCGAAACGCCCAGCGCCGGGCCGAGCGGGGTTCGCACGAGGAGCGCTTCATCCGCGGCGGCATCAGTTCCGGATGAGAGCCGAACGAAGCCGTCGGCCGGTCCTGCTCCCGTGCGGGGCGCGAAGGTGCTGACGTCGAGCACGCCGCCGACCCCGCCCGACCCGTAGAGCGCCGACCCCGCGCCGCGCAGCAACTCCTCGCGGACGATCGCGTCGCTCGGATATGCTTCCCAGTCGATCTGACCGCCGAACGCGTCTTGGGCCGGAAATCCATCGACGAGCACGACGCCGCGGTCGTTGCCGGTGCCCGAAAACGACGCGCGCAGCAATCCGTAGTTCGTGAACGCGCCGTTGCTGCGCGTCGCGTCGCTGCCCGGCAGTTCGCGTAGCAGCCGGTCCGACGTCGCAGCCGGCGCGAGCGCGATCGCGCTCGCGTCCAAAACGGAGGCCGCGAGCGGCGACTCGTGGAGATTTTGTTGCGAACCCGTTGCGACCGTCACGCTGCCGACGACGGGCAACGCGCGTTCCAGCGCGACCCGGGCCGCCGCTCCGTTCAGGGAAACGTGCGACGGGACAAAACCGGGTTTCGAAACGTCAGCCGCGATCGGTTCGAAGCCGGCCCGTGGCGCCGCGCGGCCCGTCGTATCGGAGGCTTCGACGTCGCGTTCACCGTGGCTGCCGGTGAAAACGACGTGAGCCCCACTCAGCGGCCGCCCCGCATCGTCGATGACGATAAGCGGTTGCGGCGGCAGAGCGAGGCTCGCGATGATTGCCAGTTTTTGGAGTAGCACCGCCGCGCATTTACGCGCCCGGCGCGGATTCTACTTCGAGGCTGGCGGCGGTGGCGGCGGTGCTGCGAAGATCTTGTTGAGATCGAGGTGGATGTCCGCCGTGGCCCAATACGATACTTCGTGGATCGTGCCGGGAACGGGGAACGGGGAACCTTGTTCGCCCTGGGTCAGGTTGGCGGCGGTGAGTGAGAAGCTGAGATTCGGAGTGACGACCTTGTTGAGGCCGAAGATCCAAATCTTGTAGCTCCATGGGAAGGGCGCGTTCTCGAAATAATCGAGTGCTCCCCACGTGTACGTGGCCGTCGCTGTTAGGCGGTTCTTGATGTCGACCGGGTAGACGACCGTTGCCGCCTCCGACAAGCCGTATTCGCGGACGTTGCCGATCGACTGGGTGCCTTCAGCCGCAGCCACGGCCGCAGTCTGATTGTGGTTCGCGGTGTGACCCGTGACGTTGTACACGAACACGCCGTGATTGAGGAACTTGAAGGATGGCGACGTGAAAGTCAGACCGAGGTTACCCGTGTGCCACTCGGTCGATCCCGCCGCTGCCGGGATGGTGGGATCGGAGCTGCCGGGGCAGCATTCGCGATGCCGGTTCGCGAGGCTAGCCTCGACCGAGAGATACCGGTCGGCGACCCAATCCAGCCGGTAATCCTGGATATCGTCCTTGAATGGAACGCCGGCCGGGGACGCGCCAGGCAATACGAGCGTGGACCAGATGAGTTCGCCTCCGTTGCGATCGTACGAGAACGAGAGCCCCTTAAAGAGCGGAAGCGTAACGGTACCGTTGATGACGACCTCGCCGCTCGGGCCTTGGAGATTACCCCCATTGGTGGCAATGCCACTATTCGACGTGCCTCCCGTGTCTGCGAAAGTTGCCACGGGACGTATGTCGATGATGGGCAGGTGGTCGTCGGCCCGCGCGATTTGCGGTGCGGCGAGGGCGAGTAGAATGGCTGCGGCGCATACGGCGAGACGCGCGCGATTAAAGAAGTTCACTTGGCCATTGGCCTCCTTCCGGAAGGGCACGACAAAAACGTTAAGCCGATGTTAGCTTACGGGCCGCCCCAGTGCAACACTAGTACAAAACGAGCGCGAGACCTGCAATAGTTAAGTACATGAGTTTCCTTGTCCTACGGAGGTCCTTGCCAAGCGTGCGACGTGGTTCTTTTGTCAGACAGTAAACAACTATATGCAAATTGTCTCACTGGCTTGGCTATCGGTTCGTACTCTGGCGTATGAATGTGCGCGAGGCGCGGCAAATTCCCTTGAAATCGCGGCTTGCGCGCGGAAATTGTTGCCGGGCGAAAAGGTGAAGCACTTGACGGTGTAACGCCCCGGTGCTCGCAGGAACTCCTCTTCCGGCCGCGGGGGCGCGCCCCAAGCCAAGCCGGAGCGCCCGCCGAACGCGACGCGCGTTAGGACTTCTTTACGTCAAACGGCCACCGGACCGGTCTTCGGGCGCGAGCGCCGGCAGCGGCGCGCGGCCTCACGGCGAAGATCTCGACGATACGGCCGGCGCGCAGCGCGGCGCGGCGACCGGTATGAAGCGCGCGGCCGTTGCCGAGTAGGCGATGCCCGCGGCGCGAAGCGCGCGCTCGATGCGCGTTTCAGCGCCGGGCACCGGGCTTGAATCCACGTGGATTCCATCGGCGGCCGCGTACTGGGACGCGCCGCCGCGGCGGCCGTCGTCGAAAATTTCGTGGATCCGCGCCAGCGTTGCGAAGCGGGAGCGCGCGTAGGGTATCACGACGTCGAGGCGGGTCCGCGCTTGTCCCAAAGTTGGTCCGCTCGCGAAGATCTCCGCCAGCGCTTCCTGCTGGTGCAGTTCGCGGCGCATCCGTGCCAGCAGCGGCAGCAATACGCCCGCGACCGCACCCGCGCGGGCGCGCACGAAGATGTGATCGACCGGTTCGAAGACGACGCCGGCCCGGCCGCGCGCGCCGGCGCCCCAGGTTCCAAAGCCGAAGCGATCCTCCACCGGGCCGAGCATCCCGAGCGCGGCGTCGTAGCGCGCCAACGTCGCGTTCGGAATCGAGGTCGACCGGAACGGACGCCGCTCGCCGAAGCAATACGAGTCGGGCGCGGGGCGCAGCGCTTGCGGCACGTCGAGTACCACGTGCACCACGACCGTTACCGTGGGTTGCGGCGCGGCCGCGGGCGCCGCCGCGGCGAGCGCCAGCGCCGCCGCGAGCCCGGCGGCCACGCTCACGCGCGGCGTTTGGGAAAGGCGTCGCGGAAGAGCGTCTCATCGACGAAGCGGCCCACCGGCGGTAGTTGGGTCTTTCCCATCGCGCGCAGGGTGGCGTAGAGAGGACCGCCGACTTCGCTTGCGGAGAGCGCCAAGGTCCCGCTTTGGGGAAGGTGCGGATCGCCCTTGATCAACGGGATCTGCGCGCGATTGCTCGAGAGTTGTTGGGCTCGCTCGAGGCCGAGACCCGCGCCGTAGCGGTCGACGGTCAGGTTCGCGCCCAGCGCCGGGTCGTGGCCGTTGGTCACCCAGCCGCGCACGCTGGCGCGCAGCCAGCGCACGACCCGATCGCGATTCTTCTCGAGGTAGTCGCGCGTCGCGAAAAGTCCGTCGGTGACGCCGTGGTAACCGAGCGTCTCGAAGGACGCCAAGACGTAGGGCACGCCGCGGGCCGCCAAGACCAGCGGCTGCGCGGTCTGGTAACAGAGGTAAGCGTCGCACGCGCCTTCGACGAGCGGCTCTGGATCGAAGCCGACCGGGACCTCCGTATAGTTCAGTGGTAAATGATTTATCGTGAGGATGCCGTCGATGTATTCCTTGGCTCCCTGCTGAAGTCCGATTCGTTTGCCGACGATGTCGCGCGCCACGCGCACGGGATTCTTCGGAAGCGAGAGCAGGCCGGCCACCGGGTGCTGATAGATCGCGCCGAACGCGACGAAATCAGCTCCCTGCGCGATCGCATCGACCACTTTGGCGATCTCGTCGACGCCGATGTCGGCGCGGCCGGCGGCGACGACTGCCTCGACGCTCGCGAGATTGGGGCCGCCGGAGAGAAACGTGGCGTCGATGCCCTCGTGCGCGTAGTAGCCTTGCGCGTCGGCGACCCAAAAGCCGGCGTACTCGACGTTCTTGATCCAGAGCAGCTGCGTGGTGACCGGATCGGCGGCCGCGGCGACGCCGGGAACGGCCGCCAGCGCCGCGGCCGCGCCGCCGGCGCACGTGAGGAATCGAGCGCGCTTCATGCGCGGAAGATACGCCCGAGCGATGCTTCGATCCGGCGTGAAAGCAGAAAAGCCGCCGTCGAAAGCGCGGTCGCGGTCAAAGCGGCTGCCCAGGCCGCGGCCAGCCGGAACGAGCCTTCGGCCAGCGCGAAGTCGCGGCCGAGCCCCGACGTGCCCATCAAGTATTCGGCGACCAGCGCCGCCAGAACGCAGTTGGCGGACGAGATGCGCAGGGCCACGAGCAGGTTTGGAATGGCCGCCGGCAGCGCCAGCAGACGCAGCCGGGTCAACCGGCCCGCGCCCAGCACCGCGAACACATCGGCGCTGCCGCGCGGCAAGGCGCGCAGGCCCGCGGCGACGAGCGCCAGGGTCGGGAAGACCGTGATCAGCGCGGCGCTGGCGACGACCGTGCGCTGATCGTAGCCGAGGACGCGCGCCACGACGGGCATCAGCGCGACGATCGGCGTCGCCTGGATCAGCAAGACGGGCCAGGTCAGGGCCGCGGTCGCGTACGGTGAAAACCAGGCGCCGGCCGCCAGCATAATGCTGAGCACGGCACCCGCGATCAGGCCGGCCAGGGCGACGCCGAGCGTCGTCAGACCTTCGCGAGCGTAGAATCCGGGATGTCCCGCGAGTTCGGCGGCGACCGCCAGCGGCGCGGGCATCACGATCGCTTGCACGTGGGCGAGCGAGACCCACGCCTGCCATAGCCCGATCAGGAGCAACAATGGCCAGTAGAGCGAGAGGAAGCGCCTCACGCGCGGAAGCGGCGGGCCGCCGCGGCGGCGAGCGCGCCGAGCACGAGATAGGCCGCGGCGGCGAGCGCGGCACCGGCCAGGGCCGCGCTCCAGAGTAAGTCGACTTGATAGTTCTGCATCGCGTTGACCAGGATCGGTCCGAGGCCCCGATCGCTCGCGAACCATTCGCCGATGATCGCGCCCACGATCGCGATGGGGGCGCTCGCGCGCAAACCGTCGGTCACGGCGGGCAGCGCGGCCGGCAGTTCGAGCAACCCGAAGCTGGCGCCGCGCGCCGCGCCCAGGGCCGCGAAGAGCGCGCGCTGCGAGGTCGAGGGCGAGTCCAGTCCCGCGACCGTCGCCACGAACGCGATGAAGAAGGTGGCTAGCGCCGCGACGATCGCCGGATTCACGCTCGGCGGAAAGCTGACGGCGCAGAGCGAGCCCACCGCCACGACCGGGATGCCGTTGACGATCGCGGCGAAGCGCTCGAGACCCGGCGCGAGTGGCGGGACGAGCGCGGATGAGAGCGCCAAGAGGCAGCCGGCCAGTGTGCCCGCGACGTATCCGGTTAGCGCTTCGCGTCCGGTCCGGCCCGCCGCGTCGGCGAGCAGCGCCGCGTGCTCCGGAGTGGACGCGTACGCGAACACGCTGGAGAGCGGCGGCCACTCCGGGCCGAGAACGCCGGCACGCGCGGCGAGTTCCCAGATCGCCAGGAGTCCGATCAGGCCGCTCGCGCCCGCGACAGCCCGTCCGGCGGCGGTTATGCCGGCACGCTTTCGTCGTCGAGTTCGGCCGTCAACGCGTCGACCAGCGCATGAAAGGCGCTCTCCGCCAGCAACGCGCGGCCGCGCGGGCGCGCGAAGGGCACTTCGACCGTGCGCCGGATGCGGCCCGGTCGCGGCGTCATCACGTGCACGCGGTCGGCCAAGAAAACCGCTTCTTCGACGGAGTGCGTGACGAGCAACGTCGTGATCTCGCGCGCCGTCCAGACCCGTTGCAATTCGAGGTTCAGGCGGCGGCGCGTGACGGCGTCGAGCGCGCCGAACGGTTCGTCGAGCAGCAGAACCTCGGGATCGAGCACGAGCGCCCGGGCCAGCGCGACGCGCTGACGCATGCCGCCCGAGAGTTCGCGCGGCCGCGCCGTCGCGAAGTCCGCGATGCCGACGCGCTGCAGCAAGTCATCGACGCGGCGGGCATCGACGCTTCGGCCGCTCGCGCGAAAGGCCAGCGCCACGTTGTCGCGCGCGCTCAGCCACGGGAGCAGCGCGTCGTCCTGAAAGGCCACGCCTAGACGGTGAGCCGCGACGATCTCGGCCGGCGCGCGGCCCCCGACGGTGACGGTGCCGGCGCTCGGGCGCTGCAGACCGGCGATCGAGCGCAAGATCGTCGACTTACCGCAGCCCGAAGGTCCGATGATCGCGGCGAACGTGCCGGCCGCAACCTCGAGATCGATGCCGTCGAGCGCGAGAACGGAGCGCTTGCGCGCCCCGTATTCAACGCGAAATCCGCGTAACGAAATCGTCGAGTCCGGCACTGCGATTCTAATACGGGAGCGAGCTGTCGCGAACCCCCGCCGGCTCGCGCACGGCGCTACGTGGCGGACCAGCAGCGGCGCACGAATTCCGCGGTCTGCGCGATCGACGCGCGCGCCTCGGGCAGGACGTCGAAGAGCGGCCAGACGTGCGGCAGCGCGGCTTCGAGTTGCAGGGTCACGTCGGCGCCTTGCGAACGCGCGCGCCCCGCCAACCGCACGGCATCGTCCCGCAGGACCTCGCTCGTGCTCGCGAAGATCAGAAGCGGCGGGAACGCCCGGTACTCGCCATAGAGTGGCGAGACGAACGGATGCCGCAGTTGTTCGACTGGCGCGTAGTGGCGCGCCATCGGCCCGACGTTCGCGCCCACCAGCATATCGTCGGAGCGGGCGTTGCTCCAGAGCGACGCGCCGGTGGCCAACAGGTCGGTCCACGGCGAGTACGCGAAGACGCACGCGACCGGGCGTTCCGCGCCGTCCCGTTCGCGCAGCGCGAGCGCGCTCGCCAGGGCCAGCCCGCCGCCCGCGGAATCGCCGCCGAGCGCGATGTCGCCCGGCGCGAAGCCGTGCGCGCGTAACATGTCGTAGGCTTGCAGCGCGTCGTCGAGCGCGGCGGGATACGGGTTCTCGGGCGCGAGGCGATAGTCCGGGACGAACACGGGTGCGCCGCAGGCGCGCGCGAGCGCGATCGTCAGGCTGCGGTGCGTGAGCGGACCGCAGGCAACGTAGCCGCCGCCGTGGAGGTACAGGATCGCGCGCTCCGGGTTCGCGGCGCCGTTCGCGCGGACCCATTCGCCGCGCACGGGCGCGACGAGCGTTTCGACGCGCACGTCGCGCGGAATCTTCGCGTTGCGCGCGGCGCCCAACTCGAACATGCGGCGCGTCGTCGCGATCGAATCGGCAGGCGAGGCGGTTCGGCGCGCCAGCCGCGCCTTGACGACCGCGCGGACCAGCGCCTTGACCACGCGTGCCTGCGGACTCGGCATCAGGGTTCGCCCACCCGGGCGGAGCGCCGTTTGGGATCGAGCAACGGTCGCAAGACCTCCATGTAGCGGGCTGGGAAGAAGCGCGCAATGAGGTCGATCAGCATCGCGTCGCGACCGATCAACAGCCGTGGCCGGTCGCCCAGCACCGCGCGCACGATGCGCCGCGCGGCTTCCTCGGGCGCGAGGACGAGCGCGGCTTCGAAGGCTTTCGTATCCCGTTCGTAGGCGTCGGCGCCGGCGCCGGCGCCGCGGCGCGCCGATGCCGCGATCGACGTGCGAACTCCGCCCGGGTGCACGACCGTCACCTTGACCGGCGTTCCGGCCAACTCGTGGCGCAGGACTTCAGAGAATCCCCGCACCGCGAATTTGCTCGCGCTGTAGCCGATTTGCAGCGGCGGCGAAATGAGGCCGAAGACGCTGGAGAGCGTCACGATGTTGGCCTCGGGTTCTTGCATCAGCAGCGGCAGGAAGAGATTGCAGCCGTAGACCGTGCCCCAGAAATTCACGCCCATGATCCACTCGAGATCTTCGAGCGAAACGTCTTCGAAGCTGCCGTACAGCGAAACGCCGGCGTTGTTGATCAGCAGTGAGACGCGCCCGAATTCGCGCTCGACCTCGTCGCGGAACACACGCATCGCGGCGAAATCCGAAACGTCGAGCGCGCGGGCCGTAACGCGCGTGGCCGCCGGCAACGCCTCGCGGGTGGCGGCCAGCTTCGTCCGGTCGATGTCGGCTAGCGCGAGGTCCGCGCCGCGCGCGGCCAGCGCGTGCGCGAGCGCCCGTCCGATGCCCGAGCCCGCGCCGGTGACGACGGCGACGGCACCGCGTAGCGAACGCACCGCTAGCGCGTCCCGCTCGAAAAGAGATCGTTGTTCATGAAGTCGCTTTCGTTGCTGCGGAATCCGGCTGGGCGGGCGGCGCGGAACGTGGCGCGCGCGGAGCGCGGGTCACCACGGGCGAATGGGCCGGAGTGAAGCTTCGCTACCTTGCCATCCTCGGCTCGTTCCTGCTGCTCGCCGGCAGCTCCGGCATCCCCGCCGCCGGCGCCCAAAACGTCTCCTCCGGTGCGACCGCGCCCTTCGACGCGTTACGCTGGCGCCTGATCGGTCCGTTTCGCGGCGGTCGCACCGTCGCGGTCGCGGGCGTGCCGCAACGTCCCGGCGTCTTCTACATGGCGCCGAACGACGGCGGCGTGTGGAAGACCGACGATTTCGCGCGGACGTGGAATCCGGTTTTCGACACCCAGGATACGGGTTCGATCGGCGCGCTGGCCGTCGCACCCTCCGATCCCAACATCGTCTATGTCGGCAGCGGCGAGGGTTTGCGCCGGCCGGACCTCTCGACCGGCGACGGCGTGTACAAGTCGACCGATGCGGGCCGAAGCTGGACCCATCTCGGCTTGCGCGACGGGCAGCAGATCCAGGCCATCGCGGTCGACCCGCGCGACGCCAAGCGCGTTTTCGTCGCGGTCGTCGGCCATCCGTACGGGCCCAACGCCGAGCGCGGTCTCTACCGTTCGCTCGACGGCGGGCTGACGTTCGACAAAGTCTTGGGTACGGGCGAGGACACCGGAGCGGTCAGCGTCGTCATCGATCCCAATCACCCCGATATCGTTTACGCGGACCTCTGGGCCTCACGCAACGGTCCGTGGAATTTGCTGCAGGTCTACGAACGTTACGCCGACGGCGGTCTCTTCAAATCCAGCGACGGCGGCACGACGTGGACGAAGCTCGCGAACGGATTGCCGGCAAACAGCGGACGCATCGGGATCACGGTTTCGCCGGCCGACTCGAACCGGCTGTACACGCTGGTCGAAGAACCAAACGGTTGCGGCGTGTATCGCTCCGACGACGCCGGCGCGTCGTGGCGCGTCACGGATCGCGAAGAGCGCGTCTGCGGGCGCACGGAAGATTTCGCGGGCATCACGGCGGATCCTAAAGATCCGAACACCGTGTATTCGGCGAACACCACGACGTATCGCTCCAGCGACGGCGGCACGACGTGGACGGGGATCAAGGGCGCCCCGGGCGGCGACGATTACCACACGATCTGGATCGATCCGGGAAACCCCGACGTCATTTTGCTCGGCGTCGATCAGGGCGCGACCTTGACCGTCAACGGCGGCAAGACGTGGAGCAGCTGGTACAACCAGCCGACGGCCCAGTTTTACCACGTGATCACCGACGACCGCTTTCCATATCGTGTTTTCGGCGGACAGCAGGAGAGCGGCAGCGCCGAAGTCTGGAGCCGCGGCGACGACGGCGCGATCACGTTTCGCGAATTCCATCCGGTCGGAACCGAAGAATACGGCTACGTCGCACCCGACCCGCTGCATCCGTGGCTGATCTACGGTGGTAAAGTAACCGTCTACGACGAGCGCACCGGCCAAACGCAGGACGTGTCGCCGACCTACGATCGCAAACGCTACCGATTCGACCGCACGAACCCGCTGGTCTGGAATCGCGTCGACAAACGCACGCTCTATCTGGGACTAAACGTCGTTTTCGCAACGCTGGACGGCGGCCGCACCTGGACCACGATCAGCCCCGACCTGACGCGCGAGAGCCCGGGCGAACCGCCCGCCCTCGCGCGCTTTGCCGACAGCGATCCCCTTTACGGCAAGCATCGCGGCGTGATCTACAGCCTCGCGCCGTCGTACGTCGACGCGAAACTGATCTGGGCCGGCACCGACGACGGCTTGGTGTGGGTTACCGGCGACGGCGGAGCGCACTGGCGCAACGTCACGCCGCCCGAACTCGGTCCGTGGAGTCGCGTCACTCAGATCGACGCCTCGCACTTCGACCGCGCGACCGCGTACGTTTCGGTCAGCCGCCAGCGCCTCGACGATTCACATCCGTACATCTACCGCACCCGTGACGGCGGCGCGACGTGGCAGCCGATCGTTTCGGGCATCGGCGACGAACCCGTCAACACCGTGCGTGAAGACCCGGTGCGGCGCGGCCTGCTCTTCGCGGGCACCGAAAAGACGGTGTACGTGTCGCAGGACGACGGTGCGCACTGGTCGTCGCTGCAGCACAACCTGCCGTCCACGTCGATCCGCGATCTCGTCGTCCACGGTGACGACGTCGTCGTCGGCACGCACGGCCGTTCGTTCTGGATCCTCGACGACGTCACGCCGCTGCGCGAAGCGCGTACGGCGCTGTTCGCACCGGCGCGCGCCTATCGCGTGCGACGCGACACCTATACGGACACGCCGCTCCCGCCCGACGAGCCCGTCGGCGAGAACCCGCCGGACGGTGCGATCATCGATTATACCTTGCCGGCGTCGACCGGCGGCCCCGTCAGCTTGGAGATCGACGACGCCGCGGGGCGCGTCGTGCGAAAATTCGCGTCGACCGACGCGCCCGAGCCGATCGCCGCCGACATCGACGTGCCGACGTACTGGGTACGGACGCCGCAGATCCTGTCGGCGCAGCCCGGCGATCACCGCTTCGTTTGGGACTTGCGCTACGCCGCGCCGGCGTCGCTCGAACATGGTTATCCGATCGGCGCGATCGTGCACGACACGCCGCGCGCGCCCGAAGGCGTGCTCGCGGTACCGGGAACCTACACGGTGCGGTTGCGCGCGAACGGCGCGAGCTACACGCGCACGTTCGCGGTCGCACCCGACCCACGCAGCAGCGCGTCGCCGGAGGCGCTGGCGGAGCAGTTTCGCTTGGCCACGCAGATCTCGGACGGTCTCGATCGTTCGTTCGCCGCGTTCGGGCGCGCGCAGGCACGCAAAGACACGGCCGGCGCCGAGCGCGCGGCTCGCGCGAACGGTTCGCTCGGCCGGCTCCTCGGGATCGTCGAGGACGCCGACGCCGCGCCGACGGCGGCCGCCAAGGCGGCCGTCGCGGATGTGTTGCAGGGCCTGGTCGCGGGCACGGGCGCGCTCCCGGACCTTGGGGCGCTCGACGAGCCTTAAGCGTTCGGCGGCGCCCCGCGCGGCTCGTAGCGGACCGGGTTCGCGACGGTTCCGCGGAACAGATACTCCGTCAGCAACTGACCCGCCACGAACTCTTCGGACGTGTCGTCCGGCAAGGGCCAGCGCAGCGACTCGTAGAGCCGCGCGCGAAACAGGTCGAACGCCGATTCCAGCAAGTCACCATACGTTTCGGCGGCTCCGACGAGCCAGCGGCCGGCCGAGAGCATCGCGATGAGTGCGATGGGGATCGCCCACAGCGTCAAGATCGACCAGCCGATGAAGAAGAAGCCCCACAGCCAGATCCGCGCACCGGTATCGAGGGCCGAGCGCGCTTCGCTGATCTGCTCGCGAACGTCCTCCGGCAGCAGCAGCCACAGCCGGGGCCAGCAGATCACCGCATCGAGTCCGTACTTGTCCGTCGGACGGCGTTCCGCGGCGCGCAAGACGTTGCCGAGCGCCGTCGGCATGCGATCTGCCGCGTTGACGGGGACGCGGCGCAGTTGCAGGTCCAGGTCGACGAATTCGGTCCGCTGCGCCGCCGACAAACTTCCCGTTTCGAGTTCGGCCAAGGCCTGCCACTTCTCGCGCGCACGGTTGGCGCGGGCGTTGGTCCAGCCGACCGCCGTCGCGCGCAGCGGCGACCACAACGGCCCGTACCCCTCGAGCAGACGGAGCGTCGGCAAGACCAGAATCGCTTCGAGCGCGGCTGAAACCGCGACCAGGGTCGGGATGGCGACGAAGGCCGCGAGCTGTTCGTGCTCGAGCACGGGCGTCAACCGGGCCAGCGTCGCGGGCCAGCCGAAATGCGCGATCCAAGCCAGCGCCCCGCCCGTCCAGAAAACGAGGGCTGGTCCGAGTAAGGCCGCCAACAGCCGGTCGGCGACTTTCGATCCGGCGCCTTCCCAAAACGTCTCTAGCATCGACTACGCGACGACGACGCGCGCGATCAGATGGATCGGGCAGTCAGGAACGTCTTCGCCCGCCTGGCGCCGCACCCAGACGCGGCCGCACTTCGGGCAGACGTAGCGCGATCCGGCCGGCGTGGGACCGGGGGTTCCGGGCGCCGCTTTGTAGCCACGCAAAGCCGGCGGCGGTGCGAGGAACTGCTGTGCCCACTGGCGGGTCGCGTCGTGCTCGTCGAACACGGCGCGCAGCGCATCGGTGACGTCTGCGCCGGCCTCGGCCTGCGTCAGCAGAACGTCGATGCGGGCGCACGTCGACGCCGCCTGTGCGCCGAGCAGATCCGAACGCGCGAGAAAAGCGCGCATCGCTCGCGCGCATTCGATCACGTCGTCTTCGTTCGGCACGCACGGCCTCCGAGCGGGAAAGTGCAGCGCCCGTCCCGAGCGCCGGCGGCAAAAGAGCGTGCGACGGGGCATTGGCGAACTTGGCTTCGAGAACCATCGGGGTCTGTGTCTGCATGAACCGGCAATTTGAGAACTTCGACCTTGAATTCTCGCGCGCCGCCGAGGGTTATACCGCGCGCGTGCTGAGTTCACCCGGCGGCGAGGGCTCGCAATCGTTCGCGATCCCGGTCAATAGCCTCGAACTCGAGAACGTCGTGCTGCAGGTGCTGGCCGCGCGGCACGTGCGCAGCATCGCGTCGAAGCAAGGGTCGCGTTTGCGCGGCGTGGGCGGCGCGCTATTCAAGGCCGTGTTCGCCGGCGAGATCCTGCAGTGCTATCTGCGCAGCCTGGCCGGTTGCACGGAAGCGAGCGGCCTGCGCATCCGGTTGCGCTTCGTCGACACGCCGGAGCTGGTCAATCTGCCGTGGGAACTGCTCTATGACGAGGGCATCGATCAGTGGGTCGCACTCAAACTCGATACGCCGCTGGTCCGCTACCTGCGGATGCCCACGCAGATCGCGCCGCTACGGGTCAGCGGACCGCTCCACGTGCTGACGGTCGTTTCCGACCCGTCGGACGTCCCGCACCTCGATATCGATAGCGAGGCGGCAGCCGTCGAGGGCGCGCTCCGTTTGCTTGACGAGTCGAGCCCAGGCTCCGTTGTGGCGCAGACTTTGCGCCATCCCACACCCGAGTTGCTGCAGCGCAAACTGATGGAGTTGCCGTGGCACGTGCTACACTTCATCGGCCACGGTGAATTCGACGAACGCACGGGCACCGGAATGCTCGTCCTCGAGGACGAGAAGGGCAAGGCACGGCCCATTACGGCCGAGCGGCTGTCGGTCATGTTGCAGGGGCGCTCGCTCAAACTGGTCATCCTCAATTCGTGCGAGGGTTCGCGCGGCGGTGAAGATCACCGCTCCGGTCTCGCGCAAAGCTTGATCGCGCAAGGCGTTCCGGCCGTCATCGCAATGCAGTTCCCGATCACCGATACCGCCGCACTGGCGTTCTCGCGGATGTTCTACCACGCGGTCGTGCTCGGCACGTCGCTGGAGAACGCGGTGGTCGAAGCGCGTCGCGCGATTTTCCAGGAGAGCGAACTGGAATGGGCCACGCCGACGCTCTACCTTCGCTCGGAAAACGGATTGTTATTCGAGCGGTTCGATTCGGCCGGCCTGCGGAAGGTCGTGAGCGCCCAGCAGCCGCGCAGCGATGCGCCGGCCGATCCCTCACATGTTGACGTGGCCTCTCGCGAACTCGCCGGGCCCGAGATTGCCAAGCCGGAAGTCGCTAAGGTCGAAGTCGCTAAGGTCGAATCGGCCGCCGAAGAGGTTACACCCGAATCTGCTAAATGCGAGCTAGCGAAGCTCGAAGTCGCCAAGCCCGAACCGGATCCGCATCCGAAGCCGTTCGTCGAGCCCGTGCCGCCGGTTCCGATACCGTGGTGGAAGCGGCGCTTCGCGCTTGCCGGAGCCGTGTTCGGAATGGCCGGAATCGCGCTCGCAGTGACGCGCCTCGCCCCGGTTGGGTCGCCCCAACCGTCGCCGAGCGCGACCGAACTCGTCGCTGCCACGGTCGCGCCGACCCTGGGGACCCTCGCGCCCATCCTGGCGACTGCACCTCCCACCGCTGCGACCCTCGCGCCGTCGACCGCCGTGCCCAACCTGGCGGCCTTGGCGCGCGATCGGCCGACGACCGCGGAGATTCTGAGATCTCTCGCGGGAATGCACCTGGCGACGCTGCGCCCTGTACTATTGTCTCCGACGCCTGCCCCGGCCCTCACTTCCTTCGGGACGACCTGTCCGATGACCGGCGCGACGGTTCGAGACCTATTCCTCACCAACACGCACGGGTGGGATCCGATGCCGAGCGACGCGACGATCGCTGCGGGCTCGCTGACGGTCGAACTGGGCAGAAACCAGGCGCAACCGGTCGCCCACGACGGGAGCCTGCGCAACGGCACGGTCTGCACGACGCTCTACGGGCTGAGCGCATCCGGCTTGGCCAATCCCGCCGGCTCGGGAGCCGGACTGTTGTTCTGGGAAAACGCCTACCAGTACTGGGTTTTCTACGTGACGCCGGCCCGCGAATTCAGAGTCATGCATTACGACGTGAATCGCAGGCTTTGGGCGGAAAAGTCCGCCGTGCCCCTGACATACTCCCCGCAGATCCGGCTAGTCGGCGTCTCCTCGCCGATCCGGCCTACCGGCGTCTCGCCGTTCTCGGGCACCGAACTTCTCGACCTGGTGGTGAACGAAAACGTCCTGACGGTGCGTCTGGCGGGAAGCAATGCCTCGTTCTACATCAACGGCGCGAACGTGGGCCACGCCTCGGGCGGGCCGGCCGGCCCGACGTGGAGCGGCGTGTTTGCGCAAACGGGGGCCTCGGAATCGAAGGAGATCGGCTGGCGCTTCAGCGATTACGGCGTCGCCCCCTGAGGCAGCCGAAGCGAGCGCTTGCATAACTGCGCGAACGGACGCTCGCACGCTCCGCGCTTGGTCGCCGGTTCTTTGGGGAAATCCCGTGGGGTGAAAGCCGCGCCTGCCAAGCGACAAGACGTCACCGAAAGCGGATTTCGCCGCGTTATGATCGTCGCGGGCGTCATGGCGGCCGCCCTGATGCAGACGCTCGACTCCACGATCACGAACGTCGCGTTGCCGACCATTCAAGGCAACCTCGGCGCGAGCCAAGACGAAGGCACGTGGATCGTCACGGCCTACACGATCGCCGCGATCATCGTCATCCCGCTGACGCCGTGGTTGCAGAATCGCTTTGGACGCAAGAACTACTTCGTCGCTTCGATCGTCGGATTCACGCTGGCCTCGGTCGTGTGCGGTGCGTCGGATAATCTAACGCTGCTGATCGTGGCGCGGGTCGTTCAGGGCGCGTTCGGCGGCGGTCTCTTAGCCACCGGACAATCGATCCTGCGCGATACCTTTCCGCCGAAACAACTCGGCGTTAGCCAAGGGATTTTCGCCCTGGGCGCGATTATGGGACCAGCGCTCGGTCCGCCACTCGGCGGGATCCTGGTCGACAACTTCTCCTGGAATTGGGTCTTCGACATCAATGTGGCGCCCGGACTCTTCTCGGCCATCGTCCTTTGGCTGATGCTGCACGACCCGGACAAAGCACGCTCGACCCCGGTCGACTTCATCGGCTTATTTCTGCTCGCGGCGGGCTTGGGCTCGATGCAATACGTCTTGACCGAGGGCGAGCGCAATTATTGGTTTGCCGATCCGACCATCGATATCATGAGCGTGATCACGGCCCTCAGTCTCGCCGGGTTCGTGTATTGGGAATTGTTCGGCACGGCGAATCCTGTCGTCGACTTGCGCATTTTGCGCAACCGCAGCGTGGCCGCCGGTTCGGTGCTCGCGCTCGCGCTCGGCGCCGCGATCTTCGGTTCGACCTACACGTTGCCGGAGTTCACGCAAGGGCCGCTCGGCTTCACGCCCACGCTCAGCGGCGCCCTGTTCATCCTGCGCGCCGCCCCGATTATGGTCGCGACGCCGATCATCGTCCGGATCACGGGGAAAGTCGATCCGCGCGTCCTGCTGGGAACGGGTTTCGTGCTGATCGCGGCGGGCAGTTGGATGCAGGCGATGATCACGACCGAAGAAGCGAGTTTTTGGAGCTTCGCGGCAGCGTTGGTCATCACCGGCTTCGGCGCCGCGCTACTGTTCGTGCCGCTTTCGATCGCGGTGCTCGGTGCGACGACGCCGGCCGAGGGCCCTAAGGCCAGTGCCTTCATCAACCTCTCGACCCAACTCGGCGGCGCGGTCACCGTGGCCGGGCTCGACGTCTTGATCGACCGGCGCGAGGCGTTTCATTCGCAGATTCTCGGAGCCGACGAAACGCTTTCCAATCCGGCTGTCCACCAGTTCCTGCAGCACGGTTCCGCGGGAGGTCTCTCACAGTTCGTCAACGTGCAGGCCGTGATTCTGTCTTACGCCGATGCCACGCTGGCAATTGCGATCATCGCCGTTCTGTGCGCGCCATTGATCTTTTTCATGCGCAAGCCGAAAGCGCCGGCGGGACCGATCGAGATGGGCGGCTAGCGCTCAGCGCTCGGCCGCGACGTGCAGGCCGCATTCGGATTTCTCGAAGCCCGGCCAGCGCCCGTCGCGCAAGTCGCCGCCCGGCGCCACGCGGCGCGTGCACGGAACGCAGCCGATGCTCGGATAGCTGCGGTCGTGCAGCTCATTGTAAGGCACGTCGTGCGCGGTCACGTAGCGCCACACGTCGGCTTCGGTCCAATCGGCCAGCGGGCTGACTTTGGTCAAGCCGGAAACGACCGGGTCGTCTTCGACGAAGGGAAGCGGCGTTCGCGCGCGCGTTTGATCGCGGCGGATACCGGTGATCCAAGCGCGGAAGCCGGCGAGGAATTCGCGTTGAGGCTCGACTTTGCGCAAGGCGCAGCAACGGTCGGGGTCGCGTTCCCAGAGCCGTTCGCCGAATTGCGTCGCTTGCTCGTCGACGGTCAAGCGCGGCCGGATCGCGCGCGGCTCGATTCCGTAGCGCTGCCGGACGCGCTCGATCAGCACATAGGTTTCCGGGAAGAGAAGGTCCGTGTCGAGGAAATATACGGGAACGTCGTAGCCGAGGCGCGCGCTCAAGTCGAGCAGCACCATGCCCGACGGCCCACCGAACGAGCAGGCGAGCGCGACCTTCCCCGGAAAAGCGGCGGCCGCCCAGGTGAGGATCCGCGTCGCGCTGAGTTCCCGCGCCGTCGGCGTTGTTGTCACGATGATTGCTCCTTTTATACGAGGGGACACGTCCCCCCGATCCCCCCACCGGGGGCTCCCCCGGTTCTCCACGGGGAGACCACCTTCGCGTAGCGCCATGTCCCCCGGCTGAAATGACAAAGCCCCTCGCGGCGGCGAGGGGCTTGGCGAAAGACGTTGCGGTCTACGCGCGAGCCGGCTACGCCGATCCTTTCGAATCGCCGCGTCGACAGGAAGGCCGGTTCCATTCGCGCTGCATGCGTCGGGTTATAACACATCGCTCGGGAACGGGTCAACGGCGCTGAAACTTTTCTCGCCCCGGGCCGCGTCCTCACGGCTGATGGACCTGCTCGACGACTTAGAGGCGCGCTCGATCGCCATTTTGCGCGAAGCTTATTTTCAGGTCGCGCCGCTCTGTATGTTGTGGTCGATGGGCAAGGACAGCACGGCGCTGCTGTGGCTAACGCGCAAGGCGTTCCTCGGCGCGGTGCCGTTTCCGGTCGTGCTGCTCGATACCGAGATGGAACTGCCCGAGGTCTACCGTTTCCGGGACGAATTGACCGCGGCGTGGCAGCTGAACCTCTACAACGAACCCTGCCCGCCCGAATCCTCCATCGATCCGACGCTGCCGCCGGCGACGCGCGCGGCCGCGCGGAAGACGGCCGGGCTGCGGGCGCTGATCGCCCGCCAGCGGTACCGCGGCATCCTCGTTGGAATCCGGCGCGACGAACAATCGACGCGCGCGAAGGAGCGGGTCTTTTCGCCCCGCATGCCCGACGGCTCGTGGGACGTCAAGCACCAGCCGGCCGAACTGTGGGACGTTTATCACACCGACGTGGCCGACGGCCACCATCTGCGGATTCACCCGCTCCTGGATTGGACGGAGATCGATATCTGGAAGTACACCGAGCGCGAACGGATACCGATCGTTCCGCTCTACCTCGCGCGCGACGGCCGCCGTTACCGGTCGCTCGGCGAGAAAAATATAACGGTACCGATTCAATCGAACGCCGCATCGATCGCGGAGATCATCGCCGAGCTCGAAACGACTCGCGCGCCGGAACGCGCCGGTCGCCTGATGGATCACGAAAGTGAAGACGCCTTCGAGCGCTTGCGCACGGGCGGCTACATGTGAACGCGCAGTTGCGGCTGGTCGTTGTCGGCCACGTTGATCACGGCAAGTCGACCCTGATCGGGCGGCTCCTGCACGACACCGGCAACTTGCCCGACGGTAAGCTCGAAGAGTTGCAGAACGCCAGCCGGCGGCGGGGCGTGCCGTTCGAATGGTCGTTCGTGCTCGACGCGCTGCAGAGCGAGCGCGACCAAGCCGTCACGATCGACACGACGCGGATCTGGATGCGCATGCCCGGACGTGACGTCGTGCTGATCGACGCACCGGGCCACAAGGAATTCTTGCGCAACATGGTAACCGGCGCCTCGGACGCCGATGCCGCGTTGCTCGTGGTCGACGCGCACGACGGCGTGAGCGAGCAAACGCGCCGGCACGCGCTCTTACTGGAACTGCTGGGCGTCGAACGCGTCGTGGTCGCGGTCAACAAGATGGACCGCGTCGGCTACTCGGCCGCCCGCTTTTCAGAAATTCGCGCGGAACTCGGCGCGCTGCTCGAGCGCATCGGAATCGTGCCCGCGGCGTTCGTGCCCACCGCGGCGCGTGAAGGCGCGAACGTGGCACGGGCCGCCACCGACTCGATGCCGTGGTACGACGGCGAAACGTTGCTCGGCGCGCTCTCGGCGTTGCCGCCAAGCGCGCGCCGCGACGGCGGCGCGCTACGAATTGCCGTACAGGGCGTCATAAGGCGCGATTTGGAACGCGTGATCGTCGGACGGATCGAATCCGGCACGCTCGCCATGGGCCGCCCGGTCGCGATTTCGCCTTCGCGTCACACGGCCCAAGTCGCGGCGATCGTCTCCTGGCCGGCCCGCGAACGGGTCGAGGCCCACGCCGGCGAATCAGTCGCGCTGACGCTCGACGCACCACTCTTCGTCGACCGCGGCGACGTGCTGTCCGACGCGGTCCGCCTCCCCGCGCTCTCAGATGTCTTTCGCGCGAGGCTGCTCTGGCTGGGCGCGCGCGCGCTGCGCGGCGGCGACACGTATCGCATGCGCTTCGGAACGCGAACGGCGCGGGTCGAGGTGACGCGGGTCGACCGCGTATTCGACATCGAGACGCTGCAGAGCGAAGCCGGCGACGGCGCCCGCTCGGGCGACGTTGCCGAAATCGTCCTTGCGAGCCCGGAATTGCTCGCGCTCGATCGCGCCGTCGAGCACCCGGGCCTCGGCCGGTTCATCTTGCTCGACGGCCTGGACATCGTCGCCGGCGGAACGGTCCTGGAGGTTCTCCCCCCGCGCGCGCACGCACCGCGCAATCTCGTTCCGGTTGCTCATACGGTCGATGGTGAGGAGCGGGCGCGCCGTAACGGTCACCGCGGCGCGGTGCTTTGGTTCACGGGCTTGCCGGCCTCGGGGAAGTCGACGATCGCGATGGCCGTCGAGCGCCGGCTCTTCGAACGCGGTTACCAAACCTACGTGCTCGACGGCGACAACGTGCGAGCGGGCCTCTGTCGCGATCTCGGCTTCAGTGCCGCGGACCGCCGCGAGAACATACGACGGGTCGGCGAGGTCGCGGCGCTCTTCGCGGACGCCGGCACGATCGTGTTGGCCGCGTTCATCTCGCCGTATCGGGCAGACCGCGCCGAGGCACGGCGCGCGGCCGGCAGTGCCTTTCACGAGGTTTTCGTCAAGGCCGATGCCGAGCTTTGCGAACGGCGCGACCCAAAGGGTCATTACAAGAAGGCGCGCGCCGGCGAACTGCCGGGCTTTACGGGCGTCACGGGCGAGTACGAGGAACCGGTCGATCCCGAGCTCGTCCTCGATTCGGCGGCGTTGTCGCTGGACGAAGCGGTTGATGCCGTGCTCGGCTACGTGGACGCGCGCGCGATCGCGTTCGCGCGATCCGGCGTCTCGTAAGCTCGGGTCAGTCCCGGCGCCGGCTGATCCGCAGGCGCTGGGGAACGAGCCGGGCAGCATTCGCAGCCGGCGTATAGAGCAGCGCGCCCGAGATTCCAGCAAGAATGAGGGCGGCGAAGTTCAACAGATCAGATGCGATCGGCATCCCCGGCGCTTTCGCGCGCTGCGAGCCGGTTCCCGCGAACTTCACGCGAAGCCGCCGTGCCAAGCGTCGTGTCGATGACAGTTGGGTAGCGAACGAGCATGCAACAACGCGAATTGGGTCGCAGCGGCCTCAGGGTTTCGGCCCTGGGCCTGGGCTGCATGGGCATGTCGGAATTCTACGGCCAGGCCAACGAGAACGGATCGATCGCCACGATCCACCGCGCGCTGGACCTCGGGATCACCTTTTTGGACACCGCCGACATGTACGGCGTGGGCGCCAACGAGGAACTCGTCGGGAAGGCGATCGCCGGCCGGCGCGAACAGGTTACGCTGGCCACCAAGTTCGGGAACGTGCGCGGTTCCAAGGGCGAGTTTCTCGGCGTCGACGGAACACCCGATTACGTGCGGACCGCTTGCGAGTCGAGTTTGCGGCGCCTGCGCGTCGAGGCGATCGATCTCTACTATCAGCATCGGGTCGATCCGAAGGTGCCGATCGAGGAGACCGTCGGCGCGATGAGCGACCTCGTGACCGCCGGCAAGGTCCGTTTCCTCGGCCTCTCCGAAGCGGCCGCCGGCACGATCCGGCGCGCGCACGACGTGCATCCGATCGCGGCGCTGCAAACCGAGTATTCACTCTGGACCCGCGATGTCGAAGCCGAGATCTTACCCACCGTGCGGGACCTCGGCATTGGTTTCGTCGCGTACAGCCCGCTGGGGCGCGGCTTCTTGACCGGCGCGTTCAAGAGTCGGGCCGACCTGCCGGAAAACGACGCGCGCCGCTCGCACCCGCGCTTCGCGGAGGAGAACTTCGCGCAGAATCGGGTGCTGGTCGCGGCGCTCGAAGACCTGGCCGCCGCCAAAGGCATCACGGCCTCGCAGGTCGCGCTCGCGTGGCTCCTGGCACGCGGCCCCGACGTCGTTCCGATCCCCGGAACGAAAACCGTACGCCTGGTCGAGGAGAATGCGCGCGCCGCCGACGTGTCCCTGGAACCCGCCGAACTGGCGCTCATCGACGCGGCGTTTCCGCCCGGCGTCACGGCCGGCATGCGGTATCCGGCCGCCGCGATGGCAGCGGTCAATCGCTAAGCCCGCTGGCCCGCGCACGTAACCGGCGCGCATGCATCTGCGTCAGCGGCGGCTCGCCGCGCTTCTGGTCTGGCTCGCATGCAGCGCGCAATTCGTCCCGTCGGACGTGCGGTTGTCCATCGATTCGCCCCGCCGAATTACCGTGGCCGCGGCCGGCTCGGTCATTTCAAGCGTCACGCTCTGCCCCGACTACCAATTCGCGACGCTCGGCGCGGGCGAGCCGACGCTTTCGCCCGACCTGCATTGGATTCTCGTCGACGTCAAAGGTCCGTACGAGCCGGCGAGCGTTCCGGTCACTCATGCGCTGATCCAGGTGACGACCGGCGCGATCGTCACGTCGCCGGATTTTCCGGCGTATGCCGGCGTTCCCAGCAGCCTCGACCCGATCGCTTGGGCGAGCGGACTTCGCTCTACGCTCCGCTACAAAAACGAAACGCTCGCGATCGTCAAAGATCCGCCGCCGCGGCGTTTTCCCGCGCTCGCGTGCGCTCGCTAGCGGCGTCTAGGCCCGGCAGCACGCGCAACGCGGACGATAGGCGCGGCGCGGACGCACGGCCTGGGCGCGACGGCTCAAGCGCGTGCGCTCGCGGCGCCCGATTAGCCAACGGCGATCGGTCTGTCGTTTGGATGCCGGGGCTTTCCAAGAGGTGCAGAAGAGCAGCAACGCGCCGCTCCTTTCTTACAGAATGTCCTATGTCACTTTTAAACATTGCGGTGCCCGATACTTACCGGCAAACCGAATCTTTGCACTTCGCGCGGGCTGAGCGCTCGCATTCTCGCCCGGCAATTGAAGCGGACGAGGCGAGGAGGCGCGAAGCGACGCGGATGAGAATCGGCGTCGACCTCGGCGGGACGAAGATCGAGATCGTCGCCCTGGGAGACGGGGACGACGAACTCGTTCGGCGGCGTATGCCGAGTCCGAGCCACGACTACGACGCCGTCGTCGAAGCAATCGGCGCTCTCGTCGAGACCGTCGAGCGAGAACTCGGGAAGCGCGGGAGCGTCGGCGTCGGAACGCCGGGCACGCCGTCGCGACGCACGGGCCTGATGAAAAACGCCAATAGCACCGTGCTCATCGGGCGGCCGCTCGAACGCGATCTGAGCGAGCGCTTGCAACGTCCCGTTCGCTTGGCGAACGACGCGAACTGTTTCGCGCTTTCGGAAGCCGCCGACGGCGCGGCGCGCGGAGTCGACTGCGCGTTTGGCGTCATCCTCGGAACGGGCGTGGGCGGCGGCATCGTCGTCGGTGGCCGGCCGCTCGTCGGCGCCAACGCGATCGCCGGCGAGTGGGGCCATAATCCGCTGCCATGGCCACTGCCGGGCGAACTTCCCGGACCGCCCTGCTATTGCGGAAAACGTGGCTGCATCGAGGCGTTCCTCTCCGGACCCGCCCTGGCCCGCGATCATGTCGCCGGCGGCGGCCGCGAAACCGGCGGTGCCGCGATCGCGGCCGCGGCCGCAGCCGGCGATGCACGCGCGCGAGCGACGCTCGCGCGCTACGCCGACCGGCTGGCGCGCGCGCTTGCCGGCGTGATCGACGTGCTCGATCCCGATGCGATCGTGCTGGGCGGCGGGGTGTCGAACATCGCTGCCTTATACGACGAGCTACCGGCGCGCTTGCCTTCGTACGTGTTCTGCGACGACGTCGCGACGCGCGTGCTGCCGGCGCTCCACGGCGACGCCAGCGGCGTGCGCGGCGCGGCTAGGCTTTGGGATCCCGCGACGGCCCGGGCATGGACCGCGACCTAAGGCTGCGAAGCCGAGGGCCATGGTCGACGTCGAAGAGCTCTTGCGTCTCCCCTCGCCCGCGCCGCGACCGCAAGGGCTCGCGTTCGATGGCACGACGCTCTGGATGGGCTCGCTCGAAACGCACATTATCTACGCGATCGATCCGCGCACGTGGACGGCCCGCGAAGAGGCAACGGCGCCGGGCGTTCCGTACGGCATCACGGTGGTCGGCGACGAACTGCGCGTGCTCTGCGGCGAAGGCGACGACGACCATCGCTTCGTGCGTCGCTTGGTTCCGGGCCACGGTTTCAAATCGAAGGAAACGATTCCGTGTCCCGATGACACGGGCTCGCAACTCGGATTCGACGGCGATCGGCTCTACGTCAGTCAATGGTATAAGCAG
>Ga0209611_10004537_pt1 | contig 23694 bp, 21 predicted proteins | sample S1TSphgellanicum_3_FD_187693 | JGI IMG/M metagenome (GOLD analysis project Ga0209611, IMG submission 187693) | Host-associated microbial communities from peat moss isolated from Minnesota, USA - S1T2_Fc - Sphagnum magellanicum MG (SPAdes) (version 2) | ecosystem: Host-associated > Plants > Peat...
GGGGGGGGGGGGACGAGGGAGAGAAGGCACGGGGAAAGGTGAAAATGAAAAAAATGGAAGAAAAAGTTATAGGGTAGAGGGGTAAAAGCGAAGAAGGAAGGCGATAAAAGAAAAAGAGGAAAGGAGGGGTAAAACGAGAGGAGGAGGGCGGCAAAAAGGAAGGGAAAAAAGGAGGCGGAAGAAGGGGCGAGAAAGGAAAAAAAAAGAATAGGAAGAAGAGAAGGGGAGAGGAAACGCGGAAGCTGCGAAAAGAAGAAAAAGGAGATTTTCGAAAGAGGGTTAAAAAACGTAAAAGGAAAAGAAAGAAAAGCAAGAGAAAGAAAAAACGGCAGATGTAAAGGGACCGAGAAGGGAAGGGGATGCATAAAAAGAAAGCCCATTGCGAAAAGCGGGTGGGTAAAGGCGGTTTGAGAAAAGTGCGAAGAAAAAGGCAGTGGGGCGAAGGGAGATGGGGAAAGGCGGTTCGAAGGAGCCGGAGGGGTAAAGGGGTTTTAGAAAATGGGGTTTTGAGGAACTGGGTTTTGGCGAACTAGAAGGGGGGAAAGGGAGATGGGGCAAAGGCGAATCAGGTAAACCCGGATGGGGTAAACCGGAATTTTGGCAAACTAGAAGGGGGTAAAGCCGGTTTTGGCAAAGTGGGATGGGGTAAAGCCGGTTTTGGCAAAGCCGGATCAGGTAACGACGATGCGGGCAAAAGCTTATCTATATAATCCAGGCATTATGAATGTAATGCCGATGGCTGGTGGCTGTTTGACCAGGAAAAATACACAGGAGTGCCTGGCTGTTTTCCTGTAGTGCCTGGCTGTTTTTGTTGACCTTTTTCACTTTTTGTTACTTTTTGTTATTTTTTTTACTATTTGTAAGTTTTGTAAGTTACTTTTTAATGTTGAAAGGGGTAAGGTTTGTTACTTTTTGTTACTTTTTTATTGCTTGTAACTTTGATAAATTACTTTTTATTGTTGAGAAGGGCCATAGTTTATGTTCTATTCATTGTGCGACAGGGGAACTTGAAAGGGTGCAACTTGATTGTTTTTGTTCTTTTTTTTACTGTTGAGGGGGAGGGGGAGGGGGGTGGAAGTCAATGTTTTTTTTTTCCCCCTAGATATATGAAAAGGTGAAAGGAGGAGGGGGGAAAGGGGTACTTTTTTAGGGTTAAATGTTTTTTTCATTGTGGAGAGGCTAGGGAGGGGTCGGTTGTTCACCGAGGGTTATTTTTTTTACAAATTCATGGGAGGGGGGAGGGGTTGGTTGAAAGTAGCCACTCATGGGGGCACTCATGGGTTTAGGGTTCATTAGTGGTTTTTCGCATGTCATGAGCGCCATCTACTCAATAGGCTATTCCACTTTAAACTTTTCCAAACTTTTTACTATTCAAGGGGGCAAGGTGAAGTTGTTTGAGGGTATTTTTTGATCGTTCAGGGGGGGAAGGGGTGCACCTTTTTATTTATTTATTTATTTATTCATTTGTCCAAAATGACCCTGAACTTTTGGATTTTGGCCTCATTAACAGCGTGCCATTTTCCAAAAAGCCGAACACTTGCAAAAATGCTTCTTGCCTGCGCAAAGGGTTTAGGGTCTGGTCTTAGGGGTTCCGGAATCTTCTGGAAGAGACTAATTTTGCTGAATATCCATAACTACTTGAATATGTATATGCGTATTTTCTGAGTGAAAAAACTAAATCTTGTTGCTCGAATTACTGGTAATTTATTGGATGGAAGGTTAGAATAATTTTGGGAAGATTGATAGTCCAAAAAGTTCTACATTGCAGGATGGAAGTGAAACTTTAATTTAATCGACACACGATTTTTTTAAGATTGAGGGTGGATAGTTCGGGAATGCCAATTGGCCCGTGCAGACCAAGATTGGGATCGATCGATCGGTCTGCAATGCCATACAGCCCGTCACGAGGTGTCCACCCACGCCCTGAACAAAACATAAAAACATCACCACAGCTTTGGGGTGAAACAAAAATCGTTTCACCCCCAAAACCCCAATGAATAGTTTGCCAGAACATGCAAGAGTTTGTGTTTCCTTGTCATAGAGAAGGAATAAGTGTTATAAACAATGCGAATCATGTACACTTGTAGATCGAAGGTGGACAGCTCGAGAATGCCAATTGGCCCGTGCAGACCAAGACCGGGATCGATCGATTGGTCTGCAATGCCATACAGCCTATCACGAGGTGTCCACCAGCGCCCTAAACAAAACACCTTAAGAATACTATGCATGGAAAATCGCCACATCTTTGGGGTGAAGCCAAAATCACTTCACCCCGAAAAACCTGATGAAGAATTTGTAAGAACTTGGAAGAGTTTAGATCTTCGTGTCTCATAAAAACAATCAATACTACACACAATGGGGATTGTGCGCACTTCTGGATCGAGGATGGACAGCTCGGGAATGCCACTTGGCCCGTGTAGACCGAGACCGGGATCGATCGATCGGTCTGCAATGCCATACAGCCCGTCACGAGGTGTCCACCCACACCCCAAACAAAACATCAGAAGATCGCCACATCTTCAAGGTGAAGCAAAAATCGCTTCACCCTAAAAAATTAGATGAATAGTTTAGAAAAACTTACAAGAATTCATATATCCTCGTCACAGAGAAACAATTGATGTTATAAACAATGGGATCATGCACACTTCTAGATCGAAAGTGGATAGCTCGAGAATGCCAATTGGCTTGTGTAGAACAAGATCGAGATCAATCAATTGGTCTGTAATGCCATACAGCTCGTCACGAGGTGTCCACCCACGCCTCGAACAAAACATCGAAACATCACCACATACAAACAGAATAAATATATCTTCATAAGTATTGACAACCTCACTATTCCTATGATTTCAGTCAACCTGAAATAGAATTGAGAGATGGATTTGATGATGAATTCATAGAGATTTTAGATCCAATACCATGCAAACAAAGAGGAAACTGAATAGAAAATAAAAAAGGTTTGGAAGCGGTTTGAACAATAACAAAAGTCACACACATGTTCAATGACCTTCAACAACAACATCGATGGTAGTGACCAACCACCTTACAACCAGAAGAAAATGCCATTATCCTCCGATCACTATCTCCAGAGGACATACTAGTACTTCAAGCAAAGTCTAGGAGAATATTCTAAAGAGAACTGGTACTATAACCAACACATCTAGAGAAAACATTGGCACAAGATCTTACCTTGTTAAGATTATCTCCACCCAAGCCTGCATTTTCTAGAGCCCTTTTCCCACGGACCAAAGCATATCTAAGGGAGTCATCAAGTCGATGTCTTTCCATCGATGTAGCCTTCTGCAGAAAATCCACGAATTTGTCCAACAAACTTTGTGGGGAACTTGGAGGCATCAAATCTATCAATCAGTGATATGCCACTTGTTCCCTCAAGAAGTTTCTCATAGAACATGTCAACATCATTTCCAAAGACCAATACGAGACCCATGCCAGTAACATCCAATCCCACAGGGTGAGCAACACTCTTGCCATGACCAGCTTCTACAATAGTGGAAAAACCTCCAAGGTAGTTTTTGTCATCACAAAACTGATCAAAGAAATGATTTCAATACTTGTAATTAATGGTCTGCTCCCACAGTGGGTCCATGACGAGTGAGAATAATCTCTCGAAGGACATTTGCAAATACCATCAAACCTACCATGTAACCAGCAAGCTTTTGTCCCTAATTTCCAGCAACTGCGCCCAAGGACTTCTCAGACCAGTCAAATATTACAAATGTTGGACAGATTGTTGGCATTCCATCCCTTAATCCTAGCCATGCAACACACAAAAACAAACAGATTTCTGCAATGGCCTGAACACCATCGTCCATTGTGGACAAAAACAAACTTCAAGGAGGCTAAGGCGGTCATTTCCATCCAAATGCAGTCTACGGTACATCCACCAAACATAGGCTTCAACAAAACTCAGAATAATAATCCAGCATGTTCCACTAAATCCTAAGAAAAAGGGTCCATTTCCAGAAAGAAATCGGAAATGGCAATGGAGGAGGATCCTATAGTGCAAGAATTAGAGGCCGGCTTTGAACAAAAGGACCGCTTAAAAAAGGTATTTGCCAATCTAGAAATCCAGAGAAGAGCAATAATGGATATTACCATGGAGTGGAAGAATTTCAAAGATTACTTTGGAAATCTTGACCAGAGTTTGCAGTAGTGGTTCCAAGATTTGATCGCCAAGGAAGAGGCCTTTGAAAGCAAGAGCAAGCAACTGCAAGAAGCCCTTGACAAGAGGGAAAAAGATGTGTCTACCAAAAAACAAGTCATGTTTTCTAGGGTACAAAAACAAAAAGACTTTGCCATTGCTTCCCTATTTGAACCATTCCATGTGGCTTTTGAAGAGTTGTTTATCACACGATAATGGTGCTTTATGTGTCAAATTTTCTTGATCAAACTTGGTCTTAGTGAAGAAGCCCATTATTGCTAAATGTTTAGCAAGTGGTGATTATGATCATAGATATATCAGGAAAAATGTTCCCTACATTTGCATATTTCTTGAGTCCACCTTTGGGAATTAAACCAATTGTATGTGTCATGAATGTTTACTTTCACATTTGTACAACTCTACTTTGGAGTCTACCTTGGAGTCTAATTTTGTAGAGTTTTCCAGCTTGCTGAATATTGAATTTCCCAATAGTTTTCGTTCAATTAATCCAGATTTTTTTTCCCCAATCATGGGATTCTAGTTATATTTAATGTTTTTTTTGTGACAATATTTCACATCTTACAAAAACAATTCAAGAAAAACTTAATTAATCATTGGATTTGAGGGTTTTCTTTGCCATTTTTTGAAAAATAATATAATAGTTTTTTTTGACAATTGTAGCAGAATTCCTAAAAAAATTCTACATTCCATCTAAAAGTATTGCCATTTGGGGATCCTAGCTAGTGAACTTGCTTTAGAACTCTACAACACCCTCATTACAATATATTTGGTAATGTTTTATGTAATGATATTTTGTAGAATTTCTTTTGAATGGACATATTAAGTATCAACATACACTTTATATGGCATATAATTGAAAAATAATGTTTAAAAAATGATTTTTTGATAGAGTGTAATTGTGACAAATGGAACATTACCAACCTTATGATTATAGTTGGAATGTTCAAAATGAATTATATGATAAGTGTATTAATTATTTTGAAAATGTGATATTTTAAACATAATTTTATTTGGTCATTAAATGAAGTTTTATTCATTTTTTATCCATTTTATTTACAATCTAATTCATATTTCGATGTTGAGCATTGGCTACCATCCCAAAAAGGATTAAACATGAAATGGAGATAAGCTTTTAGAATCTATCTAAATATTTTTTAAACTAGTTTTTAAATGTTACAAATTAAAGTCAAAGTCCAAATGTGGTGAATTCAAAATTTGAAATTATTAAGAAGAATATTTTGAAAAAAATCCCTTTTATTTATTTATTTTTTCATTTTGGTGAAATTTTTGCACAAAAAGAAAACAACGGTTGCACATAAGTTTTTATAATTTCATTTTAGATATTTTATTTAGATTATTTATTTATTTTATAGTTGGATGTAAAGTGATTAAAGACCAATGTAAGTCACATTTATTGTGGGTGTCGGTCACATGTTTGAAAGATTTATTTATTTGTTTATTTTCAAAGATTCCCAATTTTGGTTGCACATATTGTGGGTGTTGGTTGCATGTATAAAATATTTTTCTTTTCTAATAGGGTTTTTCAATTTTGGTCATGTGTATGTGGATGATGGCCACATGTTTGTTTTTCTTCTTTTGTATTGTAGTTTGTGTGTCACGCATAACTTTGATACATTAACACATTTTTGTAAATTATTTTGTAGACCACAACAAAAAAATGAATGACAATACAAGACAATGGATAGACACATCCCCACAAAAACTCACACACAAATATCACATACTTGACAATGTAATGATCTTATCCTCATCATTTTTCTACTCATGTTCGTACATGTTGCTCTAAAATTGTCATTGCTCTAAAATTGAACTTTTGATGGAAACTTCAACTCTGTCTTTTCATATTTTATGGACCCCTCCAATCCAATAACATATTTCACACCAACCTTTAAACATGTTCTACAGTTTTAGCACCTACTTGTAAGGTGCACACATGATGGGTTTCCTCAGATCAAGATGTGGTGCTCAACAGCAAGGTATAGTGAATAGCACTGCTTGACCAATACATGTATGTCTAGCAGTCAACAAGAATCTTTCACATTGTATATAATTGATTTCTGCTAGATTTCTCCTAAAACATGTTAGTTCAGGTCAGCATGAAGGTACCAAGCCAACAGCCCATGTGGTTGGCTACCTTGCATAAATATCACAAGAAAACCTACCCAATTCAGATGCTCTAGAAGAGCTCAAGATTGAACAGCATCAGTGTGAGTCAGTTATCACCTGGCAAGGTGAGTATCATTCATGGAGCACATGGGATCTTGGTGTAGCCTTGCTAGCTGCTCTGTGGGATGGCAAAGCCCTGTTCAACCCCACCCAATTTTTCACCCAATGTATGACAACACATTAGGCGACTTGCGGAAGCACAATGTCTTCTAGGGTGCAGCAGGAAGACAAAATGAAAAACTACAGAGAGAATCAGTAAACACTGTTGCATCTAGTCACAGACAAAAGTTAGTCAGGTCTATGCTCCACAGAAGTGATGACAGTATACCAGAGCATTTTGGGACATCCCAAACGGCAATTGATTCAGGTCGGCACTCAGGGTCACAGAGAGCATGATTGTGTTCATGTGTTACATCCATGGCCAACATCCATGCGCCTATTGTAACATCCTCATTCATGAACATGCGATAACTGGATCAATACATCTGCCATCTTCAGAATATGCACCAACAAATACAACAGGATACCTCGAAAACAGCTTGAAAGCCCCCTATCACTCTCTCACAGAAATTATCCCTCATGATATGAGAACACAAACTCTGAATCAAGGGAAATTGGTCCAATCGACTCACCTGTTATTTCTAGCAACAGACACACTTGCCACAACTTCAGCAGATAGAGCATAAATTGGCCCATATGCATGTAAGAAGTAATCACTCCCAAGTAAATACCCATTAGGCTCATACCTGCACACAAACTTGTTTTCCATCAGTCAAAAACTACCCAGCAGATCAAGGCACTGCCTCACCAGCCTCCAAGCTTGGTAGAATGCAATGATCTGGATCCACCACTTTCCAGGAGAGGCACACCTAAATGCAAATCCCAAGACATCTGATTCTATGATTGATTAAGCTAGAGTGCCAACACACATTTTCATTCATTCATCCAACAGAGGCATGTACTGAATGTCCTGAATTTGGCTTACCATTTCATTTTTGGGTCCGTAATAACAGGTCCTTTTTTCATGCAACCCAGATAAGTTCTAGGGGTCGGCCTTTCCTTGGCTAGCAAAGTAGCCAGCCGATCTGTCCAGAATGCGTATTAGATTACTGCAACTATCTATAGAGAAGATGCTAGACAACAACTTGCATACTCCAATGAGCTTAGCTACATGGCTACCACAGTAGGACCAATGTAAATTTCTTAAAAGCTTTGTCTACTCATTGAATGTGTCAAATTAAGATTGGAAATGCAAGGAGCCAAATAGTAGCAAACATTCTCCTATCTTTGCAATAGAAACTAGCACCTGAGATTGACATTGGCATTTCTCCAGTGAGGTTTAGGCCACATGAGAAGCAAAAGATCAGATCAAAATTCTCCTTCATTGTCTTACTGCTGGAAGAAGTTTTGCAACCAATCCCTTACTGACACACATATGCTGAAAAAGGTGGCAATTTTACCTGGCCGCAAGTAAATATCATCATCCGCCTTGACATAGAAATCAGCATCAAAGAGCATGTACACTGCTTTAAAGAAAGCCAGCCTGTATTGCAACCCCAGACAATTCATTCCAGCATTTATGTAATGATCATCTGCACATAAGCTGCACAAAACAGGCCATAACTCTGCAGGCCAGTAAAAATGCTGAGAAATTTAACACCAACTATTCTTCTTGGATGTGGCACTTAGATCCCAGAATAGAGGGCAATGGTATGATGCAGGTGAATACAGATACCTTTGCACTTCTCTCAAGTAACAAAGAGAAAGAATACCCAAATGAGCAGAGACAAAACAGCAAAGACTGGTTACAATTTCCAGTATGACACAAAACACACACAAATCCATTGAACTGATTCCAGTCACAGTTTTGCCACAAATGATAACACCTAGAGAAAAATACACCATACGTTTTGAGATTGAGGTTTTGGTAGCTCTCATCAACATCAATTCGAATGAAGTCCTTATGTTCTGCTATCTCCTTGTCAAGTTCCTGCATCTTCCAGCCATCTGTAGAATGGCCTATCACAAACCTGAAAGCCAACCCCGTAGCCATCTCGAGGCTGCAAAATGCAAACACCAGCATAATTGAAAACCAAGCTTTTGCATTGCAGCTCTCAATTTACCAGTGAGCATCTGAACACATGGTACAGCAGAGATGCATATAAGATGCACAAGGCACAGAAGAGGTGTGCACTTCCTGAAATTGTTATGACATTTTATAACTTCAAAATGCCAGCACTCATCATAGAACTATTATGTTTATGTGGATAGCCACAGCTGCATGGATTGCATTTGATTGGACTTGCATGCAAAAGCTCCAAGGTGCAACAGCCATGAACAGAAATCTAAGACTTATGTGCTACCACAACTGTCTTCAACAAACTGCATGTAAAGACAACTGTGCTTTCTGATAAGGTACAGATCAAAGCAAGAAGGTAGCCAAAGTTTTGATGCAGGATTGAGCAGAGGAAGCTGCAAATGCATGTTCTGAAATCTTGAGAGCTTCATCATTCCCACAAGAGCAAGATCTCATTATTTCTGAGCTCATTTTATAGTAAGATTTCCGTTAGCTTGCCAACACTGATTGCAATATTATATGCTTTCAAACAAGCTAAAGATATAAGGTGACAAGTCAAGGATTGGAATTGCTGCTGCACCTGAGAATGCCTTCTGGAGTGGAAGGAAACCAAGTCTCCCGCAGGGCCTTCCGACGAAGCACAGAATCGAATCCTGTCTGAATCCCTACAACTCCAAGTACCTTGCGTTTCTTCCTGGTGTTTTTTCCTCCGCCTTCTTCGCCATCAAGCCCAACGGTGTCAACAACAGCATCAGCAGCAACAGAAGACTCGTCCTCCTTCCTGACGTCTTTCCCTTTGATGTAAACCTCCCGCAGTGTGTCTGTGACTGATCTCCCGCAGAGACGAGCAAGATCCCGCCGCTCTTCAGCAAGATGAACGCCGAATACGATTAGAACCAAGAGGAGAACGGCGATGACGCTGCCTCCTGCGGCCATTAGAGCGAGCCTGTTGCGTGCTGTCCATGATGATCCCGAGCGACCTCGAGATGGTAATAAGAGCTTGTCGTCGTCCCATAGGACTCCGTTGTTCGTCGGTAGGATTGTCGCCGCAAACTTACGATTGGAGATCGAAGGAAATGGCATCGCACCTGAAAATCTCTCTTGCTTTCTAGAAACAAAACCTTTCCTTCACGGCAATCCTACTGGTTTTGTTAGCTCTCCTCGCAGCCCACGAAGCCGCATGTCTAGGATTGTTTCTCGGACCTTCTCAGGCCCGTTGATCGGAGTTCCTGTTGCTTGTTCTCCGCTACAGATCCGTGATTTGAACTTCGAGTTGCTTGCTGCGCTGCAGATCGGTGACTCCATCGCTCATTCTACCATCCGCAGAGATAAGGTTCCTTCTTTCTCCTCAAACCGATCGCTCTTGCATCTGCCTCATCAACAAAAAGCACTGATCCCTAGACCACCGCTCTCGCATCCATGAGCTTCTGTTTCCTCTTTCGCAATCACAACATATCTCAAGCACAGTAGGTGGGGCTCTTCTCCCACAGATTCAAAACAAGAATGGTTTTCTGAAGATCTCGGAGACATGATTTCTCACAACATAAACAACATTGGCACCATCATATACATGCCGGCTATCAGCTTGTTGATGGTGGACTCTACAAATTCAGAGCATTTGTGCTACAATAAGAGAATAATATTTCCATTGACATATTCTCAAAAGCCCATAGTCTCAAAGCTGCAGGTGAGTTCACTTGACGGCCATTCTGTAACTGGAGAGGACAAGGAGCTGTTGACACCAAATGGATGACCGCATTGCAACACTTTCAATCAATGCAACAACTTCACTAATGAGCTACAATTCTGCAACTTTGCACCCGTATGGAGATCTCTTCCATGATGCAATCCAGCTCGTACAATGGGAATCTCTACCATGCAATCAAGCTGGTACAATGAAGTACAGAAAAACCACAACTCACTGCCAGTTTTAATACAGCATCCATGGCACAACTTCATGGTTTGCAAGGACACAATGTGGCACAGAAAAAGCTGATAATTGCAGCAGGGAAAAAACCGTGGAATTGCATGTGACCTTCAAGTAGGCCCAACAGACATGAATGCCTTCTTTCTTTACATGTTGGTTGCATACCCATAGGCAGCAATCAGTTGAAAGTTTTACATGCTTAAAAAAAATGATGGCTTGCTTCTGGAATCTAACAGTTAATTTACACACACACATCAATTACAGCAACATCAACACCACATCAAGCTGCTGCAGCAGTTGGGGTGGATTGCCGAATTTCACCCAAAAATTGAGGCAGACTGCATCCTGCTGAGTAGCATATGTTTCCTCTCCTTTTTATCAGGACACAAGAAGTTGGGGTTGTGGACCCATTCTCATCTTCTGATGTTTGCACAGTTCGTGCCACAAGACCATGAAACTGCCAGCACCATTCACCATTTGACCCACAACCACTCACATGGCATCAGATTGACAAACTTCTTAATTTGAGACTTGTTTTGTTATCACTGCAGATTCTATCTCCAAGCACTTCAACAAACATCTTTCTAATTCTTTGACGTAGATAAGCATTTATCTACCATGTGTAAGCAAATAGAGAATTCACCAGAAAGATCAAATGTTGTACCTGACTCAAACCATGAAGCAGCAATCGATGATATGGCAGTTCAGCTTCAAGTAGAAGCTCCTTCTCCTCTCCATCAATAAAAGCCACCAACCTTTCCTGTCAAAATCAAACATGTTCCACACATTTGAATTTCAAATGCCTCCATCTCTGCTGTTAAGCGTTATTCTTCCATATGTTGCATCTGAGTAAGTGGGCTTCTGGCTGCAGTCTACAGAAACTAGAATAGTTTCCACATATGGCAGAAAAACCAAATGTCATTCACTTGGAGTTCCCATTGAGCTGATGTTATTGGTCAATCACATTGACACTGTCTCCACAATGCACAACTAAATTACCACAGGTCAAGTCTCCCAGGGCCCTAACTGCAACATGATCTGGATCAGAAAGTGTGAGCATAATCAACTGCTGACCTCAAGTTCTTCCACCAGGGGTGAGGTTGACACACGGCGAAGTGTGCCTCGCAAGTTGCGCTCCACTCTGTTCCAGGCTGTCATTGCATCTTTCATACCACCCTCCTTGCCTTTGGCTCTAACCTTCTCCCTGTGATCAGCTTGCTCCAACAGCATTGCCTGTGCACATACCTTTCCGTTAAAATCTTACCATTCTGAAATCCAGTGGAATGACTATCTTAATATATGTCTGCCATTCTGCTGCGTCTTCTGTCATACCATGAAGACTTTGCCAGAGTGAGCAGAGAAATTTTGATGCCACATGAAATGTAAATCAAACCAACCTGCAGATCCATGTCCACATTGTTCCGAAAAGGTTCCCAAAGAGCCATATCATGTGCAGAGGCTGCTACTTGCTCGAATGGTGATACCACATTTTTCTCACCTGCAACAATATTGAAATTGCACAAAACTGAACTTCAAGTACATGCATCTCACAGAATATGTGTATTATGAGATTGCAGAGAAAACCCCATGACAACAATTTGAAGGAAGCATAATACTGATGAATGTGGTCATCACAACCTTATGAGAGTTGCTCACAAAGTGTCAGACCCATCAGCTTCATCATGAATAAATGGCAAGCTGCGATGACTCTCCACAAATTTTCATCATCTCCAACTTATGCATACAGTCAGGGTTGTGGGCAGATTGATATTCCAGCCAATAACTAGGAGAGATAGTTGCTCACCCCATGGAGGAGGAGCAAACAGGGCTCCAATCTCAAAGGCATCAAGTGGTGGAGCAAGTTCCCGAAGAAGCTTGTCATTCATCCATCTGCGATACCGCCGGTTGCTAAGCTGCAGTTACCATATCCCTCATCAGCTCCAAACTCAAATCAGGCAGAAGCAGATAAGATCGAGTTTCTTGTCCTGAGCTAAGGAGTGCAACTGCAACATATTCCTTCATTTCTTTCCTTCTCTCAGCAAAGCAAAAAGGGTCCCTCATTGATTCTGGCAAATCTCTCTCAGAGCCCAATCAATGCTCTGGTCGTCTAATCCTTCAAACATCCTACCATCATTCCAGTGTACTCCATTAACCTGAAGGAAAAATCCTAATCATGCACCCAACATTGATTTACCTTACTGGACAGCTCCTTCACTTGTTGTTGCTCAGATTCCTTATGTCCATCCTCAGTTCCTGCAAACCAAAAACTAGAGCTCAGTAATTCATTTAACTCCATGAAGATCCAGGGCAAGAAAAAAGACCGACTCCTAGTTATTTGTACTCCCAGACTAAAATCAGAACCTGAAATTGAAATTCTGGCAAGCGGAGATCAGATCCGAGTTAGTTTGCTCCTGGAGACACATCAAATCGTTCTTGAGAATGTACGCAAAAAAAAACTGACAACGAAAAAGGTTTGACATACCAGAGGAGGCACGGCGCCGAGATCGACACTTTTTCCTGCTCAGAACCGCTGCTGTCTCGTCCCTACCTCGCACTGCAATATCACCCCACCAAATTCCCCTCCAGAAATCAGCCACTCCATCAAGGTCCCAGACTCCCCTCTCCCTTTTCAATCCCCCACCCCCTTCACAAAACACCATACTCACAATCCCCACAAACCTTCTCTTACAACAGACCGCAGAAATCAAATTTCCTCCAGATTTGCCATGAACACGAAGGGACACAGACCATAGCCGTCTGTCGTCAACCACGCATATAAGCTCCCCGCATCCTTCAGTCTCTGCTGCGCCATGTTTGCGACCTTCGGTTGCGCGAAGCGCGATCGTCCCCCCAACCCAAAACACACACACAGAGACTGACTCTCTCTCTCTCTCTCTCTCGCTCGCGATTCTCCCTTGATAGCAAAATGCTTGAAAACAGCAAACAGATTAGGGTCTGAAGCGCTCGTGCTGTGTCTCTTGAAATGCACGATTAGGGTTTGAAGCTCTAGCGCTCTGTCTCTTGAAATGCACAATCGGGGTTTGAAGCTTTGGTGCTCTCTCTCTCTCTCTCTTCAAATGCACAATTGAAGCTCTCGTACTCTGTCTCTTCAGATGCACAATTATTCTGTGTAACAGCCTCAGCCACAGGCACTGCTGGAGTTGGGCCCACCTCCGCTCTGCCTTGTGTGGGCCCTTATTCCGGTAATGCCCACGGCCTCAAGCATTGCCCTACACTTGGTCCAACAAGAATATTCTTGTGAAGGACTTGAAGAAATTTCCCAATGTCTTTTGAGGGGTACCTTATGTACATGAATACCCCAGCTACAAAGTCTTAGGGAGCATGAGAGATGTAGGAGTGAGATCTGTCCTGCCCTTATTGCCTCATGATACCTTTATGATAAGGTCCACCTCATGCTTTATGAATTCAGAATTCATTGTATTGCCTCAGTTGGATTGTTCATGATCAGAATTTCAAGGCACCTGTTCAAAGCTCTTGAAATTCAGGTTGGCAAGTAATCCAGCATGTGTGGCAAACTCCATAGCAATCCATACCAACTATGTAGCAATGCAAAAATGCATTGGAGACTTGTGCATCTCCTCTCTTTCAACAGAACCCATGTCCCACAAATTCTTCATGTCCTGGCCTGACACTGAACCTACAAAACTGCTGTCGTGGGAATCCTTGATCTCCTCTTGGTAATACGACAACCTTTGTTCTCTTTCGTCACTGATGGGCTGATGGCATTGCTGCAATGTTATCTCTACACTTAACTCAGATTCCACTTGCAACAAAGTGTGGATCACAACTGCAACTTTTACTATCAATGGACGTAACTGTTCTCTTCTTCCCATTTGACTCGAGCTCATCTATGGATCCAGTGACCATCACAAATATCCCTTCCAAGTTTTTCACAGCAGAGAATCCAACTCTATTCTTTTGAACCACACTACATGGCTGTGGTTGATGGGCTTCTTATCAGTAAGAGTTTTCTTTGTTACACCCGTTTCCAGATGCTACTGCACAATGCCAGGATTTTACTGCACATAGGATTTGCTTCAAGCACCATTGTTCCAATGAACTAACTTTTCTTGCTGCAAAAACATCATTGGATCTTGCTGCAGGTCATGTACTCGTGATATATTCTCCTGGGTTTTGCAAGTGGTTGTTGCACACTTGCAGGTTCTTTGAGTGCTTCATCCTCCTTGCCAAGAGGTGCTCTCATTGGCATTATTGTGGGAGGTTCAGCAATTGTGCCAGTTCTTGCTGCTTTGGCCATTTACATTGTCACGCTGAAGCACCAAGTGCAAAGATTGCGGAGATGGGCCAACCCTTTGGTATTGTTCCACACTTAAAAACACTTGGGATGCTTCCACACAAAGGTTCTCAGGGCAGCACTTGTTAGTATGGCCTGTGTGAGTCCCATGATTTGCACACTAAAAAGTAGTGTGCAGGATGTGGCATTTTTGGATGCTGTTGCAGGTGTACAAGGGTATGTTGCCAACAGTTGAATTGGTGGCTGTGAAGAGGGCCCAAGAAGAGTCAAGGCAGGAAACTCAAGAATTTAAAGCTGAGATTGACATCCTATCCCAGGTACATTATGGTAACTTGGTGAATCTGTTCAGGTTCTGTTATGAGCATGGAGAACAGATGCTTGTCTATGAGTTTTGCATGAATGGCAATTTGCAAGAATGACTTGTTTGTAAGTCCGTCATTGTTCATCTCACTGCTCAGATATCATCCTTGTTTTTTTTAAGGAAAAAAAAGTGGGATGTTAGCAAACTTTAAGAACAATGCCAGTTGTTTTTGGTCCTTCACACAACAGAGTTGGAGATTTTTGTATTGAAGATTTTATTTTGGCAGGAGCCACTCACCTGGCACAGTCTGCTTTGGGATCGGCCAGAGGCTTGACATATCTCCACTAGAATATCAACCCACCCATCATACATTGTGATGTCAAAACTGCCAACATCTTGATGGATGGCAAGCTGACTGCAAAGATGGCTGACTGTGAAGGTGGCTGACTTTGGTCTCTCAAAACTGGCTCCTCAGTCTGGTGAACATCACCTGCAGGTGTCAACACAAATGAAAGGAACATTGGTAAGTTTTATGTACAACTTGTTTTCCACAGTTTTTGGCAGAACCACAAAAAAGGTCCAAGAAGTAAGAGCAGCTCCAGACAAAGGCAGCCTGAATGCTGTACTAGCAGCACTAGACCCAATGCAAACTATGGAACCAGTTCTGGATGGAGTTGAAATCAGTTGACTGCCTGTCCATGAACTTGGTTGTGAAGAGCTTGGAGGCTATTGCAGTACAGAATCATATCATGGCTGCAGATGCAAATCAATGAAAACAAACAACCAGAGCATGTTTATGACAACAACCAGAGAACGTTTTGTCTAGAGGTGACGAGACCATCATCATTCCAGTGTACTGGGTGATGGCAGTGCTATATCCAGAGCTGTAAAACCTAAGTAGCTGTTTTCTGTTGGGTTCTTTCTGTAGCTGCTGCTGCTGCTGCTAGTCTAGACTTACTGTGCACCATTCAGAGGTTTTGGTTCCACATCTTTCTGGCTCCAGTTTGATGTCCAACTTGGGTTGCACTTTTGCCATTCCATCAACAAATGTTGCACCATATAATTGCTGTGTGATAGTCCTGATGTTTGAATCAAACTCATTGACCAAATTGTACCAAGTTCAGTTCTGCCATCATACCTGTAAATGTGAGTGAAGAGTAGCTCCTCATTTTTTGGTAAGCTTCTGCATGATGAACTTGTGGGTTCTCATTTGGCCTCCATTTGATCTGTACTGCAGCTGTGAGATTCATTAGATTGTGCAACAACAACAACACCCACATGACTGCCAAAACCCTTCGATTGCATTAAAAGGAAATCTGACACCAAAATATACCACAGAAGATCAGTCATTCTCCCACTGTCAAAAGTTTTGATGAAGCTTTGGGTATTATGAGCAATCTGGTATTGAAGATTGGGTAGGTACTCTCTTAGACATCCTTACTTGAACTTTCTGAGGTGCTCTTCTCCTTGGTCTTCTTGCGTGTTTCGCACTCTCAGGGTTTTATCTTGTGGGAAAAACCCATTTGCAGTTCTCTGAATCTTGATCCTCAAACTGCAAAACCCTAATCAAAGCCCAAAATATACACATAAGAAATGGGATTATCATCCCAGAATTGTTCTACAATAAATATGAAGATGTTTCTGCCATGAATAGCACATGAAAAACTTCAGAAAATTTCCACTTCCTGTTGCCCATTTGTTGACAGACAGATAGACAGACAGACAGACAGGGTGATCCTTCTCCTGGAGCAAAAAGATGTTGTAGTCTTTGAATACATGATGGGAAGAAGAAGATGATGGAGATGGAAAGAAGATACACAAAACTGACAGGCAAGGGAGGAAGTATGCCATCTTCTTCCTCATGCAAGAAGAGATTAGGGTGAAGAAGAAGAGACAATCGATCAGTCTCTTCTCTCTGGCTTTTGTTTTGCAGAGATGGCGACAATCTTCTTCATTGGGTTGCTAGGGTTTGGTTTTGTTGTGAAGATTTGCATACATGTGTTTCTTCTTCCACAGTTTGAACTTCCTTAGCGATTCTGCTCGAGGTGTAGAATCCCAGTTGGGAGGGTAAATGGTGTGTATGTTATTTGAAGCTGTGAAGATCCTCTGATGGATGTCACTTCTGCTGCCGCTGATGATGATGATGGCCGTGGACCTGGCGGTAGCAAGCGGAAAAGAAATGGTGAAGGAGGAGGAACAAGCTATTTGCACCTTGCTGTGAAAGAAAGGGAGAAGAAGAAAGCAAGAGAATGGAAAGGTGGGAGCACAGATGTGCTCATCCTCATCTTCGCACGTCTGAATCCTTTGTCTCTTGCTTGTTGCTCAGTGGTCTGCAGGACATGGTATGCAACCCCTACTCTCTTGTTTCCTTCAGTGTCTTTCACCATGAGCTAGGGATGTTGAGAGACAGACACAGAAAGAGAGAGATGGTCTTGTAGAAGAACCTCAAAGGCTGTACTCGGTGGGTTTGTGGGTTTCTCTCTTGTGCATTTTTCAGGAAGCAAGTAGTTGATGGTTCTCCATCGCTCTGGAAGAAAGTTTACGCGGAGCAGCACACCGGCAGTTTGAACTCTAGGTTTGTGAAGCTCAATAAACCCAAAGAGGAAGCCGGCACAGAAGAATCAGACTGGAAGGCACTGGCAATTGACGAGCTGCAACGTGCAAATCTTGTTCAGGGCACACTATCTGTGCATGTCTGGAAAGCACATTCTACAAGGCATGTTGTGGGACACTTTCATCACCTTCTCTACTTGATACATTCAGATCCCTTCCATTGCACTAGCCACTTGTTTCTTCACAGCTTGGAAATGGGTTTTGTGAGCTTTCTCACAGTATGGTTGAGATTCAAGGGGTAGTTGTGCGGTTCTGGGTTTTGGGTGTTTTGTTGCATTGCAGAGTCAATGCTTGCCAAATGAATATGGATACAATCTTGAGTGCCTCTGCTGATCAGGTACTTGCCTTCAGCTTTATCATCATTTCTGTACTTCACCTTCAGCTTCAACATAGTCTTATGGGTGCTTGAATCCTTTCATGCAGCTGATGATGAAGAACCAGGGGACTCAGATCTTGACAGTGTTGTCAGGAGTAGAAATGCTAATTGCAAAGAATTGAAAACTCCGCTGCACACTATACTAGACATGTATGAGTTGTTGATGTGCGATTGTCACCAAAAGGTGCAAAAGAAAGATTGTCTCTTTTGTGTGTCTTTCATCAGGGTGCATCATCACCTCCTTCTTGTGCTGCTCACAAGTTCTGTGTTGTTGTCATTGGCCTTTCAGACAATCAGATTATGGTCTGCAAAGTCGCTGCGGTGTACAGAGGAGTACAGAGTTCATGGAGAAAAAACACCTATAATAGATGTGGACTTTGATGAAAACAAGGTCTGAAAGTCTTGTTGCACTAAAATCAGCATAGTGGTGGCATCCATTGTGCTTGCTTCTTAGTTTCAGAGAATTTTTACTACTCTTTGTAACATATGGTTTTTTCCATTCTCTTCTCCTTGAAGTTTTGTGGAGAACACTGTTTGACAAGAGCATTTTTTTTCCTCAGATGCTGGATTATAATATGTTGATGGAAGCAGATTATGGCAGCAGCAGGTGCAGAGGTATGGTTATTGAGTCGCACTGACAAAGGACGAGTGATTCGAAGAATGGGAGGCTATGGTCAACGTTTATATTGCATGAGGTGGCATGTCTCATCTTTGAAACTTCACACATGAGATGACATCTTGTACTGCATCAGAATCAGCAATCTTTTGTGCTGTAATGGCTGTTCAATCTCTGTTTCTTATGGATGGTTTTTGGAGTCTATGGACCTAGAAAAATTTGTGCTGATGCCAAACTGTCTTTGGGAGTGTGCAACAGGTATGCAGATCCAGAGCTAGCAGTGGGCTGTGCAGATGGAAGCATGCGTGTGTATGACTTGTACAGTGGTTGCTGCTCCCGCCTCTTCAGGTTACAAAATTTTCTTCTCTTACATGGCTAGCTGCCTGTGACATTCAAGGAACAATCTGAGTATTACAATGTCTGATATGACATGATGACCCTTGCCCCATCAAATGTAGTCTAGAAATTGTTTGTCTCTGCAATGTGTTCACTTGCACATAATTATACTGAGGGTCTCAATTTGGAGGTGTTCTTGAGATGGGAAGCTTTGATGTTCAGGGGTATTGTTGTGCCATTGTCAATGCTTATAACCCTTTGCTGCATCTAATCTCCCCCACAGCTTACTACACAAGATTGAAGATCTGTGTTAGTTCTGGTTATCTGAAAGTTGTTGAAGCAATATGCTGAGTATGATTTTCAGAAACAGGGATATGGGATTTGTAGGAAACACTCTGCACCAGTAACAAGTGTGGCGATCAATGCAGCAGCACAGATTTTTGTTAGTGGGTGTCGTGATGGCAAGGTGCAGATGTTTGATGCCTTGTCTGGGCAGGATGTTGTTGCTCTTTTACGTCCCATTGGTGAATTTGGTATATGCATTCTACCCTACTCACCTTCTCCCATTGATATTTCTTGTTCACTGTATTGCAAAGGGTTTAGATTCTTACTTTCTTTACAATAGTTTATTCATGCTTTTCCTGCCTGGCACCTTTTGGTTTCCTGGGGATCTGTCTACAGGGGTGGATTCTCTACAGATGGGCATGAATGACCACCTTCTCTTTGCTGGAACAACAACTGGTTTTGTATATTGCTGGGACCTCCGGTATGACATTGAGTCTTGTCCTTTGTGTTGATGTGTTGTTCCATTTCCATGGAATCATCTGGCTTCAAGTTAACTCTATTCCTGGGGACCAGTAAAGATGAGTCTTCCATGGATTCCATCATTACACTAGAATCTGTAAGCAGACTCTACAAAAAACAAGAAACAAAAAATGAGATGGGACAGTCTACAGCTGGATGCTTATTGCTAATTGGAGTGTGCTGTTTTCAGGACACACCAGGAGCTATGGCGGATAAGGGCGCACAGAAGCGTTGTGACAAGCATGCATTCACAAGCATATGCTCCAAGCACACTTCTCACTGGGAGCATGGATGGAGTAGTGAAATTGTTTGATTGTAACTCAGGCACCATGCTTAAAGCCTTCAAACCAATTTGTGAGCCTCCATCTGTACACAGTGCTTCTTCTACACCCAATGTGCTAAATGCACAGAGGCTCCAGACACAGCAGTCATCTACAACACAAGCTCCCATCTTGTGTGCAAGGCTTGGCATGACCCAGGTACTTACATCACACACTGATGGCACCCTTGCACTTTGTAAATCCAGTATCTGATTGCCTGAAAACTGTATCCTCCACTTTCAGTTAACCACAGCAAGACCCATGGAGAAGAAGTGAGGATCTATTGTTGAACAAACCCCACCGCAAGGCCATGGAGCCTTGAATCTGTACCTTTGGGGTCAGGAAACCAACCATCTAGGTAAAAAAGAGGGACCAAGTTCAACAGATAGTGGAGGTCCAGCCAACTGAAGAGAATCCTCTCTGCAACACAGATGCCTAGTCTTGCATGAGTGACGTGCAAGGAACTCTGCTTGGGTTAACAGTGACAAGAGGTGATCTGTGCAAGAGCACACAACTGACAGTACAATGCTACTCAAATGAGAGGCTGAATTGCATTGACAGTTGCTTTCTAGCTCACAGGATTTCTCCATGGAACATACTTCTTGGACTTTTGCCTCTAGTGGTCTGTGGGTAATCTACATGTTAAGAGCTCCAATCATTTTTACACTTGATTTTTCACACTTTATCACTTCTTTCACATGATATTGAATCTGTCACATAAATCCTTGTGTGGAAAATCCCAAAATGGAAGATAAATTCCAAAAGCCAAGTGTTGCACACCTTGGTTAAGGGTTGATTCCATGAGCAGATCAATGAGCTCTTCCATTTGCAATTGGATGCATTCAATGAGTAGGTCCATGAGCTCTTTGTTTGCAATTGAATGCAATACAACAGCATTATTTTAACTGCATTTGTAATGACAAACTGTAGTTAATTACATGACTGGAAATTTGAGATTCCAAGTTCAATATAATCAAATACATTGTTTGGGATTTTCTGAACAGGATTGCAAATGCTTTGTATATAGCTAAAGAAAAGGAAACAGAAATCCATGCAAGAGTAGAGAAGTTTAAACATGATAATCTATCAGCAATGGATATATAACATGTATCAAAACCAGGGTACTAAAAAACTATCATAGATGGTAACAAGAATGGAAATAAAAATGAAAGATTGATGTCTGGAACCATCATAGGGGACACAAAAAGGAAGGCCAAAGAAAGGCCAAAGATGAATAGCCCATAAGAACCAAAAAGAGAGAGAGAGTTAATCCCTCTCGTGGTAGGAAGCTATTTCACCAACGGCCCTTCTAATGTCACCTGCATGCAAATGGTGCGACCTAATAGTAATGGGGGGTTTAGAACAAGCATCATTCGCCAATGTAATCTTCCTTTCTATAGCAAAGGCTAAAGCATGTTGAAAAGCAATATTAAGATGTTGTTTGAAAAATTGAATGCAGAAAAACAAGGATAAATGACCTTTCGATCATCTACTGGAAAAGATGGGCACATTTCTTGATAAAATAATCCATATTGCACTCGGGTGTGCTATGCACCTCCATGGCCATCAAAATAAAGTGGTGCCCCTCATGAAGCCTTCTATACTTGTGGATTTTAACAATGGCATTAAGTTTCACAGCTGCACCTACTGGTCAACTAATGACACTTGAAGCCACCATTTTTCATGTCGGGTCAATAACCACCACATCGACAAGAAAGACCTGGTCCTTTCGGGTCATGTAGAGATCGGTTCGTAATAAAATTCTTGACATAAAGGCATACCATTGCTCTCTCCATACAATGTGCCCACTCTTTAAAGTGAGGGCATACATGACATCTCAGATGACATCATGTGTGACTATCCGCTAACCTCTAAACGGACAATGAACTAAGTGCATGCCAAATGCATCCAACATGTGCACTCACATGTGAGAAAACTAGATGTCGAAAGCTAAATCAAATTGAAACGAAAACATAACGTTGAGGTGAAAGTGAAATGTGTGATGCAAAATGAATGGATAAATGGTCTAGCAACCAACCATAGCCTTGCCCCCTTGTTTGAACAAGAATGAATGCGGGCTCTAGATGTTGAAGAAATGAAATTTTCTTCCAAGATAGATTTAAAGGATGTGTCATGGTGGATGTCCATCAAAGATGCATGTAGACCTAGGGCGCCAATAATTACCAGACTTTCAAAAGAAAGGTGCATCTCCTTAGCTATAAGAAGAAGGCCATTTCGCGCTGCACGTAAGCATGATTAAAGCAGGTGTGGGCCCCCTTCAACCTACAAAACACTCCTCCAAAATGAGTTTCTCGAAAATACAAAACCTAGAGCACAAATATAAAACCAGCAAAACCCAACTCCCTAAAAAAATAGATGGGGCACAATCCTCCATAAAAAAAAGGCTTATACCACCAAAGGGTATCAGTAGTTAAGCCTAACACTTTGCTAAGGGGCCTTGAAAATATTCCCAGGATCCTTGACCCATAATGTCCCTGCACACCTACATATTTTTCCTATTGAAACACACCAAAAAAAATAGGAAGGAAGAAAAATGAAGTATTGTGTGTGTGAGATAAAAAGGTTGACGAGTTATGCATGAGGACAAAATGCCCAAACAACTTGGGTGTTTCCCAAGAAAGAAAGTTCATTAATATGCGCCATGTCTTAAAATAAAACCTCATCCAAAAAATGTTTGGCAAAGTCTTAAAAACCCATTTGCACACCCAAAATGTGTAAACCATCTATGACCAAAATGCAGCCCTAAGGAATTTCTATGCTTGTAGAGATCCCAGATGGACTCCAAAGCTTGCACTTTCACACTTTGACTTTAAGCCCAACTAGGGTTAATTGGGTCGAAAAGTGGTCAAATGCGCAAATAATTTCATTCATGGGCCCCATGATGTGGATATCATCCGCTAAGGATGGAAAAACACAATTGGGGGCTCGCATGATGGTTTTTAAGAAAGCTCAATATTGGGCCAAAGTATATAAAGGACTTCTTACAGGGTCATCTTGCCTTGTGCTTGAAGATGATTCAATAATGACGACCCCCTCCACATGCCACCCATGCTAGTAATAAAAAGAAGAATGAGCACCATAAAACAACTTGGTAAAAGGGACAATGTTTGCCAAAGGCCCCCCGACATCACACAATGTTATTAAAAACGTTTTTCACATCAACTTACATCACAGCTTGATTAAAGTGTAGGTCAAGGAAAGTTCAAATGTTGAAATGGATGGCTTCACAACCTTCAAAGGTCAATACTCCAAACTAATGGGGGGATAGGTGTTCTTAAAATGACCCTTGAAGTTGTAAGACCATGGAGTGACTAATACGTTGAAAAAACACCTTGCCTATGGTAATAAAACAAAAACCACCAATGTCTTTTGTAGACCAACAATCTGCTAGCCCTTAACATTAGGGCCACTGACTTAGGGATAACCCCACGAGCAACAAAAACAATAGCCTAGAATAATTTCGGAAACCCTGAGGATGGGTCCTTTAATATGAAACATCTTAAAAGATGTTCATATACCATCATAGAAATCCCACCTGAATACAAATGGGGTGAAGTGGCTAAAGCTTGGGTAAATAGAATCCTATTTAGGACAAAGGTGTGCTCAAGCTAACAATCAAAAATAGGTGGAGGGCCAAGGTTTAAAAGAAGGGGGTGCATA
>Ga0209611_10004538_pt1 | contig 23694 bp, 8 predicted proteins | sample S1TSphgellanicum_3_FD_187693 | JGI IMG/M metagenome (GOLD analysis project Ga0209611, IMG submission 187693) | Host-associated microbial communities from peat moss isolated from Minnesota, USA - S1T2_Fc - Sphagnum magellanicum MG (SPAdes) (version 2) | ecosystem: Host-associated > Plants > Peat...
TTTTTTTTCATTTTGTTTTTTTTTTTTCCCCCCCCCCCCTTCTCTCTCTCTTTTTTTATTTTTATTTTTTTTTCTGTTTTTTGATGGTGGGCATTGGGTGGGGTCTAGGAGAGTTTTGTCTACCATTGGGAGGAAAAAATTCTATTAATTTTTTTTTAATAACAAAGAAATGCTTGGATAACAACATGTAAGACTCCAATTAGTAATTTGAAGCTTCTTTGTGGATTGATAATCACACTTTCAAAGAAACAAAAATATTTCCCCATTTTACTAGGGATTTATTCTATCTTGGGGGCTTTGGCACATTTTTAAAAAATAAATAAATTTGCAATGGCCTTTTTCTAGCTTGTAGTGTTAGGTCCCCTTTCTTCAACTACATATTTTTCAAAAGTACATATTTTAAAAAATTTCATTTATTGTGGTCTATTATGTTGGTCATTTGTTGTAATCCTTATTTGTTCAAGACTAATTGGAAATGGTTATAACTAACCAACAACAACAAAAAAAAAACAAAGTAACAAAACATGGAAAAGTATTTCTATTTTCATATATATTTTCCCCAAAAATAATATTTATCAAAGGCAAATGATGCAAGTTATCAAGCTTTAAATTGTCAATGTCCAATTAATGTTATTTAAAGTTATGACAGTGTTAGCTCTCATTCACACCTATAATAACAATTTCAAATAATACAACAACATTCAAAATATAAGTTCATTGTTGTCAAAAATTCTTTAAAATTTCAATTTTTGAAAAAATCATTATGAGCATTTTATGAACTTAGCATCATTTATTTATTTATTTATTTATTTTTGTGCTTGAATTTTCATACACCTAGCAAGAATGAAAAGTGCCTTGTGAAAGGCCAAATGAAATTGGGATGTTTTACTTTTTATATATTTACCAAGAATCAACAATGTGAAAGGGCCAATAACCATCTTCTCAATGGACAATCTCCATTTCATGCCACCTTAGTGATTGCACTAAACCATTGTATGCTATGTGGGATGATCCCTTGTTCATGCCTCCATTTGTATTGTAAGTGGATGCCACTGTTAATAGCAACAACACCTTTGATTTGGAGATTATTGATAGAATACACAAAAGATTTTAAGTGTTAGTAGCTTTGATAGGATAAATTTCACTTTGTAAGGTGAATTAATGTAGTATTAGTGGAATAAATGTAAGGAATTAGGATGATCAAGTAATTTGCATCTAATTGGTATAAAGGTGTAATGTGTTTTGTTTCAAATTTGAAGGTACATGTTTGAACTATGATTATTGTTGTTTGATGATTTACAATGGAATTGTTTTTTTATGCTCTCATGTTCATATGTAGATTTGTGACTTTGTGAAATGTATGAACTTCAGAGTGCTAAAAGTTGTGATGGCCAATAAGAGATTACATGTATAGTGAACTTGGCTTTGATTTGTTTGGTGTGTAATCAAACATTTTGTTGGGAAAGAGGGGGTATCTTGAATGTTCAGAGTCGACCTCAAGAATGGTGGTCATGCACCATGTAAAGGGAGGTTGAAGGACTACATTGGCTTTAAGATACACAATTTTTTCAAGTTTTCAAATTTCACTTTACCAAGGTTGGAATTGATTCTAATTTTCTAAACATCACATCTGTGAGATGAGTGGTCAAGTATCATGATTTGGTTGTTTAGATTTTGTCTTTGTTACTTCTTGATTATGGTTCCCTTCAAAAATCCAAACCAAACTTCAAAATTTGTCCCTTTTTTGCATTTGTATTGTTTAATCATGAACTTCAATCAATGCAAACTTGATAACACATAAGGTGCATTCGGATTCTACACCTATTTCACTCATGAATGGTACACTGTCAAAAAAAAAGTTTTGTGGCTTTGTCTTCTGCATCGATTTTGAAGGGGAAACAAAATCTTGTTTTTGATTTCATACTCATGCAAGCCATGTGTAGTACTAAAACAAACAAGAAAAAAAAGAAATTTGAATGGGAGTTGAATCAATTTTATAAAGATTGTTAAATTGTGAGGTTTTCTTTGCTAGAAAGTGATTGTGGGCAAGATGACAAGATGAGAAGTGGGAGACGTAAGGTTTACTTTGTTGTTGAAAGGAGGGACAAACTTTTAATGCCAAAATTGAACTTGTTCGTGAAACATTTTGGGTGGATAAAATGCATTGCCATGAAATTTGGAATTAATATTGATTAGTTTTATGTGTGTCCTACTAATGCACATGCGAAAAATGAAACCTTTTGCCTTTGAATAAAGTATCACATAATAGTTGTTTAATTTTAGAATGGGGGCAAGGCAATTTGGCATCTGTTACAACAAGATGAACCATCGACAAATTAAATGAAGGTTTCAAATCACTTTCCCACTTTCTCAAAATTGAAAATTGATTTCACAAGCATTGGTCAAATTCAATAAGGTGGACCATTGTACATTTAAAGTAGGTCAATAGGTTCCCAAGGTTGCAAGTATACAAAAAACTTTAAACAAGTAGACAACATTAAACATGAAATTTCAAAAAGTAGACCCAACATGATACAAGACCATACTCAAATATGAGTATGTAACCAAATTATTAATAAAGTGGATTAATAGGTTCCCAAGGCTACAATTACATAGACCCCAAAGCAAGTAAGAACACATACCATGGAAATTTGTCAAGTAGATTTCATAAAATGACTAAGTATATTTCTAATAATGTCAAGCAACATCTCATGTCTAGTACATGTAGATGCAATAGGTTTTTAATATTGTAATATTAGTTCAATACGAGTAAGTACATCCAACATAAATGTCAAGATCTAATCAAATCTAGGCCAAACAAATGATCAAGTTGATTTCATATGGAGACAAGAAACTTAAAGTTTAAATGCAAGTACAAAAACTATAGTTGAAATACTTAAGGTACCCATAACTCTATGGCCACGTGTAGTACACAAAAATCAATTTAACAACAAGACTAAAACTAAATATAAGATGAAATGTAAATATTAACTAGTTCCTTGAAATTCTTAGAGGTAGCATGTGGCATGTTATTCAAAAGTTTTGACATTGATGCATCTCCTTTCTAGATCCTTTTTAATGGCAAGATAGTAGTTGTTGTTTACCACCATTTCAATACAACATCACAATTTGCCTCATTAAGCACATCACACCTATGTTTGTGTGCCATTGCCCCCCTTGTAAGAAATTGTCATCAATTTGATTAACATGAATTTTCCTTACTATAATGTTTTTCAAAGAGTGTCTAGTGGCATCTAGTGTTATGCAAATGAAACTTTGGTGAATAACACATGTGTTTGTTGGAAGCAAATTTTACAAATAATATTGTTTTTTTATACCTTACATTTTCACCAACCTAATTTGATGTCATTGAGTCATAAGCTTCCTTGACATTGTTTGGCACTTCCAATTTCCCTTTTGTTTCCTTCATATAATTCTTTGCAAAATTATATAATAGTATATGAATTTTTTTGTGTTTTAGCACTTTCCATAGCACTTCCAAATACATTCACAAATTAAGGAGGCATTCGATGTTTAACAATTTGCTTAGGTTTGCATGATCAAAATCATGTTTAATTCCATGTCTCATAAATTTTCAATCAATTTATGCAATATATATATATAACAAATTTATATTCCCATGCATATAAAATATTGAAAATATATTTTAAAACATTATAACATTTGTGTCTTGAGGTCCAAATTGTTTTGTTATTATTCTCTCTTTTACTATAATTTTTTTCTAAGTAGGAATTAATGATTCATTTTTATCATCATCCATGATTTGTATAGATACAATTTAAACAAACAATGAACAAACTCCTCCAAAATTTTATGTAATCCAATAACTACCTTGTGGAAGAGTGAGAGTGAAATAGGCTATATTAGCTCTGGCATATTGGGACCCTGAGGAACTTGAAATGAACACATAGAGCCTTTATTTTGGCTACACATGTTGCACTTAGAATCAATACCTTTTAAAGATCCTGCTTAAAGCATTTTTTCTCAACTTTCTAATTGCATAAGAACTGAAATCTTGCCCACATTTAGGTTCTCTCACTTGCAGCATGTTTCAAGATGTCACAAACACCCACCTAATGTAAACTGTCAGTGCTGTCAAAGTGTGAGATCAAAGGAGAAATCTTTTGTGTGGGAAGGTAATGCCTCATAGAACTAAAGAAGGGGCAAGATTACAAGATGTTATCACATTGCAAGATATTATCCACATTCATGAATTCAAGTCCATGGTACAAAAATATTTAAGCATAATGGAAAATTTTTAAAAGAATGCCTTAACAAGGTTTTATTAAAAAAAAACTTAGCATGAAAGGAAATGTTATAATATTTAAAAGTTTGATGGAAATAACATTTTTAAATGTTATGAGATGTTGGTTTCTTTTTAAAGTTCAAATGGTTTCAAAAGTCTAGATTGTTTTTAAATTTATGGAGGAAGGTTAAATAGTTTCAAAAATACTGATGATGGGATAGATAAGGTTGGCCTTTGTAAACAATTTTGTCATAATTGTGAGTGTAAACAAGGATGAGTGTTTTTTAGAAACCTACATTTTTTTATTTGTCACATTTTGCAACTTCCAATTATAGACTCCTTTAGGGATGGCCACTATTACATTTGGTGATTAAAGGATTGAACATTTTCTTTTGTATCTAGTAAAACATTTCATTTATTTACTAATTTTGATACGTTAAACAACAATACTAATTGGACCAAACATCTCTGGTTGGTTAGAAGGAAATACTCCAAATTGGGTGGTGCATTTTACATTTGATAGCATCACATCATGATTCAAAAATTCAGATTTGGCATGTCCAATTGCCATGGAGTTTGTGTGTTTGAAATGTTCCATTTAGGTTTACACAAAACAACCATTTATAACTTCATTAGTTTCCAAAAAATGTTGTTGGAGTTGTGTAATTATAGGTGCTTGTGTACTTGTGTGCTAAAAACCAATATTGTTTTTCGAAAAAATGCCAACTTAGGTTCAATGAAGGAGTTGACACCTTCCAATTACCTCATATTCCAAGTTATTTAAAAGGTCTTGCCATGTTTGAATCCAAGTTTGTTTTCATTCTCACCAACTTTGGCAAGGTTTTCTATATATGAAAATGTTACAATTGAAAGTCATGTGATACCTTGAGCTAAAACAATCAAAATTCTTTTGGTTTTGAAGTAGGTAAAATTCATGTTTAGAAAATTTGAATTTTTTATACCTTGTGTGCATGTGTGTAATGTAAGTTGGAAATTAATTGTGTACAAATTGGATGCAAATAAAGGACTTGAATGAAATTGGTTTGAGAGGAGTGTGACATGGAATTAAGGCTCTAGTGTTTGGCCAAGTAGTTCTTTTAGTAGCACCGAAACAATTCGTTACCTTTTGTTTTCCATCATTCAACGAAGTTTTGGTGTAATGGTTTTTATTGCTTGTGGAAGTTTTTGGAAGCAATGCACATTTATGAAGATGTACGATATTTGGGATGTATTCAATTTTTTGTTGTTTTTTAAAAAAAATTTGTGAAAGATGAGAGTTGTTGATGAGCTTTTTATGGTTCATTTGGTTTTGGATGTGTGCTTTGTTGTTTGTTATTTATGTGTTTAGTTGTTTATGGAGAATGAGGACAAGATTTGGATGTAAAGGAAGCTACACAAAAAATTTCCTTTCTTTTGTGTTTTTAGGATGTTTTGGTTTTCAGTCTTGTTGAAGAAAAAATGCTTGTAATGAACTAGGTTCTTAGGCTTTTCTTGGATTTTTGTTGCAAGAAGAAGATTAAGACAATATGTTGGAATTTATGAAAAAATATCTAAGGTTAAAGACACATGGATTTGATGATAATTTCTTGGGGTTTGAAAGCTTGTCTAAATGATTCTGATTGCTCAAGTTCAATATTTTTTTGTTTTTGAGTGTTGAGAGGACATGATACTTGTGGAAATGGGAACTTTGAAGGAAAATGGGTCCATGAACATTTGGGGAATTTGACATTTACATGATTGTATATTCTAAAATCTTTTATTGCAAAATTAGCTAATAGGGTTGTTTTCTTTTGTACAAGCTTCCTCGAAAATATTGGGATTTGGTGCAAGTATAAATAATGAGGAAATTTTATCTTTTTTAGTTGATAAGATTTGAAATTCAATTTTTTTCCAATTCTATGTTGTTAGGAGTATTGGGGATGTTGTCGGTCATGGTGATGGTGTATGATATTTGATTTGTATAAAAAATGTGTGGTGATGGAATCATTATAAGAACAAAAATATTTCATAAAAATAAACTTGGAGTGTTTTGATCTTAATTGTGAATTAAGAAATATGTTTTAAGTTGTTTAAATAAAAATAGTAATCATATCGGTGTTCAAGACTTTGTCATTGTTCACATTGTATTATTTTAGTTACGGTGTTTCATTAGAACTAGTTTATGTAGGGTGAGATTTTGGTGATTATCACTGTGATAATTCTAGAATCATTTCGGATTATAATTCGTCATAGATCAAATTCCATTTCAAAATCATTTTTGTGTTTTTTTTTTTGTTTGTATCTTATTATGAACTTTTTTAGTGAATCACACTTTTGTTGGCATTTTGCCTAACAAATCAAAACTGTAAAAAAATATTAATGGAATAAAATGATATCTAATAAAATTTACAAATTTGTTTTTGAAAAAACAAGATTGAATACAACAAAACTATTATGTCCACACAAAATAATTTAACCATTATCAATAGTAGTGTGAAAGATTGCAAAATCCAAATTTGTTTATTACTTCTTTAGTTAATGGGAATGGGCAAACATTTGGTCTTCAAAGATGAAGCTTTTTTTTGAGAGGAAAAGGGTTTTCATGTAAAAGTAAATTTTTTAAATTTATGACCAACCATTTTTTAAGTAATCTTTAAATCAACAAAAAAAAATTTGTTATAAATTTATGTGTAGTGTTCAACCAACAAATTAGGGAAAAATACAAGATTTACATGAGCAAATTTTCCATTTGATCTTTTGTTTTATAAACTTTTTCACCATTAAAGGTCTCAAATTATGCATGTGCAAGAAAATTGACAATAAATGTGTTGCCTTTTCGCCAAAGATTTCCATAGAGTTCTTTAACAACCCATTTAATTTTTTAAAAAATAAAATAAAATTTGATGGCTCCATTTTTGCTTTTATTTTTTTTTGTTATAAGAGGTTTAAAAGTGGACATTATTGCAAAAAATATTAGGACTTCAATTTTTGACTAATGGAAATGCTCCATGTAAACATGGTTGATTTTCATTACCTCATATTGCCACATGGATTAAAATATTTACACAATGGGAATCCATGAGTGTTTGGAGATCTGGATCGAGTAGTGGACATGGGGAGGTTGGATAACTAAATGGTATCCCATGCATGAAACAACATTTTGTGTTTTCAAATGCCCAAAAATTTGAAATTGCAAGGGTCCAGTGATTGTTGTTAATCATTTAGAAGGGTTCACCTAGTGGGGGGATGGGGGAAGGGATATAAAGGGATCTCAATTTAACTTTGCCTAGTGGGACCAAGGTGTGTAATCTTAAGAAGTTGAAAATTGGTTCATGAAGTACATATTTTCATGTAAAAACCCTGAATGATATGTTTATGATGCGGTGTCACCAAAAAGAGAGGGACCAACCAACAACCAGACCCCTCTAGCTCTGCTTGCTTCTGACAGAGCGAACATCAGGTACACACACATCAAAGGAACAACATTAGCAAACATCACTGATCTAGATCAAACGAAAGATTCATTATTGGAGCACAACAGACTCGCCTGAACCTCTGCAGACACACTTCCTATTCAGAACTTCCAAGATAAAAATTCATAGTTCAGATTTCACATAAGGTCCTCGCCAACACAAACATCCACTTTCCCATAATGTTGATCAAGTGGTCTGACAACTATTCTGTCTACGATCAAGCTTCCCCCAAAAGCAAACCACTTGAGTTGCCTATCCTATGCATTTCCCAAGCCTTCCCAGTCTACAACCTCAATCCTCACTCACAATCTGACTCTCACCATACTCAGGAACTAGCCATTCTCTAGTCACCAACGCAGTGGAAGAAAAATCAGTAACTAGCACTCTCTTAAGATCATGCTCATTCTCCAAGGTCTCTCTCCTCTTCTCTGTTCCTTTCCTTCCTGTCTACTACTTCCTCTTTGTACAATTCTTGAACTGCCTAGCCTGTTCTACCTCTCCAAACTCTCTGGACCCGACCTCAATTGCCGCCGTCCTTTTCCAACTTCCAAGATCCCCCTTTCAACGTTTAACCGCCTGCTCTTTGAATTGTCGTCCTGCATTCCAACCGCCTCAAACCATCAATGCCAGCACCTCCTTTGCTATAATTCTGTGTTGTCATCTTCAAATGTGGTGAGCCTCCATGATCAAACCAGCGCAGCCGCCATGCAGCATCTTAGTGATGAGAAATAATGCGCCGCCAACCAAGCGATGGTGCAAACAAAATTAGGATCAGAATCAAAATAGCAACGTTGTTCGGTCACCCCATGTTCGGTTACAGCGGCACCAACTTCCAACATTAATGTTTTCAAGATCTAAAAAAAATGTCTTCCAAAACTATTTTCTAACGTTGAATTGAAAAAATAGTTGAACCAATGAAGATTAAAGTTGTTTGTGATCAAAGCTTGAAGCTTATGATGTGCAATGAAATGGACAATAACTTTCAATAATTTTCTTTTTAAACCCTATAAAAATTTGAAACAAAGACACACATAGTTATAATAAGGAGATAGAAATTAAAAAAATACATCGTTCGTGCGCACGATAATACCTCCAGGCCAACACTAGAAATTTACAAGATTATGATATTTACATCGAATTCACAACTAGATTCAACACCAAAAAATTATATCTAACCAAAATTGTTTTGCCAAACAATCTAAATGCCACATCCAACAACCAATATTCCAAATAAAAAATAATTTTAAGGACCACAAAGAAGGAGAAGATGATGCACCAATATTTCATTAACAAAAATGATTACATCATTTCAACACAATATTTCACCAAGAAAAAAATGACAACACCTACATTATCTCATTAAATAGAAAGAGAAAAAATTCAAAAGACCTTTGAACATAAGCAACCAACTATTCACAATAATGAATCAATTTCCAACAAAACAAAACAACCACAACTACTAGGGTTTGCCATCAAGAGAATTCCAATTGATAAATAAACAAAATTCACAACATAAAAAGTTACAATGGAAATAAAATAAAAGATAAAGAGAAAGAAATATGATTATTGATAAACATATTAACATCAAACAAATTCACACATGAAACTCGCATTATTTTATCGTTCAATCCATCAAAAGTGATTATTATCGAAATTTGCATAATAGAAGAAAATAGAGAAGAAATTTGCCAAGAAAAAAAATTAGAAAAAAAATTTCATTTGGATAAGGATTGAAATTAAGGAAATTGAAACGCTAAACAAGTGAAGTTCAAAAGCAAATGACCTTTGCAAAGCCAAATGAGTTCCTGTAAATATGAAATGAATAGATTTGATTCATATTTTGGCCTCCACCAAAAGGCCTCGGGAAATTGGGCATGTATAAATTTCCTTTTATTGAAAAGAAATCAAAATGCACAAGTGATGTGCAAGTGTGGGATGAAAGGATGTCCAATGATTTTTTTTATTTGGATGAAGATCTAATGAAAAGGATTAAATCGTCAAAAGGTGAAAAAAACAAAAGAGTAGGTGGTTGATGATGATCGTTTTTTTTCTTTAATGGTTAAGAATGTATTTTTTTACATATTTTGGTTTGTTGTAAGTTTATCTTTTATTTGCTTAATGATTAAGAATGTATTTTTGTATGTATTTTTGTTTGTTGCAAGTTTAGGGTGTTAAAGAAATGAATAGTGTTGCATTGTGTGTTTTAATTCATGGTGGTAGTCAAAATAATGTTTTATTTTGGTGCTTTTTATGCTCTTTGATGATGGTAAAATTTGATGCAAGGGTTTGGAGCTGAAATTAAATAAAGGAACACATTATTAAGGAGATAAAAAGATGATTTTCTTTGATAATGGTGAAGCTTGATGGAAAGGTTTTGTGGTGGAATTAAATGGAGGAGCATGCAATTAAAAAGATAAAAGGGACGGCTTTTTATAAACTAAGTACTTTGTTTTTCTGTAGGAGTTGTTAGACTTGAATATGAGTGTGGTATTTGTTTATTGTTTTTTTGAACCATTAAGGAAGAATGCCCCGATGTTTTAGTTTTGGTGGACTCTTGAATTTTTCTTTTGCACATTGTAGTCCATAAGTTTAAATCAAGTAGAATCATAACATGAATAAAATTGTGATACTTGATAGAAATGATGAAAAACCTTAGGGAACAAAAAGGTTGGTTTTTGGAAGGCATCAAAACTATTGGGTTATAAAAATTGGTTTGTGAAAAATTCATATTAAGGGACAATTCAAATTGTTGGGAACTCTAAGGAAATTGGGTTATGCATTACATGATAGGAGAAGTGAAAGAGTGTAATGGTGTTTAATGCTAATGTCAAACAATATCCCTATCTAAATATAGTTGTGAATTAGCTTGAGATTTCTTTGAGCACTGAAGGTACCATTGATCCTAAGAAAAAACCATAATAATCAATTGAAAGATGTACGAAGAAATTTATCTACCATATCAATTTCCTTTTCATGTTGTAGTTATGTATTTTAATTAATTAGGACTATTTGTTATTAAAAAAATTTATGTTGTAGGAATATATGTAGAAAGTAAAGTTGTTTGTTTGTTAAATAATGAAAGCTTTCTTCTTGAAAATAATTATCACCAACATAACCATGATTTATTGAAAGTAATGAAATAGTGAACTATTGTGAAATTGTTATGGCCTTTTTTTTTTCCACATAAGAACCTTGTCATGACAAATTCCACACTAATTATATTATCTTTAAAGATGTTAAATTTTTCCCCAAAAAAATCAAAGAACACAATTTTGTGAAGGAAATTAAATAATCATGTAACATATTCTTTATTTTAAAAAAAATGAAAACTTCAAAATAAAATAATCATTTCAAACCAAAATGTTGAACTTGCCATGATACTACACATTGAATTGAATTCTAAATGAAAACTCTTGTTCATTCAATATAACTAAGAAAATAAATTCAAACCACCCAATCCAACAATATCTCATTGGCTTGGAAAATAATTTTCCATACCTATACAAAAGCCTATTATATTGAACATCGAAAAGATTGGTCGTTCTGTACCATTTTCATTGGTCCTCTAATATTATCCCAAACTTACCGAACCTTCCTATTTCACATTTTATCAATAGTTCACTCAAGAAAATAACTTTAGACCCCCAAATATAGCAAATTCAGTCAACAAATAACATTTTTTCTTCACACTTGCACACAAGCCTATTCATCACCTTCAATATATTATCAAAAAACATTATAATGATGTTTATATGTAAAATATCACTTCGATTTCACCTTTAGGTTTCACCTAATAGAAAAACAATAAATGGTTCATCAAGTAATAGCTTTGGTTAGTGATCAAACCAATTTTAGCGAATTACCCATTTTTAAAGAACTTGCAATTGCCATTTTATTCTATTTTCAATTTGATCAAACCGTCAAATAATGGTTTGAATGTTTTTTTGGGAATGTGTTGGAACCTCTAAGGTTTTTAGTTAATTTTTATAAATAGGGAAATTTTTGGGTATATAATTTTATTTATTCAAATTGGAGGTGGTTTAATTATGATTAAGGTCTAGGGTCATTAATTAAAATGACTGAGAATATTTTAAAAGAATTGTTAATTTCATTAAAAAATGTAATCATGCGATATTATTTATTATTGTCATTTTACATTGTAAGCTACAAAAGATTAATTGAATTATGTCACGACTTTAGTTTTTGGGCTTGTAATAAAAAATAAAGACACAAAATACAATGTGGGTTAGGAAAATGTTCTAGAACTCACACACATTCTCACAAGTGTGGAAGAGTGGAAAGGAGGAGAGTGGAAAGGAGGTGAGTTCCAAGCACTTCCAAATGAGATTTGGTAGTGTTCCAGAGAGGAAGGAAGGAAGAAGACCAGCTGCAACATCAGTGGCTGGAAGCATCCGGAAGTTTGCTGTGGGAATACCAGCTATCTGTGTGTGCAACCCACCAAGAAAAATCCATGCAGACCAGTCACATTTCTACCATATGGAACATCACACTGGCAGAGAAATACCAGTTCTTCTTTAGGCCAGAAAGCATGCCCCTAACATGATGTCATAACATGATACAGCAGAGCTGCAGAAGTGAGGCAGTAAACACTTGAGGCTTCTATGCAAGAGATTCAGTACCTGACATGCTCTGAGAACACAAGACCGTGCTTGATCAGAAGTGTAGACCACAAGCTTAGTCAATGCTTCTGCCTCTGACATACCCTGAGAAGTACAAACTTTTTTCAAAGCACACTTGCGTGCTGCTAACATTGCTACCAAAACTGCCTCACTAGAGGTGCCTTGAAATACACCCCCTGCAATTCAAGATTTAAGAGCTCTTAGGGGAAAATAACCACAAAATTGGCTGGAGAATCTACCTCATGGCCCCACAAACCGCAGGAGAAAAATGAAGAGAATCTGCAGGTACTGGATACTGTTGTATGACATTGAAATCCACTGAAGTATACAAATGGTGCATGTGGAATTACCAGATGAAAGAAATTCCTCTGGGAGATGCAGGAGTTTTCCAAGCCAGTCCAATACAATTATTTCCAGTTCATTCACCACTGGGGATGTGATCCAATTCATGCAATCAGTTTGGCACAAATCCTAGCCACCCTAGGAGAGTGATGGCCCTTCCTAGGGGCCCATTATACTGCACACTAATTGAAGTCATAGGTCAAAATCAATCTTGTCATAAAAGTCATCATCATGTGTCATACAAATTGCATGTCCCATATGTCATAGTGATATGTTCATATGATGAAAACATGTCAAAATTAGGCAACATCACAATCATATTTCATATCTAATATATCATAATCACGTCATATATCATAATCATAGTTGTATATCATATGTCATTGACATTCAGGTCTAGAATGTCCTTAAGCTCCTAGATATCATAAACTAAGGTAGAATTGCATCATATCCACTAGATCATAACTTAATGTGGTGTACAAGTTGGGGAATTCAAATCATTAGGAAATTGAAAAAGTTGTGAATCAGACACCCGTTCATATTTGCAGCTTCTTGAACTTCCGGCGATAAGGAAATGCATGCAGAATGCACTTGCAAGCTTGTCCCACGTGTTCACCAAAAGCTGGTGAGGTCCAGGTTCTTTTTCAATCTTCAGCCTGCATTTCCCAGATGTTGGATTTTAGTCATTGATCATGTGCAGCATGTAAATCCTAATTCCAGCATGCTAGAGTTTGTAAACAACTTTTGAAAAAATCGCTTTGTTATTTATGGCCTTACAACATCTAATCTCACTCCATGACCCATGAGTGCATTACACTCCATGAGGTCCCTAGTCAGCCTGGCAGAATGGGTCACAGTTCATAACATCCCTCCTGCCACTCGGAGTGGGAGATTTTTTCAAAATTCATTTACATGGGGTAAAGAACCCCATCTTGGGGCCTCACAAGTATAAGGGCATTGGTGAAGCCCCTTTATGGGCTTCTTTACCCTACTTTACCCTGCACAGAAAAGATTGACAGCAGATTGAATTTCATGAAATGCTGACAGAGAAGTTATCCTGAATTCTGAATGGGATTTTCTAACCAGATCTAATCTCAACTCCAAATCATTCAAGGTAAGGCCTTGGTGGTAAAAGGCCATACAGAAGCTCCAAGGCTTGCTACGAGTCAGTGATGTGTGTACCTGTGTCCTTGAGAGCAACTGGCCTCACTCCACTGCCACTATGGAGGCAATTTGCACTTTAGAAACACTTGAAACATCCATTCTTTTGTGTCATTCCATAACAAGATCAAGGTGCAACTATGTAGTGCAGAATAAAATAGAACCAACTTGAGATTAAAATGTGAGCATAGAATTTGAGCTGTGTCAAAATTAATGGCTGGCTCATTAGTGCATTTACTACTAAATGTGTGATCAAGTCATCTTCATCTTGCTGAAAGTTTTCGTCATGTTGGAGTAAAAAGCATATGTTGTCAGCAACTACAAGCAAAACAAAAAGGAACAGGGCCTAGGACTCCTGAGGAGGATTGATGGAAAGAGCTTCAGCCTCAGCTTGGGCCATTGGGTCAGTGGGTTCATCATCAACTGCCTCAGTTTCTCCATCACGAGCCTCTATTAACTTTTTTCTATCTTCTGCCTCTGCAGCTTCTATGGTAGCCTGGTGTTCAGCTTGCAGGCGCTGAAGGCCCTCTTCTTGCTGCTGTCGCTCAAACCATGTGTCTGCATCTGCCCACACTGCAAAAGACATAGAGGAGAACCACAAAAAATTAGACAAAATTGCTCATTGGACACAAAATCACAGAGCAGATAAAAGAGACCACTTGTAAGCATTGATCAAAATAGCTTCTCTCCTTTCTACTTTGCCTTTTTGTCTCATTCAACATGCTGCCCTATCCCCTTAAATCTATTGGGCACTCACATGATTACTTTCACATTGCCAATAAAACTTCCTGAAGTATCAAATCCCAACTTTCTGCAGGTACATAAAGTGTGGAGCTTTATTTCTAGATAGTCCATCCTGACGAGGACAAAGCAGGATGGACCTCCTTTGTTGTGAAGATGGTAAGTTGCTGTTGTGCTCTTACAAACAATTCTTTTGACAAATTTGACAAGATATAGATGCTCTACTCTTGGGCTCATTTTACCTTCTCAAAAGAACTCCATCTAAAAAATAGGAGAAAATCAGCTAGCAAAATTTGATAGCAGAAGATATGAGAACCACAAAAGAAATCAAAGGATTGCATACCTGGTTGTGAGGCCCAGCCCTGCTCGCCACCTTTGATTTTGATTGGTTGTGCATAGTTGACAGTTAGAACACGACCATAGAGCTCTGCATTGTGCATGTTATCCATGGCTGCTGCTGCATCTTCTTTATCAAGATACGTCACAAATGCAAATCCACGATGCTTTTGAGTGGACTGATCTAAAGGCATACTCACATCTTTGATATCTCCAAATGGAATGAAGGCCGCATGCAGTACCCCTTCTGTTACATTTTCTTCCAACCCACCTGTTACAGCAAAATTGCTTCAAATTGGTAACCCTCTAAATTTGCAAAAGCTCACTGATATCCTCCTTGAAAATGCAATAAGGCTTAGTAATGGAGGTGACTGCTGCATGGATTCATGTAAAATTGTAAATATGGAAAAGAAACAGCTGTAAACTTTCATACTAAATGACTGATTAGAATGTTGTCTTAGTCTTCCTCTGATGTGTTTTTACACAGTCAGAGCTTCAACAAGTGAGGGGTGTCCCATACACCTCTCTTGTTTGTGTCTTATAATGCCTTCTTGTATTAACTCTATCAGCAGGGGAAAACCTCGTCAAGAGAAAGGGAGAAAGACAGACAGACAGAAAAAAGAGTATACAGAAGCTGTGGGAATCGACAGTACATCATCCAGAATGGAATGCTAGGAAAAAGATGAAAGACTCACCGACATAGAGAGTCGTCTTTGGATTAGTACCCATAATGACGGGTTTTTCTAACTCAAGAATGAGCACCACCACGGCGAAAAAAGTCCTCTGAACCCCAAAAGTCTCTTGGACTGCAGAACACAAGAGTGAAAATGCAAGCGACAGCAACAGAAGAAGACAACGTGCGAATTTAGGGTTGGATCCGAAACCCTAGTTCGAGGATCTGCAGATACGTATGCACCCCACAAAATCCTCTGCGCCACAAAACTCTCTTGTACTCCAAAAGCACAACAGTGAATGCAAGCGGCAGCAAGAGAAGAAATCACTCTGTACAACGTTAGGGTTGGATCCGAAACCCTAGTTCCAGGATCTGCACAGGTTTTGTACTAGTCTGGATTTCTAGGCACACAGTGTGTGTTGGGGGAGATAGCTTGTTTCCTACTGAAATCAGGACACGAGCTTGAAACGGAACTCGATGTTATTTGTCCACCTGTGAAAGCTGGTACTAGGTTTCAATCCACCACTGTTCGTATGCTACACCTTTGTCTGAGAATAGGATATTGAGAAGAAGCTCTGAAGACAGAGAAAAATCGAGGACACTAACAGCTTGGATACTGGTGTAAGCAGCAGATCAGTTCTCGCCCGCAGATCAAATCTCCTCTCCTTTCCTGCCATATCCGATGCATTCCCAAGCTCCTCGCGCACTCGTGAACTGTATATCACAGCGGGAGAGGATCTGAACCCTAATCGTTAAACCCTAAACCTTAGTCCTTAAACCCTACACCCTAACCTGATAGGGGGAAAACTAAACCCTAGTTTCTCTTATTAAAGGTGTCCATTTGTTTTGTTTCATTTTTTAGTTTTTTTAAAATTGTAGGAAGTTTTTAATTTCATGAGTTCATATTTGCAATGCCAATTGCACAAATCAATATTTATTTTTCTTCACTTGTTGGAAATGATGTGCCAAACTTGTATATTTCCTTACCCTTTACTTAAATAAATTTGCAAAGCCTTTATACCTTTACTTGGCTGATATATAATAGATTTGATATTTTCCCTTACTTGGCTGATATATTAAATCAAATATGCCCCACCCAATATGGGCTCAAATAAGAAGGTTCATTAAACAAATTTGAAAATGTAAAAACTAATGAGGTACTTGTCTATACACATATTGGTTGGATTTAAAAAAAAATTATCACCTTCCCTACTACCAAAATCTTTCAAAAGTTAAATCAAGGCACCAATGAAGAAATAAAAAATTTAAGGGCAATAGGTTTGGTTAAGGTAAAGGAACCATAATATGACTTGCTATGAATTTTAATTGAGAAAAATTAAGTTTATGGACATTATTCATGTATGGATGGACAACCCAAAAGAAAATAAAAATGTAAGTCTCTAAACTTATAAAAAGCAATGTAGACTTGCTAAACTTTATTGATAAAGGCACCATTCCAAGAGGAAGTGAAAGTACAAAGTGAGAGGACCTAAGTCTAAGTTGAATTGTTACTACTTAGATGTTAAAGACAAGAGATTCAAAATGGAAATCCTAACTAAAGTACCAACTACTTGTAATTACTCATCAAAATGGGAGTGGGTTTGGAATGGGTATTTAAGTCCATTTAATAAACCATTGCACAATAAGGGCATCTCATGTACAAAATAAATTTGTTAGAGACTCCTAGTATCTTGAAATCATGTTTTAACTGATAATCTTCCTTTGGTTTGAATCATTTTTCATGTGTGATTCCATGCACATTTGGTTACATTAGAATGTGTAACTTTCTTAAAGGCAAAGCCTTAAGATAATACACTAATTTTAAAATCGACTAAAATTTATTATTGTTGAAAATTCTAGTGATGGTATAACCAAAATTAGTTTATGCAAAGCCAGGTATAGGGTTCATTAGTGGTTGTCACCATGACAATTATGAACATCATCCATTTAATAATTGTGAAAACATTTCGTTGGGGAGGGTTCATTTAGGCTTTGGAATTTCATAAGGTTTACCTCCCGTCTCTTTAGTTGATATGCTTCGTGCAGCTGGTGGAGGGTTCAGTTCTTAGTGGTTCCCTTTCCTCCTCGTGGCCCACCTCTTTTGGGCTGTTTGCTTGCCTGGACTTTGGTCCTTGCCCCTGGTTCCTTTTTCTCTCCCTTTTCTGGGTGCTTTCTTTTTATGAAGTTTGACAGGATTTCATCACATTTGAGTTTTCATACTCAATATATGAATTTGAATCCAATTCAAATTCAATTGAGTTGCATTCAGTTCAAGTTACATTATGCAAATTCATTCAACATTAAATCATTCAACCAGAAGTTAATTTCTACAAAATTAACTCCTTTTCATCAATTCATCACCACTGGTATTGCATCGTAGTGTGGCACAGTGCAAGCCCAAATAGGTAGTCTAATAACAAATCCCTAATGATTTTATCAGTTCCTATTAGGCTTTGACTGTTCTTGGTTTTCCAATGGGCACAACCTGGTACATCATAACCTTAGCACACCACCTCCTATAAAATGCAACTGAAGAGCTCTGAGCTACAATAATTATCTCTCTTCAGTTATAGCATCACATAATTTAGTGAGAAGCAAAATAAAGAAACTAGCCATGAAATCTGATCTGGAGCACCAAACAACTCAGATTGCCAGCTTCAAAATCCCCATATCCTGTTTCTCAAGGGTGTAGAGTAGCCAAGAAAAGGACACCCCAGCCACAATTTAATGGGCTGGCATATACAGGGAAGAATAGCCTATAACAGCAAAGCAACAAGTGTGAAGAATTACCTATATGCGGTCACAGAAAGCCAACATGAGAATTTGACTTAGAAAAGTATCACCATTCCTTTCCTCTCAAGTTGCTATCTCCCTCAGTAGACAGATCCCAGCAAACTAGAGGTATTTACTTGTAGAAGGGTATGAGCCCTAGAGCCACAAAAGCATAATAATGTGACATTTGTATGCTAAAAGAGATAAACTTCATGCCAATGCTTTTGTAGATGTTGGTCTCTCCCATGAGGTTTCAGATGTTGTCAAATTCCCATAGTAGACTTCCGCTGACTCACTGTCCCAATATGCCTGCAACAACATCCCACAAGTCAATTGAAACCATTTTCATGAACCATGAGTCACTTTCCAAACAGGCCAGGGCCAAGAACGACACTTCCATATCCAAGGGATGTAAATGAAAAAGGGCAATGTGATTGCAGAGTCCATTGCACTGCTTGGTGCAAGACATTGCCCCATGAACCCAGTTCACATTGTATCAAATTGTGACAGAGACCAGTTTCCCTTGTCAACAGTACCTGCCAGCCAGAAGGAAGATCCTTTGAAAGCTCCTTAAGATCAGGTCTCTTTTGCATTTCACCATTGGCAACACCTGCAACTACAGCTGCTGTTGGTTTTGTTGATGCACCTGCATCTTTATCTGCTTTACTGTCTGCTTTAGATTCAGCTTTGTTCTCGGCTTTCTTTGCGCGTTTGACTCGCTCTCTCCTGCATAGAGACAAGCCCCCAGGTATGACAGTCGTATTTAGCCAATCACTTCACATTGACTAGTGCCACACAGCGTCTGAAGTAGCATTCAGCAAATCAATTCAGATAGAGGAAGCCAAGAAGTGACACTGTCCAAGTCCCTTCACTCTTGTAAGGAGGCTAACAATGGTTACAATTTATCTACCAGAAAGTAATGTCCAGTAGAGACAAACCAGTCCAAAGTGCCCAGTGGTTGGAAGTTCGCATTCTCAAGAGCTCCACCACTAGCCAACTGTTGACTTCGCCACTCCTGCATTCAATTAGTATATAAGCCTTCTGATTTGTCTGATAAAATTGCCATGAGAGACAAACCACTCAGGAAAAACCTAATCCTAACCTCAACTTCCTTCTGTCGCTTTTTCTCAATAGCCTCCAGATCAAACAATGCTTTGTCCTCATCCTCCTCACTAGAATGTAGCTCCTCTTTTGCTGCCAGCCACTGCAATATACCATGACAAAATAGGAAATTCACTTCTCATGCATCATATGGGATCTGTCCAAATCTGGTCTTCAAAGAAACAAAATGGCAATGTTGGAAACAAACCCACATGAAACAAATTCCAAATTTTCCCCTGCCAGGAATATGAGAAGTTCACATGCAACAGTACAATCAATGTGCACCATGCACACATTGGCCTTCCAACAGCTACAAACCTTATTAACCATGGATGACACCTTCTTATTTGCCTTCAGTGATGCTGCAACTGTCGTGCTATGAGAACGTTTCTTTCCTCGTACTACTGTATTGCAATATGAGAAGCACAGGCATGAAACCATGAGAGATGCACAAATCCATGCCAAACAAGAGAGCAGCAACAATCTCAAGACTGAACCAGCCAATATAAAACCTGCTAATGGAACAGCCAGCCCCCCAGACCTAATTTGGATTGGTTACGTTTCTGCCTGCCATCAAAGATGTTCACATGAATAGTGAAAAAAAATGAGAACCTCCTGTAAGATCCAACACAGGTTGCAATTGACCACCTCACAATTGCATAGATTCAAGAAAAGAAAGGTGGTGCACTGGCAAAGGAGGGTAACCATCCTTAAACAGATGCACAAGACCAACATATTCATGGACGCACCTTTCCCAGTCTTCTTTGCAGCATTGTCAGCTATTGTGGTGCTTGCCAAAGCTAATGCAGGAGCAGCATCACTGGCAGGAGGTGCAGTAAGATGATGCGTATTCTCCAGCTCATTGTATTTAACCAGCAATTGTGCACTATCAGAATAATAAGTTCCAGCAACTGATTTGTCACCTTGGACAGTCTGAGTGGTTGATTCATCCCCAAACTGTGAATATAAACTTGGTGCAGCAACCATGTATTCAGAGCCAAACACAGGAAGTGATGAGGGAGGAGAGGGCGGAGGAGAGGCCAATGTAAAATGGCCAGCCTCTGGTGATGGTGGTAAAGGAGGAGGCTCTTCTGGTAAAGGTGGGGGTGCTGCTTCAGATTCTGGTGGAGGGGGAGGGTCCCATGCATCATCAGGAGGAGGAGGAGGAGGAGGTTGCCACAGATCTGATGTTGAATATAAGGGAGTTGCAACTGGAAACAAAGGCAGGGCAGCCACAGGAGGATGTGTGACAGGTGCTGGCAGGATTGGCGGGATTACAGGTGGAATGTAGGAGACAGCTGAAGGCAAAGGATAACTGTAAGGGTTGTAAGTCTTCTGAGGATGTATAAGAGATGATGTTGGTTGAACCTGTAATACGGGCGCCACTGTAGGGGCTTGGAAAGAAATGACATCATCCATGTCCATATCTACTTCCATATCAACATCCATATCTGTGTCCAGCTCAGTAGCACCTGGAACCTTTTCAGGTACAACCTCACCATTGGAAAGCTCAATCTTGGGTGTTGGGTTTACAGGTGGAGATACTTCCAGCCCCAGTTGTTCATTCAAGTTGTCAGTAGTACCTTCACCTTGTTCTGAAATTCTATCCTCCTTTGTGTCCACAGAAGTTGGCAATCTGACAGCTGTTACTGGTGGGCGCAGAGCTCGAAAACCATGAGTTTTCTTCACAGGAAGAGTCCCTTTGGAACCTTCTTGCAATGAGTCACTGATAGGTCTGTCCATAGCCACTTCCTGTGGCCTCTGTGCCTTAGCATCCGCTGATGCAGCAGCTTCTTCTCTAGACAATTCTGACTCTATCCTTCTCAGTTGAGAGCCTGTATGGACCCAGAAAAAATCCGTGGAGTTGTTGCATTCCTCTGCCATTGCTTTGCAATCTGATAATCTTACTTCTGCCTCAATAGCTAGGCGCACCCGCAGAGGTACTAGTTGTAGGGCATCCCTGCAAACAGAAAAAGGGTATTAGGGTAGGTGGTGAGTAGTCACATGACTTGTCAAACAGTGGGAACAACCCAAGACTGTAGATCTCTAGTGCTTGGGAAAGTTCATATTGTATGTTCTTAAGTGGGCGAGACAAACAGAAATGTTACAGTGCACACGATAGGTGTCAATTATTTCCCAACAGGAGTTTGGATGTAGCAGATCGAACAGACTACAACTGAGATTGCATAGAGCGTGATTATCCTACCCTGCCAGGACCTTGGTCCGCTGTGCCAATCTCTCCCCCAATTCTACAGAGAGGGTCACATCTGTTAGAACTGGCTCTTCTACATGATTAAGGGGTCCTGCAATTTCACCACAAGTTATCAATAACAACACAGCAAAAAATAAATTCAGAGCACATTGCAGAGTATCATCGTAACCATGACCATATCCCCATACATATACATGGACGCTTCAAATAATCAAACTTTTCACAACTGTTATGAAACTTTCCATAACTTGACAAGTCATGGTGTTAACAAGCAGATCAAATAAGCAAAGCAAAACAAAACCATAAAAATACAAATGCCTTACTGGGAATTGAATACACCTATCAAGTCAATCTGTGAAACATACCTGGCTTTTCAGAACTGCCTGCCAGATTCTGGTCCAGAGTGGCTGCTGGACTCTGCAACACTGCCACCGAAACCTCTGCTCTGTCATAAGATTCATTCATCACATCCTCATCTGCTTCACAGCTGTTAGGTTCGGGGGATGTGGTGAGATTGTTGTCATTTTGAACCTGATCTGCACCATTTTCACCATTGCCAAAAGCATTGGCAATCCCAGATTCTTGATCTTTATTTGAATCATTCTGAATATCAATATGAGAGTCTGAAATTGGAATTGCCACTGGCCGCTCCAAGACACTTAAAAGGGCATTCACAGGTCCATCATGTTCACAATCTACCTTGGACCCAATTTCTGACTCAATAGATGAAACAGAACTGCAGACTTTTCCAACATGCTGCTTCTCTAGCAGTTGTTCCTTGTCTAACTCTTTGGAGGTCTCAACTTCTCTGGCTTTCATTAGTGCCTCATGCTGTTGAAGAGCAATAGGTTTCTCCCATGTGGTTTCACCAGTAAGCTTGTTCCAATAGTAGTACTCTCCAGTCTCCTCAAGCAAGATGGCTTGCCAATCACACACCGCATCACAGCCATGATCTGCAACTGTTCCAATAAACCTGGATGCCAACTGTGGCCCCTGCTTTCCCAATTCTAACATTCCTGGCCTGCTTTGAAGAGATTCTGTGTTCTCAGATATGTCCCCATTCTGAGTGGAGATTTTACCATCTTCTTTTAGGACTTCTGTCAGGGTAAGAGAAGCTGTTGATTTGTCCCATGGCACATCCAATACACTCTCACCTGTAGTGTTCTCATCCCCCAACATATTTGTTGTTTCCAAATCTGCAAGAAAGCTTGCCACCTTCACAATCAAAGTCACAGTCATCAGTGACATAAACACAGCAACACTCTTACATTTGCATCAAGATAGCAACATCCAGTCCTGAATTCAAGCAACCAATTTTTCAAGTCAAAGATGAAAATGAAAAACTTTTGCACTTGCCATGTACTGACAATTTCAAAATACCTAGTGGTTAATAGATGGCTGATGTCAACTAAGCACCATGTTTACCCATAATCCCCCAACAACAAACTGAATAATTTGAGGTTGCCATCCAATTCTAAACAGCAAACCAGGATGACTTTGTGGGGAACAAGCAAGAAATTACCTGTTCATCCACATGCTCTGAGACATTGGCATTGTTGAGACTTAAGACCTTTGTCCCATTCACAGCCGGTGGTGTACTGTCTTCATCACCATCATCATCACTATACTGTCCAAGTAAGGACAAGGGATTTTCCTGCACATGCACTGCAAAGCAACACCCCAATGAGCAAGAACTGATAATACCCTTACTTCTTTGTCAACTTTGAAACTCAGACTGCGAGCTTCAGCCTTAAGACCTTTACTTTGGATTCCCATTCTTACTGCCGACCGTGATGAATAGTAGTTTTGGTCAAAAGGTTAAAGGCCTTAACAGGCACCTTGCCTTGAGACCTCTGAGACATATCATTGGAGTCAAGACATCAGGGACACCATAACAAGAGAAGGGGTTGGGTTCACAAACCAAACAAGCTAGAATCATACGAACCGAGTCCTGCCGGTCTGCAACTCTCCACCCGCGCTGGTTCATGGCACGTAGA
>Ga0209611_10004540_pt1 | contig 23690 bp, 11 predicted proteins | sample S1TSphgellanicum_3_FD_187693 | JGI IMG/M metagenome (GOLD analysis project Ga0209611, IMG submission 187693) | Host-associated microbial communities from peat moss isolated from Minnesota, USA - S1T2_Fc - Sphagnum magellanicum MG (SPAdes) (version 2) | ecosystem: Host-associated > Plants > Peat...
AGGATGGCACTAAATGTGCAAACAAGTGTACAATAACATTAAACCAAGTTGATGAAGGCATTGTTGTGAAGAAAGAAACAAATGCAATGAATAAACAAGCAATACCATGAATTGATGAAGGCACTACAAATAGACAAATTGACAATGACACTACAACAAATTACTATAAACATTATAAGTGAAAAAACTATAAAACATGGCACAAACAAATGAAAGAATTGCAAACAAAAAGTTACAAATGAGAAAATTACAAACAAGACACAAGCATTTATGAAGGGCAAGTGACCAACAAGACACCTCTCATTATCATGTTTAAACGCTACAAAAGAAACTACAAAAGAAACTACTATTCTAAAATCATGTGTGAATGGAAGTAATTTTGAATTTACAATCATTGGTTAGCTTATTAATTGACAATGTGATTGTGGGTTTAACAATTGTTTATTAATGTTTGTTCATTGATAATCAAGATAAACCATCTATAGATGCAAATTAAGCATTAGTCATTATGGATGTCATCCTATCGGTTGGAATAGGGTGAATGCCACAAGGATGGCACCTTCTAACCAAGGTTTAACTTGAATGTACAATATTATAGGCTAGGGTCATGTTTAGCACATTAAAATTTCTTAAAAAATTTTAAAAATCAATTCTCTTTTCAAAAACAATTATGAAAAATTTCATTTTTGAACATTTAAAATTTCAATGACGTTCGTTTAAGGTATGAATGTAAGCACCTAGTTCAATCGTATGGACATATTTATACACCTTGAGTTACATAAATATGTTAACATCAAGTCAAGATGACCACCAAGTACTTGGATACATCATAAACATTAAATGGGGGAATTGCAAACAATGGACCGGGTACAAGTTGGCCATAAAAAGGGGCTAGGTAATTGGATGGTTGTAGGTTCCTTTATTATAACTAAGAGGAAAGGTTTGACCATGTTGCATTGCTCTAGTTGATCTTAAATGCCATTAGACAACTCCTTCATCACTACCACCAAAAGGAGAACATTTGAAATTTGGATTTATTAGAGATTTTAACACCTCAATGACATATTTTCCAAAAAAAATTGCTAAAAGCTTTTAAGGACTATTTAATGTGAAACCTAACCCTAGCATGAAGTAGTAGGATCACTTAGCCAAATGTTTCCTTGTTGGAAAAAAAGAATGAAATAATCCATCTTCAAGTTTTGCATCAATAGTTGCACATGCCACTTCACTAAATTGTTACATATTTCAAATGATATTGAATGACCGTGTTTGACTTGCATCAACCTCCCTTCCTCCCACACACTCTCTCTCTCTACCCTAAATAACTTTGTGAATGAACTGATTGCAACCAATTCACATACACTAAGCAACAAACATGAAGAAAACTGGCATTGCGTGTTTCAAAGTTTGCAATGAACTAATTTACCTTTCATTATATACGAGCTTGTTGAGTTATGTGATGTTGCGGATGAACTCAGAGGCTGTGGCTAGGGCTCCACCTGTGATTGTATGCTGGACAAGCTTGTCACATGTGAAATTTCCATCGGTGAATGAAACAAGGGCACCAGTTAATGCACCTCCAAGGGCAGCATTTTTCTGTTATATCAAAGAAACATAGATTCTCATGTTAGGCTAGTCTTCACAAGGGGAGCACATTCATATTTACCATATGCGACATACGCTCTTAATTAATTTTTCTCCCATCTTAAGTGTTTTTTTTTTTGGTGGTGAAATTTTGCAACTTGTTGAGTTTTTTTTCATTTTCTGTTATAAAACAGGATGCTAATGTAAATTATAAAGTCCTGTTGATCTGGTTAGTGTTCTGCATGAGGTTGCACCAAAGGAGCGCAACAAAAGAAAAAATACACACACATGCACACACACAAACACACACCAGTTCTTTACATCTTCTGAAGTCCCCCCAAAACATGTAATCTTCAACTCCTTTCATATATCTTCATAGCTTTTGAGGGACTAAAAAGCTAAAGAAAATCAAATCTGGTGTAAGTAGTGTGTTATGATCATCCTAGTGGAGGAACAAGGAAATGAAAACAATAAGGTATTAGGGTTGTCAATTTACCCAGTCATTCTTTCCGCGTACACGTTCCATTCCATACTCCATACCAGCATACACTCCTGCTACCAAACCTGCATTACAAGGAAAAAAAATCTGGTAGTGAAAGCCTGTAGGGTAATCTAGAGTTATCCTTAAAAATCACCCTGTCTCGGGGCCTTAGTTTCACCCTGTAATCCCTGTTTGATCCCCAATTTGAGTGTAGATATAAAGTAGTGAGCAAACCTGGGTCCCATTCAATGAAACTGGGTATCAGTTCACAAGAATTGCAAGATTTTGTTCTAACAAGACTTGAATTGATGAAGAATATGGGCAGTAGTGAAGGTGCAGGTAAAGCAAATCCAAAACTGGGGGTGAAACTCCTATGAGGACCAATTTGTGTGAGAAAACAAATTCGGTTCCCTCTTTTTTCACTGTGTATAATTTTCATCATGACTTTTGATTTTGTCTCCAGTTTTGGCAAAACTGGGACACAGTATCCCCAGGTTGGCGTACTTCAAAGGATCACTATATTAATGCCAAGGTAAGATGATAAGATCCAACCCAAACACATTTCCAAAATTTCCAACCTTCCCCCACTTCCAACATTATGAGCAACAATTTTGAGCTTTCTAGACTTGTAAAATGGCGAAGAGAAAAACTGCCACATCTGAGATAATAGCATTTTTTTTCCTTTGCAAAATGGCTGATTGTAGAAACCATGAAGGGTGACCAAGATGGTACACAATTGCAAGTCCTGACTACAATGAACTGATCAGATGCCAACCCCATTGGAAGCCTTCTCTGCAAGCACGTTTCACCTGCACAACATTCCCATCAGCAATTCTTTTAAGCTATGACGCAATACTGGAAACAGAGATTAGCACCTCATAATTAAAGAGAATATCATGATTAAACATATAATAAACTTACGACAATTGCATCCATTCAAAGCAGTTGTGAGTTTTGAAAAACAAGTTGGGATTACTTATTCAAACTCACCATTTTTTCAAGATCATGCTTTGTCACACCCTCTGCCCCATTTCCCGAAAGTAATGGTGTCAGCAGCATTTCATGTCTACCTCTCAAACCCACTAAAAATTCAGAGCTTCAAGATCACTATGTCAGAAAGAAGCTATCATGAAGAAGTTGGGTACTCATTGACAAGCGAACAATGGATGTTGAGTACTGGGTATTTATTGAAATCAACCCAAGGACAAAGAAGATGAGTTACACATAGGGAAACCTCAGATAGTTCTGTGGCAACTCAGATCTTTAAGTACCTGTCTTCACCATAGTGAAAGTATCTTGAAGAGCAGCATGAGCAACACCTACCTGCACAAATAATGAATATGAAACTGATATTACTTATAACTAAAATTCCACATATATAAATGCTGAAAGTGAATTTTCAAACAAACCAGTAAAACTACATTCTCTACAAAAAAAAATATTGCAAGCAATGGGAAAACTCAAACACTTCAAATCTACTGATTCACAACACCTTGCTTGGTTGTTTTCATCAAAATATACTGACTCACAATATCTTGCGAGTAGGCAGTTTCTGGTTCATTGCATCTAATTGGATAATCAATACAAACCTCAATTAATGAGCAGGAAGAAAAACAATTTACCCCTCCAACTTTGATGAAGCCATCAAGACTAGAATTGAGAATTGGGCTTCCACAATTGACAATTGCATCAACTATTGGTGAGTCAAAACTGCCTCCAAACCTTCCATGAGACGTTTTTCCTGTACAGTATCTTTCCTGCAGAATAGATCTGTATTAAGTCTTGTTGTTTAGATGCCGATTTGTTACAAATCCCAATTATCAAACAGAAAACATGATTTGCTAGGTTATGTCATAGCGTTTTCCCATCAAATATAATTAGAGCTTATACTAAGGTAATTAGTTTCACCTCATTGGACCAATTGCATAGAGTAAACAATTAAGAGAACACAAAATGAACTTGCACACTAATACATGTGCAAAGGTCACAAAGAGTTCAGAAACGACTCACCAACTTCTACAAGGCAACTTTTGGACAAGGTTAGGACCTCCACTCTATCAAATTGTGAGCTCTACAAACCCGTTATGTTAGGTTTCCATACAAGTCCTTTTGCTGCCTAATTGAATGTCACCCATTTGTTCAATCTTATAATTGCAAACAAAAGACATTACATCAGTCACATGTCAATCTATTGGTTTCTTGGGATGTTTACATGTCCTCATTCCATTATTCTACTTTTATAATGAAGAAGATGAATTGCTTTAAAAGTAATAAATGACTTTGGCACGGACAGAAACCTTACTTTGACCTTCAACATTTTGCAATTGGATTGCCTGCCTCAAAGTAATTACACCCTCTGTCTCTTTCTCTCAATCTGCAAAAAATTAGCACAAGGTAAATCACATTCTTCTTGATGTTCTTTACTACACATTATCACATGTCTGATTGCACAAAACTAATGGGTTTATGTAACACCACTCTGAGTGGAGATTTAGCCCATGAGAGAATGAAGCCGAATTAATGAACCAGAAACTATATTGTTTAAAGACCAAGAGAAGCAATTTTTTTGGCTATGTTTGTGGTTGCCTCTGCATACATATGCATGAGGGGGAAAACAAATTCATGGAAACCAAGATGTGGGTTTCAAATGTATTTCAATCTGGATGCAACAAAGGAAAGATCCATCAATTGCAATTCAAAATTGAATTGAAATCATAGAATAAGAAGGACAACAGATAGAAACAAAAATGCAAATTCAAAATGCAAATTAGGATCACATTGCACACTCCTGACCCTACCTTTGTTTACCAACATTCCTGCAAAACTCCACAATGCACACACATGTACCTTATCATATGTAAAAGTCTCATACATTGATTGACCTAAACACCAAACTCCATATGGATATTGGTCAACAAAGTACACAACAAACAAACAATCAACCAACCAACATCATCAATAATCATCAAAGGCAAGAATAACTAAGTTGGGTGGTGGATCACCCACCTATGAGAAAAGTGGGTGAAGAAGAAGAAGTTGGAGGATGCAATGTTATGGAGGTGGCTTTCTGAAGGGGTGGTGGGCTGTGCCCTCAAAAGTCATAACATGCCCACAACAACAACAACAACAACAGTTGCAAAAGAATGAAACAAAATTACAAAAGCATTTGCATACACACTTTGACACCCAAACAATGACAAATCACAAACATGAAAGCACTAGGCCTGATTTCCTAGTGTTAGTTTCTGCAAGTTACATAGAGAATATTGCATTCCCTTGAATGTAATGCACTCTTTGCAATGTAATGCATGCTTTCCCATAAAATGAGGGTGAAAATGAAAAGATGTACCCCTTTCTTTATGTAGAGGAATGCCTTGTGTATTAGGCATTCTATCATTTTAAGCAATCAGCCATGGGCTACCACCTCATTCCTCAAGGCTTCAAATTAAAGAATGTCATCCACTTAGGACATTTCTCTATACATAAATGTATTTCTTACATAGTAGCACCATACCATTAAGATACACACATTTGGACAACGCAATGACCTTCACAAACTTAAAATTATAAAAGGTTGTAAAAACATGAGATTTTACCTCCATACTTAATATTGTGTGTGCAATGTGCACATTACTATTCATCTAAAATAACTTCTTGCCATTACCTACTTCCCACACCTAACATACCTAATTGCCCCCTTCTACTCACCTAACACATGTGACATACTTGGTCAATTATCTAGCTTTGTGTGATAGTTTAATCGATCATCATGTGGGCACTTGCATAATGTGACATGACATTGAGTAGAAGGCAATCCAAAGCAACCCAATGTGATTTGTGAATGTACAGTACTTGCATTGCACATGTAGTACCCAAGCGGATTCAACACCTAAGTGTCAAATTATTTATTTATTAAAATGCATTTAAACACATAATATATTATTATTCAATGTTTTCGGCTTGCATTATAAAAATCATTTATATTTTCAACCTGAATGAAAAGAAGAATAAAATTTTTAATGCCTAAATTAAGTAAAATTTATGTAAGGGCACGTCACATTATATAATTTGGTACAAGTTGCATCATGTATTGCAACTTAGTGAGTTGCATAAACAATCCAACACCTTTGTCACAAATACATTCAAAATTATCATTTTGACCTACTTTACATAATCTATATTCAATGGCACACCACATTTTGCAATACCTTTAGTTGGAACCCATTAAACAATCCACAAAATTAGCTAACAAACTTCAAACTTGCTAGTCCCCATAATTAAGAATTCAAGTTCTTTTAAATCTTACAATATATGCTATCGTGTATTTAATACTGTTAAATGACAATATTTATCAATGAATAGCTTTCAATTCAAAATTTATTTTCATAACTCCCTTAGTGTGTAGACTCATTTGTTTTATCTAATTTTTCCTCCCATGATCTCATATATCATTTTGATTGATGTATGTTGACATCCTCTTTTGATAATTTGATGAATCCCTTTGTTATGTGGATCTATGATATGTTATATCATTATCATATCATCAATAATAAAACATTTATAAACAATCCAATTCCATTTATTTCATCCCTATTCTTAAATCTTTGGATAAGGCCAAATGTAATAATTCTTGTGTCTTTTTTTTTGTTCAAGTCTTTTTCAATCACCTAACAAGTACCCAAATAAATTCCACAAATAAATGCTAGCCAAAACCACAAGGCAATTTCCAAGTTGTGGGTTCAATGTTGTAAAAAATAATACTTACATCTGAACCTCCTACAACACCAATTATGTTCAAATTCTAATTAAAAAAGATGAATTGTGCTTGAAAAAAGGTTGAAAATCAAAAGGACATTTCATGAAAAAGATTTTTTTTATCATGCCCATAAATGTCTTTGAGTTGTGTTAAACCATAAACAACCATGCATTTCTTGGTCATGTAATTATGAATTATTTTCTTAGGTATTTTTCTATCATGTATGCACAAGAACTTATGATAGATGTTCACAATAGAAAATATCATTGATAAATGGAGCAACACTTGCACATATTTTACACACAACAAGAACATTAAACTTTTCCAAATTCTACAACCAACAATAAATCTTAAGATTGAGGTGTTGGGTAAAAGCACATTACAATGAATCATTTACAAAAATGGAAAGTTCATCATAAGTCCATATTTCTAATGTATATTTAGCTCAATGAACGCCATAAAACTAGGTCTTTCAATAACAACAACTAAATGATATTGAAACTAACTTTTTTTTTCATTTTCCCCCCTATATCACCCTATTATAGATCTTTTTACATATTTTTAATAAAGACAAGTCTCGGAAAAATAAAAATTTATGTAAGTAAATGAACTTTGTAAAACATGGATATTTTAAGGATTGTTATCAAATGGAATTATGAAAACACAAGAGATTTTTCTTTCCATGTTTTTGACCTTAAGTGCCATAGACCTTTGATATATATATATAACATGCCCAAAGTTTTGAATAATTCTCTCATACAATGGTTGTAAAGAATAATTCCATATGTGGTGTGGGAACCCTATGCATACTTGAATTCAAAAGTTCATCATTGATTAAATATTGACGGTGTTGGTGTAATTATTTCAAAATTGAAAGATTAATTATTATTTGAAAAATAATTTGAACTCATTTTTAAAAATACTTTTCATGTATCATTTGAGGAATTATGTAATAATACTTGTCAAACTTAAAAAATTTGGCATTGAGACATCCAATAAAGTTTATCAGATTCTCCTTTTACCCTATTGGGCCTTAGCCCAACAATTTACAAGGGCATACAAGGTGCAAGGACTTGAAAAAAAAAATCATCTCTTTCAACTCCTATGTACCTTAATGTGGTAGATTTCTTGTGAAGCCAAGTAGTTATGAGGATTACTTATAAGCATGTCAACTTACACCCAAAACTACCATTCAATACACATAATCCTTCACTAAATAATTTAAAATTCAAAAACTAATGAGGCCCAAAAGACGTCTTATATGTTGAAATTTTTATGTCATCAATACCTTGGTTAAGATATCAAATTTCTAATAATTGGTTTTGATGTACATAAACAATGTTGAAGGTCCCCAATAATTTCAATGCTCATGAATGATGTGAAATGCCACATCATATGTTTGGTCTTGCTATGGAACTTGGGGTTATGCACTAGTTTAATGCACAATTCATTGTCCTTGTACAACTAAACTTGGCCCAAGTTGTGGGCTAGTCCAATATGCAATTGGACCTCCATTTAGGAAAATGATGATACATGATCAAAAAATTTTTAATCAACGTTTAATTTAACATAGTTGATGCCACTATATGTAGTCAGGTCGTTGTCATGAGAGTTTTCACCATAAGTCAAAGCAAGATTTGACACTCCCTTGAAATATTTCATGATTTTTGAGACATCTTGGTAATGTACCTTTTTTGATTTAACACTATGCTTGGTGGCAATTCTAATTGTGTATGCGATGTTTGGCCTTGATCCAATGGCAACAAATTTCAAGTTCTTGAAAAAAATTTGGTATTGAAAATTTTCAAGTTCCTTTTCATCTCGCCTACTAATTTGAATGAAACAATTGTTTAGGTTTGAAAGTATAGTAACAACAAGACAATCCTCATATCCAAACTTGTGTCTAAGTTTTTAATAATGTATTTCATTTTATCAATCTTCAAGATTTTCCTAAGCAATTCTAGTCACGTGCAATACCACATGCACTTCAAACATCATTTTGTGGGGTCTTGAATGCCTCTTTTGTGTAATTCATGATGTTTGTCTATAGTGTTAAAGAATCATTTGTAAAAATTAGATCATCATTCACAAAAACGGTCAAAATGATGATTGGTACAATATTTTTTTAGTATATTTGTAATAGACACATGGATTGACGATGCTTGTTACAAGCCCTTAAGTCATGAAGTTGTCAAAACATTTGTTTCACATGTCGCTTTATTGTTTTAGCCCATTAAATGGTTTCGTGAATCTACACATGGTAGTTAGGTTGTTTGCATATTTGAAACCACAAGGGTATTCCATAAAATCTCTTCCACAATGCTTCCATACATTAATGTTGTTTTAATATCAAATTGCATGATGTTTAGCTTTTTCATTGTCATAATTGATAGAATGATGCTTACCAAATCAAACTTCGCAATTGTAGTGGGAATGTTTTTATGTAGTCAATTCTAGTTCTCTAAGTGTAACCTTTTGGCCTTGTATATGCTAACTTTTCTTCTTGCATCTTGTACTTGAATTTATAGACCCATGCATAGTTGATCTCTTTTTATCCAAAGGGTAACTTTTCAATCACCCATGTTTCATTTACCATAAATGATTTGTATTTTTCTTGTATCACGTTAAGCCATTGCTCTCTATTTGTAAAATTAATGACTTCATGAAAACCTTTTGGCTTTTCTTTTGTGTTGTTTTTATACCTAGCAACTACACATGTTTGATATTTTTGAAGTGAAATTAATCGACATATCAACATATAATTAGGTAGTTGAAGCCCCAATTCTTTAACATGTAATCACTATTGGTACTTGCTTTAGTAACTAACTTCTTATTTCATCCAAATCCCACATTTAAGGTTTGAATATTTTCTTGACCTCCCACTTGTTTGGTGGCTTGTGTATTGTTTATGGCATCCAACTAGTCCAACTACATAGCTTCATTGATAAATTATAGCATCAACAAATGTGAGATTAAATTCCATTGGGGTTGATGGTTACATTCCCATTACTATTAACAATTGTTTCAAGACCACTAGTGTTGAAATTTTAGTACATTACAACACAATATAGTACACATAATAAGAACATTCAACTTCTCAAAAACATTCTATGAACATTTTACAACAAATATAAACCCTAAGACTAAGATACTAGCCCAACAATTTGCATAACATATAAGGTGCAACTTAACTTGGTAATTTTTCTCATCTTTCTCAACTCCTAAGTACCCTAGTGCGTTGGATCTTTCATGAGGCAAATCAATCACCAAGTCTACTGACAAGAAACGTGATTCTCAAAAAGGGTGATTGTTTTGATTGTGAGCATGTCCTACATCCAAAATCAAGTTGTTACAAATTGATTGATTTATATTATTAGGGAAAAAAAAATCCTTGTTCGTATGAATGTTCTTAAATTGGTTTTCCTAGATTCTATTTATTTGTTTCCTTTTGAGCATGTTCTAAATCATACATATGTGTACATTTTTCAAGCCTATTTAAAACCTTTTGTACAAAACATCATTTTAAAAAAACATTTATTCCTTATCTAGGCCATTTAGTAAGCAAAACATTTTTTGTGAACTTAAATTTTGATTTAAAAATCATCACATGGTTTGATGAGAAGATGTGGACAAAAATGGATCAAACTAATATTTCTTCAAGAGTTTTGAGTTTCACCTAATCTTTTTACGAAGTGCTTACATAGTTGTTTCTATCCATAAAACAAATAGTTCATCATGTAATGGGTCTCATGTTTATGGTGTAAGTTTGAACCAAATGATTTTGGCATCAAAGGTTTCATACTAAAATAATGATTTATATGAACTAGAAGAATTAGATGTAATGTAATTGCTTTCATTTTATGGACCCAAGTTAAATTGGTTAAAAACAATTAGTTGGTTTTATGAGGAGTAATGTTTATTTTCCAATTTTGTGATGTAGTCAAAGTCGTGGTCTTCTTGCCGTATATGTAGGAAGAAACATAATCCTTCTCCTTGCTTGCCTAAAAAGTTTAACAATTAAAAATAACATTTGTTAATTATTTGGTGGTCTTCTTCTTGGATATGGGAGGAAATGCATCAGCTTGCTACCCAATGTTTTTTTCTTGGAGGCCTAAAGAGAACAAATCACTATTTTTTAAAAATTGAAAAAAAAGAGGTGGCCACCCAATGGTCACTTCAAGGGCCCAAAAACAAATGTTGGGTGGCCCACCTAATGCTCTTCTTTCTAGGTGTTTGAACAAATATATTTAATTTTAGTTTCTAATAATGAAAACAATTACATTGGATTTTGTTATAATATTTCACATAAGTCATAATTTTAGTACATAGACTCTTTAGACAAGTCCCCCAATACCTTAGAATCCTAGCTTGATTGATAATGTCTTAAAATTTAAAGTTGTGATTACCTTTACAAAAATTCCAAAAACACAAGTTTTTCCAAAATGTTTGTAGTAAATTTTTCACACCAAAAGAAAAAAGTTCTTTCCCTATCATATTCTTCAAACACCTGTATCAAACTATGTAAGCCCATGACCTTTAATTTCACAATAATTACATGAAATTGTGGGTTTCATACAAAATTCCAAAAATAATAAAAAAGTCTCTTTCAAATTGACTAACACATTCATTTAACACCTCAAAAAATAACAAAGTTTAATCACACACCTTTGTGTTTGGTGCTTATGGAATTGTCTCTATTACAATGCATGGCAAATTTCACACAAAAATAAACAAAATGATCATCCTCATTTTCTCACAAATAGGCACAAATGACACACAACATACTTATACACACTCACACCCACACATTCACATAAAAACACATACAATCATTTTCATTTATACACACACACAAAGTTAACTTCTCACACATAGTCATTTGAATTTATGTTTTCTTGTACCTTACGCACACACAATCACACATCACATACAACCACATTAACGCAACTATGCACACATATGATTACACAAATATGCACAAACAAATAGTTTTTTTTTCAGAAATGTTGAAATTAAAAATAAAATAAAATTTCTCAAGTAACAAAAAAATTCTGAAAGAAATTATTGAACATTCAAGAAAATTTTATTTGGTTGAAATGATTTTTCAAATTATTTATTTATTTATTTGACAAACATTTTTTGAAGCTTGCTACCAAGGTATGTTCTTTTCTTTTAACTAACTAATTATTTGACAAACATTGGTTCAACCTGCCAAGGTATTACAATATATGATATTATTATTAGATGCAAGAATAAACCCCCCCCCCCCCCCCAAAAACAATTTGGGGGGTATCCTAGAAAAAATCTACCTATTCAAAGTTCTTTTAAAAAAAAATGGGGTTAATAAGTGAATGCAACTTGTAGTCTTGCCTAATAAAAGGCATAGTTGACCCAAAAAAGGCATCCTGCCCACCCCCGAAGTTAAAAAAATTCTAAATGATGGTTCGTAAGAACATTCCATTTGAGTTCAATGCGGATTAAAAATAACAATCTCCCATGGAGATATCAACTGTCGCTTGCTTTGGCTGGGAGCTCTCAAGGGGAAGGGGGGGTGGGGGGGGCTCCAGCCAATCACAAATTTTCGAATCAAGCATGTGTGGACACCAATTATTTTATATAAGTATATTTTTTCAGTTTTTCTTGTTTCTTAATGTGTTCCCATGGTGTTCCATCTGAGTTCTTAATGGGTTCTTGAAATGTTCCCCAACATGTTCTTCGTATGAGCACCTCATTTCTAGCCCATGTGCTTTGACAAATGTTGTTTTCTTTTCACCTGTATAGGTGGACCCAAGGGAAAGAATTGTATAAATTAAAACAGAATCTTCTATTTTGAAGAGCCTCCATAGTTTCATTTTTTTTTGAGGCAATGAGGCAATCTTCTTGCACATAACAATGCAGTGCATGCATTGGCAAATGAGCCCTCCCACTAAAGGTTGGCAAAAACATTATTAATTTAGTGGGCTGCTCGTGACTAGATGCAGGACCCACATATTTTCACTCACGGCTCTCAAAGGAGGGGAGGGGCTCCAGCTAATCAAGAATAACCGAATCAAGAAATAAAACCTAATTATTTTATACAAGTAAGAAAAGCAACAGCAATACAAACAAATTAATCAATTAAAAATTAATTTCATTATGATTTTTTGTTATTAAATCTTCATCAAAACCATATTGAAGTTTTACAAATAACATCAAATTAATTTAAAACATTTATATCTCAAAAACGAATTTTATATTAAAATTTTAATTTATTAAAAAATTTGTTTTATTTTAATCAATTCTTGCATAATCTTTCAAATCAATTTTTTAAGAATCTCATTTTAATAATATTTAAAGGAATTGAAGCTAATTATTGTGTGTTTATAAAACAAATTTCATTGTAAAAATTAGTCATATGGATTTTAAAAAACATTTCATAGTGATATGAAACCTTGTGGTACAAAAAGGCAAGTGACAACCCAAAAATAAATTAAATTAAAGAGAGGCATGAATAAATCAGTTACCCAACACTCATATTTTGAGAAGAAACGCAACAAGTAGATGGGTAGACTTCAAAACAACCCATCAATTGGATGGGTGCACCCAAAATCTACACATGCTTGTCCATTAGCTTGGGGCCAATAACAAAACTTGAGGAAAAAAACCCTGCCCCCTCCCTCCCACCAACCCACAAGAAAAATAAAAAGGGAGGACCCTTCACTGGATGATGGCATGACTTCACATTGGTTGCATGGAACTTCTATTCCTAAAATTGGCTGCCACTATTTTTGGCCTGTATGAATAACCCTAACCCACCTATTGAACATACATACATATATGGTCATGGGCTACAAGACTCATAAAAAAACTAGACCATTCAATAATGCTAAAGAGACACATTGTTATTGAATTCTCTTAGTAGGGTTTACTGCTTGTGCTTTCTATGGAAATGGAGTTGAGGACTTGCCATCTGTAACCCACATTTAATCACCAAAATCCATTGGACAAAATTCAAAAGGGCTGCTGATTTGGTGATACCAAGTCATGCCACTTGTAAGTAACAAAAAATTTCCACATCTCCAGGTGTTGTTTTCTGGTGCATCTTAGATCTCCAGCACTAAACCCTAATCACATTTCAAAAAGTAAGCAAGAATTAATAAGAAACTAAGGAGCTTTGCAGGAGAGCTCAGGTGGCCTCTATGCTTTGTTGTTGTAAGTGAGGCCTCTTTTAGGCTTATTGCTTTTTCCTTTTCTTAGAAAAAGTGAGGGCTCTTTGAGGCTTATTATTCTTTCGAGTTTTCCAATTTTTTTTTCCTTTATTTGGAAATGTCTCTTGTGATTGGTGGGAGCTTTGAAACATAATTTGACACACTTTGGGTTTTGATCTTCTGGCTTGGACTTTGGCTTGGTTCTCTTTCTTTTGTTCCTTCTTTCCCCCCCTTGGCTAGGTGCTTTGTTGGACCCTGCCCTCACAGGGACAGCAACTATTGCATTGTTGGATCCAACTTTTGGAAGTTTTACCTTATTAGAATCAGTTTCACATTAGGTGAACCAGTTTCTTTGGTGAAAGTGTTTAGATTGGAACAGATTGTTTTTGGTCTTGAGAGTGTGGACACAGACAGTAGGTAAATGTATAACATCTTATCGATTGGCAGGGCCAGCATGTTTGTGATGTCTTGTTGTTTAAAGGAGGTTTGCCAAGGTTTTCATCAATGAAATTCAACTTGAAGAAACAGAATGAAGAAGAATTGGCAATTATTATGAAGAAGTCGTTCTAATCTACGAAATTTTTTAAAAAAAAAGCTTTAGGAGGAACCAATCTTCTTCTTCTTCTTCTTCTTGTTGAAGGAAACTTTGTTTCAATTGTGATTAATATGTGATTTGTTTTAAATTTTTGCTCAATTTCTTTTCCTAATTGCATTAATTTTGGGTTACATAATTCTCGAATCCTCATCCAAGGATTCTGAGAAAGCCACCCACCACCCCCGGTCATGCTTTGGATGATCCAAGGATGGCCTTAACCTCAGGTCACTGGAGCTGGAGTCAGATGAGCCCCGGTTCTTTTACTGGTGAAAAAATTTCACCCAAAAGAAAAAAATTTACAACTTCGTATCAAAATGAAGAGTATGACAAAACAATTGAGACTGGGGGCATTATCCGAATAGTTAGTTAGGGCTCGTGTAAGGTGGAGCTGAGGCAAGCCTAATTTGGGTAATACCCATGGCCAAGGATATTACATGGCATAAAAATAATGCATTTTCTTTTAAGAAAAATAATTTCCCATGATATTCGGTAAGTATTCTCCAAATACCTGTTGAGTATCACGGGCAAAAAAAACGACCATGGGCATAATGAAAACGTAATCACCCACAAAGAGCCCAGGTTATGTGGGTTTAGTTTCCGTGGTCTCTTACAGTTTGATTATTATGGGTGGTCTAAGTTAGTGTCGGATCATATTAGTTTTGATTATCATGGGTGGTCTAAGTTAGTGTCGGGTTGTATTAGTTTTGATTATTATGGGTGGTCTAAGTTAGTGTTGGATCATATTAGTTTTGATTATTATGGGTAGTCTAAGTTGGTGTTGGATCCTATTAGTTTTGATTATTATTGGTAGTCTAAGTTGGTGTTGGATCGTATTAGTTTTGATTATTAGGGATGGTCTAAGTTAGTGTTGGGTCATATTAGTTTTGATTATTATGGGTGGTCTAAGTTAGTGTTGGGTCGTATTAGTTTTGATTATTATGGGTGGTCTAAGTTATTGTTGGGTCGTATTAGTTTTGATTATTATGGGTGGTCTAAGTTAGTGTTGGATCATATTAGTTTTGATTATTATGGGTAGTCTAAGTTGGTGTTGGATCGTATTAGTTTTGATTATTATGGATGGTCTAAGTTCGTGTTGGGTCGTATTAGTTTTGATTATTATGGATGGTCTAAGTTCGTGTTGGGTCGTATTAGTTTTGATTATTATGGGTGGTCTAAGTTAGTGTTGGGTCGTATTAGTTTTGATTATTATGGGTGGTCAAACTTAGTGTTGGGCGGTCGTATTAGTTTTGTAGCTCAAGGTGCGGCGCATGTGTAAAGTACACACACACACATGAGATACCCATGATGATGTTCACCAGTCCGACCACACTTTGTGTTTTTTGCAAGTTAAATAGCAAGTTAATTAAGTACCTACTCAGCAGGCTTTCAACTGTGCCAGGACTAAATCAATCCCTCTCCCAACAGGTGTTCCTCATGAGGCCTGTGTGCGGTTGCAAGCACAAATATGGAGGTTTAAGCTACCCAGCTCCAGCTTCTAGGTGCACACAGAGAGAAGGGAGAAAGGGAAAGAGATCTTGGGAGAGTGCCTCGGGTATGATGGGATGAGGATTTTCAATTCCCAACTTCTTACTAATTTGCTCTTTCAATCTGCTGCTGCTGCTGCTGCTGCTTTGTGTCAAAATGACCAATTTTCTCAAACAAAAAGCTCTCACCTAGTTTTGTTTGTTTGTTTGTTTGTTTGAGAGAAAGTTTTTTTGTTTGAGAAAATTGGTAGTAGCTAGAGTTGTGAATTGCACAACATTAGAGTCTTGAATTTAACTCAGTAGTGTGCTGATCAAAAACGGAGATCACAGCTGCTGCTGCTGCACTAGTGCTGAATTGGGCTAGTGCTACTTTCAGAAGCTTAACTTGTTCTGAATTACTATAAGATGAGAAGTTGTTCTTCAGTCTACTGAATTTCTGGTGCATGTGCTTGATCCTTCTTCTGAGGCAAGTTGTAGTAAGGAAATCAAAGATATCATATTACTGTCGCTTTTTTCTCAACGCCTATTATTGCAACATCACCTCGTCTCGTCTGCTGGTTGAGGAGGAGGAGGAGGAGGAGGAGGAGGAGGGAGGGAGGGAGGGGAGGGAGGGAGGGGATCATACATGTGCAAGAAGACTTTTGTCTTGGCTTTTTTAACTTCCAAATCTGCAGTTTCCTCGTCAAAATCTCGTCTTCTCTTGCTTAATTTCACTTTTTCTCCTCCTGCTGCATTGTGCAAATCTTTTCTCCTCATTCTGTGAATCCGCGTCTTTCGAATCTTCTACCTTGTTGAGGATTCACTGCAAGGAAGAGAGCGAGAGACAGAGAAATTCCCTCCAACGATCTGCCGAGCGTGCAATTCCTCTTCTCAGTTTCAACAGGCACCTTAGGTAGCTTTGCACTTGGTTTTTCCTTAGTGTGTGCTTTTGTTACTGTGCTCGCACCAGAGACCGGAGGAGAATTGCTCACGGGAAGCTCTGTTTCTACGGACTTTCTGAGTTTGGCCTTATAAGAAACAGGGCTGTATGGACGACTACAAAACTTGTTCTGCAGATGGCTGTATTCCAAAACAATCGCTGCTGATTCTGTTCCGCTATATGAGGAGGAGCAGTGCCAGTTCCAGCAACATAGTTTTTTGTACCAGCTTCAGGTGAGAACTTTCCCTTCTTCTTCTTGTTGACACTACTGATCCTTTCCTGAATTGAATCCTTGCTTTCAGCATCATATCCCTAATTGTAGTCAATTGTCTTCTATTACTTTGATTCCAGAATTGCCAGAGGAGGAGAAAATTCGACTATGCAATGGACTTCCCCTCATGAGTCATGCATATTGATCGTCTTCTCTTACTGTCTCAATTTTTGTTAAGTATTGAATTCAGTGGATTCTTCTCTTTAGATCCCTTCCATCTTTCCTCCAAACTTTGGCCCTGTTTAAATTCGGCAACACTTTGAAGGGAAGAACTTCATGTTCTCTAATTGTTACTAAATTGCTGCTGTGACACCTTGTGAGTTCTGAAAGCTTTACTGATTGATAACCCCATCTCATCCTTTAGCCATGATTGTTTCTTTTTTCTTCAATCTGCTCAGTCGGTACAATACTTAGCATTCTGTTTTATAGTTTGCAGCAGTTTGTTTCATTTCACTATGTCAAAACACAGCATTCATGATCGATCCTTTTTGACTGGGGTTAGTCACTTATGTCATTTCTATTCAAATCAAACATGTCACTTATGCCATGTGTAGTCATATAGGCCTAGTCATGGATGCCATGTTTTGGAGTAGTGCTTTGCTTCTCACATTTGTGTTGCATCAATGAAGGTCAGGTTCACCATCAGGTTCTGAAACTTAACACAAAAAAGTTGCTACATTCTTCTTTATTGTGATTTGAGTTTCTTCCCTTAGTACGGTATATCTGCTTCTCAGTACCTGAGAGAGACTCTTCTGCAGAGTTTTTTAGTTCTGACTACTTGCACAGTTCATTGCTAAACTCCACAAACATTTAAGCACATTAGTACTCAGGTGGACCTCCTATTATGTTTTTCTGGTCCAAACACAAATGTCTTGTGCAATTCCAACATATTAAAGAATAGTTCAATAATGGGTATCAATTGGGCCATCATAAATCACCGGTATACAGTTATTGCCAGAGGAAGAAGCAACATGACAATTTTGTAGGTTTCAGGGAGCAGCCTGCTTACCAGTTCATAGTTAGAGCTCACCAAAGGCAATGCAAATTGCATCACTCTTTGGATGCTATCCAATCTGAGTTTGAACATGCTTGTTTTCAGCTCCTGTTGTGAGTGAGTCATTTTGTGTGGCCCCTTGCTTTGTCTTCTTGGGAGGGGCAGGTCCTGCTGGACGAGGTGGGGAGCCTTGGCTAGCAATTTGTAGCCCATAAAATTCAGGAGCAATCCATCCCTTGAGCATTGCCCACAGTTTTCAGGAGTTGGTGACAAGATTGGACTGGTGGTGTTTTACACTTACCAAGGTGCAGTGTAAGATAAATTGAGCCTACCATCAATGGACTATTTGCAGGGAACTTGTGCAGAAAGGACCAAACTTGTTAGTGTTCTTGAGATGGAAAAGCAGAGATGAGATCAAGGTGCTCATTCTGGAACAAAAAATTACTACTACTATCAAAACTTGTATCTTGAGAGTTCTATTCACTTGGGCGAGGGTCCAACTAAAGGCTTTCACTGATGGTGGGCAACAACACTAGTCTTGGCTCATTGAGCAAGCAGTCGATGGCTACTGACAGGCACAAGATATGGGCTGATAATTCAATTGGAATGCTGGAACCTTTGCTGGCAGTAGTAGTGGCAGTAGCAGGGGCAGTTGTTGTGTCATACTACCAGCAACTTGGGATTGAGCAAGAGATGACAATCTCCATCATCCGAGGCATCATACAACTCTCAATCATTGGCTTTGTTCTGGAATTCATCTTCAAGCAACCAAATGTTGTGTGGATCTTCATAGCATACATTTTCATGGTCACAGTGGCAGGCAACACAGCTGGAAGACGGGCAAAGCATGTGCCAAGAGGAGCTTATGTTGCTGGGGGCTCCATTCTTGTTGGGACAAGCTTCACATTGACACTGTTGGTTGCATTGAATTTGTTCCCCTTCACACCAAGATTCATCATACCAATTGCTGGAATGATGGTAGGAATTTCCAATTACCATCAAACCTGAAATCATGTGATCAAGAAGAGGTTAGCAGTAGATCTGTTACATAGTTTGTCTCTGATGATATGCCCACTTACACTCAGAGCTTCTTCATCATGGATTGTCCCTCAACAGATGTTCCTTAACTAGTAACCCAAATTTTCTTGTGTCAGTTTTCTCAAACTTTCACAAAATGCTGCTCCACCAAGTACCTTACCATGCCTTGAGTAATCACAAGATCCACAATTTGGTTTCTCCAACATTTAACCAGTTTTCTTGTACTCTGCCCTCCTAATTGCTCAACTCAAGGTTTGCTAATATGCTCATAATGTACCTCAGGTGCATTCTATACTGTTCTAAACCCTAAACCCCCTAATCCTTCCAGCATACTGGTTCTACTAATAATACTGCCAATTTTGACGAGTTCCTGCACTTGTGTGTGTAGGTGGGAACTTCAATGAGAGTGACAGGGCTGGTTCTGAAGCAGATGCACAACGACATACGTATACAGCAAGGTTTGATAGAAACAGCATTAGCACTAGGAGCAACTCCAAGGCAGGCAGCATTGAAGCAAGTGCAAAGAGCACTCATTGTGGGTTTATCACCTGCTCTCGATAATGCCAAGACTGTCGGATTGATATCTTTGCCAGGAGCAATGACAGGCCTTATCATGGGAGGTGCATCACCTTTGGAAGCAATCCAGCTGCAGCTCATGGTGATGAATATGATGCTCGGAGCTTCAACTTTCAGTGGTGTGTTGGCGACATATTTGAGCTGGCCTTTTTTTTTCACAAAGACATATCAGCTTGAGACAAAGGTGTTAATTGCAGAGTAGGCCCCATATAACCAAAGCTATGGAAATGAGAGGTGTTGCTTTCCTCTACACCCATTCTATGGTTTTCATCAGACACTTTATTGATATACACAGCCCAGGGCTGAAAGAAATGGAGAGAAGAATTGTAGCATATCCTGCACACCCCAAAAGGCCTTAGTCAGGATTTCTCACATCTTGAGAAGTAGAGAAGCATACGTACAGCTTGAACAAGCTGATGTGATCTGGAGAAGTCAAGTGGAGAGAGAGGTGAGTTTGGGATTCAGAGTGGTTCAAATAGACAAGTCAGTTGTTGCTTTCTGATGTGCATAATAACCCTCTTCATTTCCTCACACAGAGGGTCATGGAAATTTTATTTCCTAACCATGGATGGCACAATTCATTCCTGTATTAGCTGTGCCTTCACCCCGAATTATTGCCTGACAAATCATGGCCTATATCACCATGACTATCACTTGATGTCCAGAAAACAGATCATTACATGATTATCCCATCATCCATGCATTTGCATGATTGTCCCATCAGCCATGGATTTGCTTGGTTGCAATAAAAAAACATCTCGGGCAAATGCTGTCTGTCTTTTGGAAGCTGCAGTCATGTTTTATTTAGGATATCAGATACTGAGATGAGTATGAGCTGAGGCCAAGGGCTATCAGCCATTTCTGTTTCGAATTGCCACATGGAGAAAGGCACTACACTCAGTCCTTTTGCTTGCTGTCTCACCTAATATTGCCCATTTTAGAACAACATGCTGCTGGATTCGCTTACTTATGAGTTACATTTCTTCAGGCTTGGGATGGAGAATCTAATATTATTTGCTTGAAAGTTGGTGTCAAATGCTGAAGCTGCATGGTGAACCAAGTACCAGATCTAGTAAGGAGATGAAGTATCAGTTGTGCAATATGATATGTCTCCAAGTATGCATAATCAATTCAATGGTTGTAACACAGTCCATGGGATACATCTTCATGATGCTGAAAACAAACAGAGAGAAGAAAGTATGCTGTGCAATGCTTGTTTTGTCCTCTTAACTGCCTGTTGTGGGATAAAAGAGTCAGGAGTGGGGACACTGTACAAGTCAGTTGTCAGTGCAACCAAGCAAGCAGCAACGTTGACAGTGTCCTCGGCAAGCATAGTGCAGTGCAGCATCACCAATGGGAGTAGCAGGTGCTCTGTTATGTGACACTGCAACATCTGACTTTCAAGTTGTAAACCATTGCAACCATATAGGTACACAAGACCAAACCTAAAGCAAGACAAAGGGTTTTTTGGTGCCACAATTCTCTTACTACGATCTGTTGGATACAGAACCCCATTGTGGAGTCTAGAAAAAGACTCAGAAGTGAGTTTTGCCATGTACCAGTAAACTTTCAGTGAGGCTTCCACTGTGTTTCTCAGTCTATTGGAGTAAGCATTGACTTGGTTGTTTTTCAAGTTTCCAAAAAAAAGTTGCATTCTTAGAGGGATTTTCCCAAATTGACTCTTGTTGCAGTTCACCTCAGTTGGCCTTCTGGTCTGGCAAAGCTTTCAGAACAGCTCTTGGTTTGGAATACAAAGGTGCATCAGGGGTTTTACCCTTTTTGAGCATCTCATGATAGTTATAGTTCTTCATGAAATCCCAAGCTGGTAAAAAGGCATAGATATGAGAGTGCAATCTGAGAAGGAATTGGGCTCCAAGCCTGCAGATCCTTCAAAATTTTCAGCCCATTTCTATGCTGTACATGTCTAGTATAAGCAATCAACAACATGTGTACATCATCAGGTCAGGATTTGTGACTTGATTTTTCAAACTCACAAATTGCTTCTTGAGCATCCTGCAGTAGACCTTGGCTTTACAAGGTGGGTGGTCTTCCAAAGAATGGTTCTGAGGTAGATTACTTGCAATGTGCAAAATTTCTTCTACAGTGTGTGAAAGTTTGAGCTTCTGAGTTGAAAATGAAAAGTCTTTCCCCTTCTTCAAGAAATGTTTCATGTCAGATTCTCTTGTTGAACTTACCATCTTTTGTAGAATGAACTCAATAGTCGGCCTATGTATTTGAGCGCACTCATAAACAAATGCATGATTAATTCCACAAATTTCGCTACGCTGCTGATTGTAGTAAATATCTTATCGTTTAATAAAAATAGAAGTCTAATTCAAACGACCAACATCACAACAATCCTTTTGATGTAATTGCATATATTGCAAGGAAGAAAATTTGCTTGAAGTGTAGAATAAGGAGTGCAAATTGTGCAAAAGTTGCCATATTTTGAGGAAAATATTTCCGAATTTGTCATATTTAGACAATGAGTTCCTAGAGATTGCTAGAAAAACTTGTGGGATCCTAAAAAAATTTTACTTTGCTATCTCAGCTTTAGCCAAATTTGGTTCATTCCCCTTGTGGATGATTGTCAATCCACCTTAATGAGAAAATTGAAGAAAATAAATGATATGGATAAGTTTGAAATCAATTTAATGAATTTTGAAAACTCAAAATTAATTTTAAAGCAATGTACCTAGTAATTTGATTTCTTAAAGGACTTCTAAAAGGACTTGAAAATATTTGAAGATAACATTTTTTATAAATATTTATAATATAAACACCATCATAATAATAGTGCAATGAAATTTATTTTTGACTCATAAGATTTTTTTTAAAAATAATTCCAACTTATAAATCGTGGAATAAAAAATATTTTCTATGAATAACCAATCATGTTCTACATCACCTTCAAATTTTTCCAACTAGTCACCTAAAAGTTGTGCGTTTCATAGACTTCTATTTTTTGAAGTTTGTCATTCAAAGTCTACTAGCTTTGCATCTCAAAACTTCTCACCTCAAAGCTATGTATTTTGTAGCACCTTCAATTTTTGAATTCGATATTGCAAAGCCTTGCATCTCACAACACCATTGATTTTATGTGAAGTAATTCACCTTTGAGTGTTGCAATTCATAATCACATACCAAAGAGCTTGTACATCTCATGACACTTTTGATTTCAAAAGTTCAGCATCTCAGAGCTATGCATCTCATAGCATTTATGAAGAGCACATCAGTTGTGGATTTATTGTTTTTCTCTCTTTATTGTTATTACTCTTCTCTTTATTACTATTACTCTTTTCCCATTGCTCTTATTCTTTTTTCTTTTCCTGTTGCTCTTAGTCTTCTCACATGGTGTTGCTTCTTTTCCTTGGATGAAGTAATTCAATTATTAATTATTTAATTATTAAAAACGATTCTAACTAATGAAAAAAATTAAAATTTCAAGTTCTCACAACATTGAAACACTGAAATTTAATAATTAGTGTTGAGGATGAAAGAAGCGTCCCAAGCGGGGTCAAAGCAAAGTCACTTTATATGGAAAACTTTAGTAGCTAGGATTTTTATTTTTTGTGATTTAAAAAATTTGAAAATCAGATTTGTGAGTAAATGAGTGAGAATAAGTACCTTGAAAACTGGATTATAGTATATATTTTAAAATATTGAGGATCAAGTTGGTTCTCTCTAACACTATTTGGTTTTAAAAATCAAGAACTGACCTGGTTCTCACATAGAGGCATAAAAAATTAGAATTGATGGTTCGCGAAAAAAAAGTGAGAACCAGTGTTGTGAGTGTATATAGGTT
>Ga0209611_10004541_pt1 | contig 23685 bp, 18 predicted proteins | sample S1TSphgellanicum_3_FD_187693 | JGI IMG/M metagenome (GOLD analysis project Ga0209611, IMG submission 187693) | Host-associated microbial communities from peat moss isolated from Minnesota, USA - S1T2_Fc - Sphagnum magellanicum MG (SPAdes) (version 2) | ecosystem: Host-associated > Plants > Peat...
CATGTCCGCGTCGTGACGGAGCGCGCCGCCGAGGAGTGAGCGCGCGGCGGCGGGCGCTCGTCGGCGCGCGTCGACCCGCGCTCGGGATCGCACTCGGGATCGCACTCGGGATCGCACTCGGGATCGTGCTGGTGCTCGCGGGGTCGGCCGCGGTCGCCGGTGCGCAGATCCCGCTCCTCCCCGTCCTGCAGAACGGCTTCATTGCCAGCGGCGCGTCGGTGGCGATCGATGGCGGCGGTGCCTCGGGGGAGGGCGTGCTCGTCGCCAGCGGATCCTTCGCCCCGCGCTCGGGTGACATCGGCGTCGCCGCCGGCATCGGGTCGGATCTCGGCGCTGGCGCGGCGCTCGCACTCGGCATTCGCGCCGCGGTCCCGCTCCGGTTCTTCGCGCGCCGCTCGGCGTTCGGCGCGGTGCTCTTCGCCGGCGTCGGCGGCAACACCGCGGGTGGGCCCGCGAGTCGGCTCGACATCCCGCTCGGGCTCGGTGTCGGCTATCGCCACAACCTCGGCGCGACGCGTGGCATCTCGGTGTATGCGACGCCATTTTACTTTTTCGAGCGGCGCACGCCGAGCGGAGGGAACGCCGTGAGCGACGGATCGTTCCGCGCCGCGCTCGGCACGGACGTCACGATCGCCCCCCGCCTCGGTGTGACCGTCGGCGCGGACGCGGGGACGCGGGGTCGCGGCCGATTCGGTGGCGGGATCTCGTATCTCATTCGACCATAGTGAGCGCTGGAATGATCGTATGGACGGGTCGGGGATCGCGCGTCGCTCTCGCGGTGGGGACGACGCTGGTCGCGTCGATCGCGGCGGACCGGGCCGGCGCGCAGGCATGGAATTATCCATCGTTTCAGCAGCCGATCATCGCGAATCGCGAATTCAACTTCGCCGTCGCCTACGGCGGCGATGGCGGGGGCGACTTCCTCGCGCAGTGGCGCGAAGGGCTGGATGACCGCAACCAGATCGAAGTCGAGGGCGGCCTCGTCTCGCCGACGCACAGCAACCTGCGCGCGATCCTCGGGGCGCAGTACGCCTTTCAGCTGACGCGCGAAACGCCGGACCTGCCGATCGACGTGCTGCTCACCGCGGGCGTCTTCGATGCGTTCGGCGATGGCAACTTCTTCCGCCTGCCGATCGGTGTCTCGGTCGGCCACCGATTTCCGTTCGGCCGGGGACTGGCCGTGACGCCGTACGTGCACCCGCGGCTGTCGTTCGATGCCTCGAACTGCTGCGACAAGGTCGGGCTCGAGTTCGATCTCGGGGCCAACCTCGAGGTCACGCCGCAACTGGCGGTGCGGATCAGCGGCACGTTTGGCGGTTCGGACGCCGGACCAAACGATCCCGGGTTCGGCCTGGGCGTCGCATGGACGCCGCGCGGACTCCGCGGCGCCGCGCGATAGCGGTACCGTGGCGACGCGGGAGCGACGGCCTCGCGACGCGGGAGCGACGGCCTCGCGACGCGTACGGGACGGCCTCGCGACGCGTGAGCGACACGGGTGTGACCGCGGAGGACGGCTAGTCCGTCGCGCCCGAGCGGTCGAGGAGTCGCGCGACGAGCGTGGCCGAGCGATCCGCCGCCCCGAGTCCCCGGCGCACGACGTCGCGCGCCTGCGCTCCGGCTGCGCATCGCGCCGCATCATCGCGGACCCACGCGTTGATCCGCGTCGTCATCGCCGACGGCCCGTCGACGGCATGGGCCGCGCCGGCCGCGAGGAGCAGCGCCGCGTCACGGCTTCCCGCGTGGCGGGGGCCGAAGAGGACGGGGACCCCGTACGCCGCCGGCTCGAGCGTCGAGTGCAGCCCGGCCGCATGAAACGCGCCCCCGACGAATGCGATCGAGGCGAGCGCATAGAGATCGCCGAGGACGCCGAGCCGGTCGACAACGACCACGTCGGCGGCGGGGGCATCATCGTCGTCGATCCGCGCCACCCGACGGCCGGCGTCCGTCGCCCGGCGCGCGATCGCCGCGACGTGGTCCGCCGACGGCTCGTGCGGCGCGATGATCAGACGCAGTGATCCGTCGGCGGCGCGCCACGCCGGCAGCACGACCCGGTCATCGCTCGGCCACGTCGATCCCGCGACCAGCGTCGCGCGACCGGTCGCAAGGCGTGCGACGACCCGCGTCTCCGTCGCGCGCGCCCGCGCCCAGACCTGATCGAAGCGCGCATCACCGGTCACCGTGATCGTCGGCGCCCGGACGCCGATCGCGACGAGCCGCGCCGCGTCGTCGTCCGAGACGGCCCCGACGGCGTCGAGCCGGGCGTAGGCATCGCGCAGCAGCGTCCGGGCCAGCGGACCGCGGCGCGACGAGTCGGCCGCGAGCGTGGCGCTCACGAGACCGAGCGGGATGCGGCGCGCGGCCGCGCGCGCGACGAGCGTCGGCCAGACATCGAGCTTCGAGAAGACGAGGGCCGACGGCGTCAGGGCGTCGAGCGCCGCGTCGGCATCGCGCGCCGTGTCGAACGGCAGGTAGTCGGCGAAGTCGGCGAGACGATCGCGGGCGAGGCCGGCCGCGAACGCGTCGGCACTCGGCGAGTAAAACGTGTACGCGATCTGGAGCGCGGGTCGCGCCGCGCGGACGGCGGCGAGGACCGGCCGCGCCTGCAACCCCTCACCGACGGAGGGTGCATGCACCCACAGCAGCGCGCGCGCCGGGTCGCGGTGCGTGCGGGCCCAGTCGGTGTAGCGCGCGAGCAGCCCCGATCGGCCGCGGATCGCGCGCAGCCACTTCGCGCCATCGGCGTCCGGGGTGTCACCGGGCGAGGTGGCGGGGAACTGGTCGGCGGTGCGGGCAGCGGTCGCGGCGACGGCCGCGTACAGGGCGCGGAGGACGCGATCGAGGGCGAGCGGCGTGCGGCGCTCGCGCGGCTAGTGCGCGGCCGCCAGCGCCGCGTCGAGCTGCTTGCGGAACACCGCGGTGTTCTGGGCGCCCGCGATCAGCTGCGAGCCGATGATGATCGTCGGCGTCGACTGCACGCCGGCGCGCCCGGCCCGGTCGACGTCAGCCTGGATCATCGCGTCGGGCTGCTTGAGCGCGATGCACCGGTCCATCGCCACGTGATCGACGCCGATCGCCGTCGCCAGCGAGTCGAAGACCGGCACCGGCGGCATGCGGTGCGCCCAGCGATCCTGCTGGGCGAACAGCGCGTCGTGCATTGGCCAGAACCGGTCCTGCGCACCGGCGCACATCGCCGCCTCGGCGGCGATGAATGCATTGGCATGAATCGACAACGGGAAGTTAAGAAACGCCAACCGCACTTTGCCATTGTCGACGTAGTCGCGCCGCAGTCCGGCAAACGACTCGTCGTGGAACTGCTTGCAGTACGGGCACTGGAAATCGCTCGCCATCACCATCCAGACCCTGGCCGCGGGATTTCCGGCGATTCGCGACTGGTCGATGCGGGTCGAGAAGGAATCACCGGGCGCCGGGGTCGCCACGATCCGTGCCGTCACGGCCCCCTTGGTCGTCGTCGCAGCACTGGAACTGTTGCAGCCGGCGAGGGTGATGGGGACGAGTGCGAGGCGAAACGCACGGCCCCGGCGCATGCGGACGAGCATGTGGTCGAGTCGCAACGAGAGCGAGTGCAACAACGGGTGCATGAGTCACGTCGGGAAGTGAGCAGGTGCGACGAAGTGCAGTGCCACGGCATTGCGCCCACCGTGCCTTGCCACCAAAATCATATGCATTGTTCACTTATCCGTGCAAGGCACATCTCTTGCGCCCGACACACGTGACTTTCGGTTCGCCGGGAGCAGGGGGATTCATGCGCACGCGAGTGGTGACCGCATGGCTGGTCGCCGGAGCCATCTGTGCCGCGCGACCCGTCATGGCGCAGGACACCACGCCAGCGACGCCGTCGGCAGCCGACGCGTCGTCGGTGCCCGAGCGGTTCGGCCCCACGATGCAGTTCGGCACCGGGTTGATCTACATCCCGACCGCGTGGGTGTCGCCGAACTCCGGTGACTTCTTCCTGTCGGTCTCCGGCGTGCGCATTCCCTCCTATGTCAACGCGACGAACGATCTGCTCGCGTATTTCAACGGGAATGGGGCGATCGACACGCACTGGCTCGGCCGTTTCGACGTCGGGCTTTCGATCTACAGCAACAATCCGGAGTGGGGCTTCTTCGGATCCGTGCTCGCGCTCAAGGACGGGCAGTTCAAGAGCTGGCTTCCGGCGATCTCGGTCGGGTTCCGCAACCTCGGCCCCTACACGCACGAGGACCGGTATCTGATCGGTCACGACATCACCGTCGATGCGTCGGGGTCCGTCCACGGATTCACGCCGTTCTACTTCGAGGGATTTCACACGGCGCCGACGGTCTACATCGTCGCGACGAAGTCGATCGCACTCCCCGTCCCGATTCCGTCGACCGTCAGCCTGACCGTCGGCGAGGGCAACGGGCTGTTCAGCCAGACCGGCGGACTCGGCGCCAGCTACAGCAACCAGGGGACCGTGGCGCCCGGGTTCTTCTTCGGCGTCCAGGGCACGACGCACCCGGTCCGTGATCTCTCGGTCGCGGTCCTCGCCGAAAACGATGGCTTTGACTACAACGCCGGCGTGCGCGTCGACTATCTCGGCCTTGGTGTCGGCGTCTACGGATCGGAACTGCAGGAAGGCGGCCGGCACCTCCAGCAGGACTTCCTCATCTATAACTACAAGAAGCTGAACGTCGTCTTCAGCTACTCGGGCAACTTCAGGTCGATCGCCCACGGCGTCTTCCTCCGCTCCGAGATCTCGGAGCTCGAGCACGAGCGGGCCGTGATGCGGACGGAGATCGCGCGTCGCGAGCGCCGCATCCAGCAGCTGCAGGTCCAGCTCAACAAGCTGCAGGGCTCCGCGCTCAACGACGTCGATCGGCAGCGGCAGGCACTCGAGTCGCAGCTCAAGGACGAGCAGGACGCGATCCGCCGCGCCAACGAGCGGCTGCAGCAACTGCAGGGTGGACAGGCGCCGCAGGCCGTCCCGCCCGCCGCGCCGCCATCGCAGTCGCCGCCATCGCAGTCGCCGCCATCGCAGTCGCCGCCATCGCAGTCGCCGCCACCGGGGCAGAAGCCCCAATGAGGGCCGCCGTGAGCTCGAACCGACCGGTCGGCCGGCGGGTGCGGATCCTTCTCGCCTGCAGTCTCGTCGTCGCCGCCCTGAGCGCGCGTCGCGCGGCGGCGCAGGACGAGTTTCCGCAGTCACGCTGGTGGGGCGCCGGCCTGATCGACATCCCCGTCGCGTGGACCTCCCCACTCTCCGGCGACTTCTCGATTCAGTACTCGGGGACGGGATTCCAGACCAGCTCGCAGATCCCCCTGTACCGAACCAGCCTCAACAGCCAGGGCGTCTTCAGCGTCTCCTTCCTCGGACGGGTCGAGGTCGGCGTGACCGCGTACTCGGGCGACCCGGAACAGGGCTTCTTCGGCCAGTTGCTCCTCCTCCGCGACCTCGATCTGCGGAACCATGGCCTGCTCCGCTTCCTCCCGTCGCTCGCCGTCGGTGTGCGCAACGTGGGGCCGTACGAGCACATCGACCGCTTCGACATCGGCTACGCCGAGACACTCAGTGAAACCGGGGGCTCGGCGCCCGCGATCCGCGTCGATTCGCTGCACCAGGCGTTCGACACGAAGAACACGGTGTATGGCGTGGCGACGAAGGGGTTCCTCCTCTCCGACCTCAAGTCGACCCTTCCGGAGATCGGGATCAATGTCACGGTCGGCTATGGCAACGGCCTCTTTCAGAACCATGGTGATATCCCGATCCGCCTCTACGCAGCGGACGCGACCGGCGGGTTATTCTATGGCGTGAGCGCGAATTACCGGCCGACGCCCAATACCGTCGTGACCGTCATGGGCGAGAACAACGCCTGGGACTTCAACGCGGGCGCGGCCGTCGACTTTCGCGGCTTGCGCGCGGGCGTCGACGTGACCGAGATCGGCGCCGGCAGTCAAAAGCTCGATCCGTCGCAGCCGGCGACGGCGCTCTACCATTACACCAAGTTCGCGTTCACGGTCGGGTGGCACAGCAATATCTTCGCGCTGCTCCACGGGCAGTTCCTGGAGAATCACGAGGCGGCGCTGCGCAAGCAGCGCGATGCGCTGGAGGCAGACGTCAACAAGCGCCAGCAGCGGATCGCCGAGCTGCAGGCCCTCGTCCGGCAGTACGAGGCGCAGAATCTGCTCGAGCTCGAACAGCGGCGCTCCTCGGCGCAGTCGGAGCTCCAGGCGGAGACCGAGGCGCTGCACCGCCTCGAGGAGCGGCTGAAGCGCATCGAGCAGGAGACGGGTGGGCAGACGCCGCCCCCGCCGCAGGTGACCCCGACGGCGCCGCCGCCGAAGACGCCGCAGTGAGGCGATCCCGCATGACGTGCCACGGAGACCATTTGATCGAACGAGGCGGGGGCGCCGTGCGAACGGCGGTGCGAACGGCGGTGCGAACGGCGGTGCGATCGGGAGTGCGAACCGGGATGCGAGTGGCGGGACGAACGACGGTGCGGGCGGCGATCGTCTGCGGGGCGCTGCTGGGTGCCGGGAGACTCGGCGCGCAGGATGCGTCGCGGGGCGATACGTCGGCCCAGACCTATTCGTCGCGACGCCAGGAGATCCTCAAGGACATCAAGGGCTCGCAGCAGAAGCTCGACCAGCTGCGCGTCGAGCGCCTGCAGCTCGAGGCGCGGGTCGAGGCGGTCGCGTCGAAGGCCGCCGAGCAGCGGGCCAATACCCTGATGATGAGCCGCGAGACCTACGCCCTGCGGCAGCTCGATTCGCTGCTCACCGTCTCCCAGGACAACCTGCTCGCCCAGCGCGACCGCTTTCTCTCCCTCGGCGAGGCGGTGCGTCGGCGGGCCGGCGCCGAGCTCGTCGTCGTCTTCCGCGCCGATTCCTCGACGACGCCCCAGACGATCGACAGCGTCAACGTCGCGATCGACAACGGCGTCGCCGTCCAGCGCCACTACTCCGCGGTGGCCAGCGGCGCCCTCGCCAACGGTGCCGTCGACGAGCTCTATCGGTCGAACGTGCTCCCCGCGTCGCACAGCGTCACCGTCTCCGTCGGCGTGAACGGCACCCCGATGTCCGGGAGCATTCAGGTCGATGCGGCCGCCGGTGCCATCACGTACGTGCAGTTCGCGCTGCGGAACGGCCAGATGTCGCAGTCGACGTGGGCCAACCGGGACAGCGCGCCGCGGTGACCGGTCCGTGGCGGACGCGCCCGACCGGGCGCGCGCTGACGCTCGCCCTCGCGCTGCTGGTCCAGGGACTCGCCGCTGTCGCCCGCGCGCAGGCACGGCCATCGCCCGCGCCGCCATCGCCGACGCCGCCCGCCTCGACGTCGCCCGTCGCGCTCTTCACGACCGACACGACGCTCATCCCGGTGCTCGACCGGCCGCGCGCCGTCGACGCCGAGATTCGCGCGTCGCTCTTCGACCTCATGACCGACCGCCCCCTGCGCGCCCTCGCCCGGTTGCGGCAGCTCGACGCGACGGGTGTCGACAGCGGCGCCTGGCGCGGGGCGCCGGAGCGTCGCTTCCTGATCGCCGAGTGCTACTACCGGCTGGCGATGGACGACAGCCTGCGGTCGGCGGCCGAAGCCGCACTCGCCGGTCCGGGCGGCGCGCGCTTCGCGCCGGTCCTGCGACCGCAGCTGCTGCTCGCGGCCTATCGTGACGCCGACTATGCACGCGTGCTCGATCTGGCGCGCACCGTGCAAGGCGCCGGCAACGGCGCGACGCCGCTCTTCGCCGGCCTCGCGGCCTACCGGCTCGGCGACGACCAGCTGGCGCGCGCGTCGTTCGAGGAGGCGCGACACGCCGCCGCCGGCGGACCGTACGAGACGCTCGCGGCCTACATGTCGGCGATCATGACGCTCAAGGCCGACACGACGAAGATCGCCGCGGCCGTCCTGGCGATCGATTCGATGCTGCCCGCGGCGCAGGGCGCGGCCGCCGAACAGCTGCGATTGACGCTCGCCCAGCTCGACTACGAGGGCGGGCAGTACGACCATGCGATCAGTGATGTCACGTCGCTGGCGCCGGGGAGCGCGCTCGCGGCGCCGGCGCTGCTGACGACGGCCTGGGCGCAGTATCGCGTCGGGCACGTGCAGCCGGCAGCCGACGCGTTCGCCCGCTTCGCCCGCGAGTACCCGGAGCTGCCGGGTCGGGACGAGTCGCGCCTGATGTACGCGCAGTCCGCCCTGCAGTTGCACCACGAGGACAGCGCCGCCAGCGCGTTTCGCGCCGTGGCCGATTCCGTGACCGCCGAAGCCGCGGCGCTCGGCGTCGGCGGCAGTGGCATGCGCGGCGGTGGACGGCTTCTGGTGAATGCGCGCGTCGCCGGCCTGCTGCTCCTGGGCGACGTCGCCGGTGGGAAGGCGATGGCGTTTCCGGACAGCGCGGCCGCCGGCAATGACGCGCTGCGCGTCGCGGTCGCCGACAGCGTCGGCGTGGCACCGGTCGTTCCGGTGCCGACGCCCGTCTCGGTGAGCACCCTCGTGCACCGGCTCGACGTCGCGGGCGTCGACTCCGCCGGCGTCGCGAGGGCGGGCGTCGCGGCCGGCGCGCTGCTGTTGCGGCGGGCGCTCTTCGTGCCGAGCCACGACTCCGCCACGCAGGCGCAGCTGGCACGCGGGATCGCCGCCGTGCGGGACGCCGATGTCGCGGTCGGCCTGGTCCGCGAGGAAGGGCGCACCCGGGACACGAGCGTCGCCCTCGAGGTCGCGAACCTGCACCGGATGCGCGAGATCATCGCCGAAGCCGGTGACAGTCTCGGCCCCGAGTTCGCGAAGCTGACCGCCCAGGAGGATTCGCTGGCGCAGGTCAGCGCGACCGTCGACTCGGCCGGCGTGCGGCTCGGGCGGCTCTTCGATGCGCAGATCACGGCGCTGCGGACGCTCGCGAGCGAAAACGAGGCGTCGATCGACAGCGTCGGCCGCTCGCTGCGCGGGTCGCGCACCAGCGACGATGACGACTATCTCGCCGAGGAACGCGAGAGCGCGGCGACCTACGGACGGATCGCCGATGAGATCGCGGCGGGCGTCCCGGCAGCGATCACCCGCAATCCGGCCTTCGCCCAGCGCGATACCGTGCGCCAGCTCGGCGAGCGGATCCGGGCGCTGATCGTGCAGACGCGGCAGGCGGTGAACGCCGGCGAGCTGGCCGTCGACTCGCAGAGCGCCCGCCTCACCGCCGGCGAGGTCGGCGGGCGGGCGTCATACCGGCAGGCGCTCGCGCTTGCCGAGGCACGCCAGACGGCGGCGACCGACGCGCTCGTCCTCGATGTCGACCGCGAACTCGCGACCCGCGCCGCCGCACTCCTCGTCGAGCTGACGCGTGACCGCGAGGCCGCGGAGTTCGGCTCGGCGAGCGCGCTCTTCTTCCGCGCGATCAACCCGCAGGCGACGGCGCCGTCTGAAGACGCGCCCGGCACGGGGACCGGCACGACGCCGGGCACGGCGCCGGTCCCGCCGCCGCCAGCGCCGCCAGGGTCCGAGTGATGCGCGCCACCCGCATGCGCCTCGTCGGTCTCCTCGCGCTCGCCGCGCTCGCCGGCGCCACGCCGGTCGCGCGCGCGCAGACGTCGTCGGCCCCCGCATCGTCGGCCCCCGCATCGTCGGCCCCCGCGTCGTCGGCCCCCGCGGCGTCGCCGCCGACCGGCGCCGCCGTCGGTGGCGCGCCGGCAGCCGCGCCGGGAGCGAGCGCGCCGGGCGGCGTTCCCATCCGGACGGTGTCGCGCGCGATCGCGCCGCACGGGCCGCCGGTGACGCTCGCCGACACGGCGATCGATCAGCTCGAGCGCCTCCTGTTGCAGTATCCCGACAGCCCGCTCCGGCCCGGGGCGCTCTTCGAGCTCGGCGAGCTGCTCGTGCGGCGTGCCGATGAGCGATTTGCCATCACGGAGCGCGCCGACAGCGCGGCATCGTCGACGTCGCCGACGCACCCCGATTATGCGGAGCCGATCGCCCGCTATCAGGAGCTGATCACGCGCTACCCGCATTTCGATCAGATCGATGGGGCCGCGTACACCCTCGGCACGCTGTACGCGTCGACGGCACGCTATGCCGACGCCGCGCCGATGTTTGAAATGGTCGCGGCGCACGACCAGTCGCCGCTCCGCGCCGAGGCGCTGTTTCGTCTGGGCGACGCGGAGTTCGAGCTGGCGAGCGCCGAGCGCGGCGATGAGCGACTGGCCCTGTACGCGCGGGCCGCGACCGCGTACGAGCGAGCCGCGGCGGCCGCGCCGGCCGATGGCGACATCTATTTCCTGTCGCTGTACAAGCTTGGCTGGTCCTACTACAACACCGCGACGCGCGACAATGCCGACGGGTACCGCAAGGCGGTCGACGTCTACGGCCGGCTCGTCGATGCGTACGACAAGCTCCCGCCGGATCGCCAGCAGCGGCTCGGCCTGCGGAGCGAGGCCCTCGAGTACATGGCGGTCTCGTTCACCCAGGTCGGCGGCGCCGCGGCGGCCAACCGCTACTTCGCGGACCGGCCCGACAGTGCCGCACTCAAGATCCCGGTGCTGCGGCGCGTCGCCGCGCGGCTACGCGACCAGGGCGACTTCGCCAAGGCGGTCGACGCCTTCCAGGAGCTGCTCGTGGAGGCGCCGGACGATTCGTCGGCGCTCAGCGTGTCGCGCGAGATCATCGACATCTACCAGAACCGCACGCTGGAGCCCGAGAAAGCGCAGCAGGCGCGCCTGGCGCTGGTGCAGAAGTTCGCGCCCGGCTTCTCGTGGGTGCATGCCAACCCGACGCTGCAGGCCGACGCCGCCGCGGCGCGCGAGCGCGCCCTGCGCGAGAGCGCCCAGTACGAACTCGCGCTGGCGCAGGGTGTCGGCGGCAAGCCGGTGAAGGCCCCCGCGAGGTCCCTCGCGAGCGGGCGGACGGAGAAGGGACGCGGCACCGCGCGGAGCGCGCGCCCCGACACGGCGGCGATCGTCTCGCCGACGGTGGCGACGACGAGCGCGCAGCGGCCGCACTATGTGGAGGCGGCGCGACTGTACGGGATGTATCTCGCCGACTATGGCCAGTCGGACAGCGCCAGCGCGATGGACGTCCATTACGCGGACGCGCTCTTCGGCGCGGGCGACTATCGCCGGGCCGGGACCGAGTACACGCGCGCCGCCTTCGGCTTCCCGCGGGACAGTGCGGATCCGGCGGCGCGGCAGGCGTCGACGCAGGCGGCGCAGAACGCGATCGTCGCATGGGATTCGGTCGCCTCCGCCAGCAAGGCCGACCGCCCGGCGCAGGATTCGCTCTTCGCGGCGGTCGACCGGTTCGCGATCGCCTATCCGAACTCCGACATCGCCCGGCGCGCCCTGATCGAGAAGGGGCGGCGCGCGGCCGAAGCTGGTCGGTGGGATGTGGAAGCCGCCACCTTCCGCACGTATGCGGCGCAGTATCCGTCCGATCCGTACACGCCGACCGCGCAGAAGGAGGTCGGCGATGCGCTCTACAAGCAGGGCAACTACGCCGAAGCGCAGACGCAGTGGGACACGGCCGCGGTGGCGGCCGGGCGGACGGGGCGCCGCGGGCTCGCGGACTCGCTGCGGACGCTCAAGGAAGCGGCCGCGTCGCAGTATGCGGACTCGCTGATCAGGCGCGGCGAGTACAAGCGCGCCGCTGACGAGGTCTACGTCGCCTTTGCCGACAAGAACCCCGCGAGCGACAAGGCGCCGGACGCGCTGCGCAATGCGATCGAGACGTATCTCCTCGCCGACAGCGTGGCGCGGCGCTCGGGCAACACGACGGAGTCGACGGCCGACCGGACGGAGGCCGCGGTCCTGGCCAACCGGCTGATCACGCAGTACCCGCTCTACCGGTATCGGCTCCAGTATCAGGCGCTCTATGCGGACCTGCTGCAGGAGATCGGCCAGGGCGACGAGTCCGTGGCCGCGCTGCAGACGCTGATCGCGCGGAATCCCGCGTGGCCGGGCCGCGCGGATGCCGAGATCAAGCTGGCGGTCCGACTCGATTCGCTGCAGAAGGATCTCGAGTCGGGCGCAGCGTACGAGCGCTTTGCCGCCGACTATCCGAAGGATCCGCGGGCGCCGAATGCGCTGTACAACGCGGCGGTGACCTATGCGCAGGCGCGCGACACCGCGGGCGCGGCGCGGGTCTACGGCGTCTTCGCCCAGCGCTTCCCGCATGACGCGCGCGCCGCGCAGGCCCAGGTCCTGCGGGTGACACTGCTCCGCGCGACGGGCGACTCGGGGAGCGCCGGCGGCGAGCTGGCGCGCCTCTGCGCGTCCGCGACACCACCTGCCGAGCTCAAGGGTGACTGCGCGCGCCGGGCGGGCCACAGCGCGTTCGAGTACGGGTTGGCGCAGTTCATGAAGTACCGCGCGCTGAAGCTCGTCATCCCATCGCGTGCCCAGTTGACCGCGGCGGGCGTCAAGCGTGCGTCGGCCGCGAAGCAGAAGATGCTGGCCGATGTCACGCAGGAGTTCACGAAGGCGATCACGTCGGGTGATCCCGAGTCGATTGCCGGCGGGACGTATTACATCGGTCTCGCGCAGTGGGAGTACGGCAACTTCCTGAAGAACGTGACGTTGCCGGCCTCGCTCTCCGATGCCGAGCGTCAGGCGGCGACGGCCGCCGCTGCCCAGCAGGCGACGACGTACTTCACGCAGGCGCAGACGATCTGGCAGGAGTTGCTGACGAAGGCGGCGCGCGAGTCGATCAAGAATGAATGGATCGATCTGGCGCGCGATGGCACGCAGGGGAAGGTCCCCGATGTCCCACCGAGCTGAGGTGCGGCGGATGCGAGAGTGCGGTCGTCGTGACGCGGGACGGGGCGCACGCGCCTGGCGTCTCGCCATGCGCGTCGCGCCGGCGATCCTCGCGATCGCGGTGCTCGGCAGCGTGGCCGGCTCGGCGACGGCGCAGGGGGTGACGAAGCGACCCCAGCCGCCGGCGCCGCAGACCGTGGAGATCCGCGGCGAGGTGCCGACGCCGCAGGTCGTGACGGTGCGGCCGCGTCAGATCCCCGACTATTCACGCGGGATACTGGTTCCGTCGCTTTACGACCGGCATTTTTGGCCTGCGATCCTCGCACCGTATCGAATTGTGCCACCGTTGCCGAGTGACGCGACGCATCGTCCTCCCGGAGTGGCCGAAGACTCGGTCATGATGTCGGACTCGGTGACCGGTCCCAGGCCCGGCGCACCTGCACCTCCGCCCGCAGCATCGAAAGCGGTACCCACGGCTACACCGAACGCTCCGAGGGAGAGATAATGTTGCGCTCGCTTCTAGAATGGTTCCGTAGTGGCGGCCCGATCATGTACCCGATCCTGCTGGTCGCCCTCTTCGGGCTGGCCGTCTTTCTGGAGCGGCTCTACGTGATCGTCTTCCGGTCGCGCATCAACGGACCGGCGTTCATCGAGCGCGTCATGCAGCTCGTGCGCGGCGGCCGGGTCGATGAGGCGATTCGCCTCTGCTCGCAGTCGCGCGCGGCATTGCCGGACATGGGGCTGCTGATCCTCCGCAGCAAGAGTCACGAGGAGGGCGATCTGCAGAACGTGGCCGATGCGGCCTCGCTGTCGGTCATTCCTCGGCTGACCCGCCGCCTGCAGTACCTGCCGATGCTCGCGAACGTCGCGACGCTGATCGGTCTCTTCGGCACGATCTTCGGCCTCAAGGGTGCCTTTGCGTCGGTGGCGCTCGCGTCGGCGGCCGAGCGATCGGACAAGCTGGCCGCCGGCATCGCGGTCGCCCTCAATGCCACGGGCTTCGGCCTCCTCACGGCGATCCCGCTGACCGTCGCGCATTCCTACCTCGCGGCGCAGGCGGAGCAGATCATCGAGCAGGTCGACGAGTTTTCGGTGCGGCTGATCAACGCCCTCGTTGATCGCCCGGACGTCAAGATCGCGGCCCGCTAGCGACCGGAGACCGCGACGCGTGCGCCCGTCCACGGGTGCCATGCCGCTGTCCTGCCGCCGATGAGCACTCGCTTCCACCGGGCGAACCTTCGCCGCAAGGAACTCGCCCAGAGTTCGCTGGGACACGGGGGCATCAATCTCGTGCCGCTCGTGGACATTCTGACGTCGATCGTCTTCTTCAGCCTCCTGACGTACCAGGGCGCGCTGATGGCGAATCTCACGTCGTACGATCTCTCGCTGCCGCCCGTCGTCGTCAACGCCGCGCAGGCGCCCGCCGAGAAGGACAAGCAGCTCGACCTGCTGCTCGCCGTGCGCGTCTCGACCGACCGGCTGCTCGTCGAGCATTCCGAAGAGGGCGGGTTCCGGCGCGAGATCCTCGGCCTCGATGCCGCGGCGCTCGACACGCTGCAGGCCCTGATGGTCGACATCAGGCACAAGTACCCGCAGAACAATGACGTCCTCGTGATTCCGTCCGATGACGTGAGCTACGATGACGTGATCCACGTCCTCGAGCGGCTCAAGCTGGCCCAGTATCCGAACGTCGCCCTCGGCACCCGCGCGCGGGCGACGCCGGTCAGCGCGTCGCTCCCGCCGGCCGCTGCGCCCGGCGCGGGGAGGGGCTGAGCGATGGCGGTGGCCAACCGCTCGCGGCAGAACCGCGAGTCCCGACGCGCGGCGCAGTTCTCCAAGTTCCGGCTCGCCGAGCTGAATCTCGTGCCGCTCGTCGACACGTTCGTCTCGATCGTCTTCTTCGCGCTGACGACGGCGACCGTCGGCGAACTCGCGCCCGTGGTCCCCGGCGTCACACTCCCCGACTCGCGCGTCGGCGCGGCCGCGGCGCAGCAGGTGACGCTCGGGATCGGCGCGCAGCTGACGCTCGCCGGTCACCCGGTGATGAGTACCGTCGCCGCGGCGCAATCGGTCTCCGACATGCCGGGCCAGCCCCTCGAGATCCCGCAGCTCTACAGCGCGCTCCGCGTGCGCGCTGATTCGTTGCGCGGTGTGCGCGGGACGCCGGCGGCGGAGCCGGTCGACCAGCCGCTCGCGATCCAGGGCGATCGCACGATGCACTACGACCTGCTGTCGCGCGTGATGCAGACGGCTCGGCTCGCGGGGTTCCGCAACATTTCGCTGCAGGTGAAGAAGGTCGAGGACAAGTCGGCCGCGCCGGCGCCGCCGACCGCGATGGCGACGCCCGCCGCCACCGTCGCCGGAGTTCCGACCGATGGCTGAATCGCGCCTCGGGAAAACCACGACGCAGCGCATGCGCGCCGTGAAGGACGACGCGACCTTTACGCGCAACCTCCGCTACGAAATCGCCGACATCGAGGGCCGGGCGATCCTCGGCTCGTCGGGGATCTCGCTCGGCCTCGGCCTCGTCTGGATCCTGCTCGTGATCTTTGGTCCGGCGACCGATCTGTCACACCTCCTGCCGGCCGCCGAACGGCCGATCGAGGTGCAGTTCGAGGCACCGCCGCCGCCCGAGGACATCAAGACGGTGACGCCGCCGACGCCGGCCGAGCCGGTCGCGGCGCCCGCTGCCGCGGCGGCGCCCAAGGCCGCGGCGCCGAAGGCCCCGCCGAAGGCGGCCACGAAACCGGCGGGCGCCCGCCCCGAGAAGAGCGCGGCCGCGATCTCCAGCGCGTTCGGCGCGGCGGCGCCAGGACCGACGAACGGGCCGGTCGGCGACGTCTCGAATGTGCTGCGCGGCGTCGCCGTGGCGAGCAACTCCACACCCGCGGGCGCGGCGACGGCGGGCAAGCAGGTCCTGGCGTATGGCCAGGGGGGCGCGGGCTCGCGGACACCGGGGTTGGCGAACATCGGCGGTGGCGGGACGGGCGCGGCCGGGATCGGCGGCGTGACCGGGGGTGGCGGCTTTGGGGCGCAGGCGGTGCGCATCTCCGCGCCGCGCGTGATCGATGCGCCGAGCGTCGGCGGCGTCGGTCGCGATGTCGGCCAGCTCGGCACGGCGGTCCGCGACCACCAGTCACAGCTCCAGTTCTGCTACCAGGAGTACGGGCTCAAGGTCAATCCGTCGCTCGCGGGGAGCGTGACGCTCTCGCTGACCCTCACCGGCGGCGGCAGCGTCTCGGACGCCACCGTGACCGGCCGCACCTGGAGCGGGCCCGGCGCCGACGCGTCGGAGTCGTGCATCGTCCAGCGCGCGCGCGCGTGGCACTTTCCGTCCTCGCCGGCCGGCGGCGGGACCTACGAGTTCACCTTCAATTTCAATAAATAGGACGCGCGCGATCGGCCTGGTCGTCGCGGCGATCACCGTCGTCGCGGGAGGGTCGTCCGTCGCCGCGCAGGGCTCGAGCGCGCTGTCGATCCCGGCGCCGATCGGCTTGGTCAACGACTTCGCGCACGTGATCCCGGCGGCGCAGTCGGCGGCGATCGCGCAGATCGCGACCGACGTGCGGACCAAGTCGCGGGGCGAGATCGCGGTCGTGACGCTCCCCGACATCGGCGATCTCGCCCCGTCCGACGTCGCGCTCCGCATCGGCCGGCAGTGGAAGGTCGGCAAGGTCGGCACGCCGGGCGATCCGACGCGCAACGCCGGCGCCGTCATCCTCGTCGTCCCCAAGGAGACGAGCCGTGACGGGCGTGGGCAGTGCTTCATTGCCACCGGGACCGGCACCGAAGGGTTCATTACCGACGGCGACGCGGGCGACATCTGCCGCGAAGCGCGTCCGTACTTCGTCGCCCGCGACTACGGCGCGGCGCTGACGCTGATCACGTATCGCACCGCCCAGCGGTTCGCGCAGGAATTCAACTTCACGCTCGACACGGCGGTCGCGCCCGTCATGGCGCCCGTCGCGGCGCAACCGGTGGGCAATGCGCACGCGAGCATCTCGCCGGTCGTCCTGTTCATCATCTTCATCGTGATTTTTCTGGTGCTGTCGAGCCTCGCGCGGCGCGGCGGTGGCGGCGGCTGCCTGCCGATTTTCCTCCCAATGGGCGGTGGGGGTGGCGGGGGGTTCAGCGGCGGATTCGGCGGTGGTGGCGGAGGCGGCGGCGGCTTTGGCGGGTTCGGCGGTGGTGGCGGGTTCGGCGGTGGCGGCGGCGGGTCAAGCTGGTAGAATTGGACGTGGCCAAGCCGACCAGGATCGCGCCGCTCGACGACCTCGTGGCGCAACTTCAGCGTGTCTATGGCGCGGGGCTCTCGGCCGTCGTCCTCTTCGGCTCGGCCGCGGGCGGCGATCACGTCGCGGGCCGATCCGATCACAACGTCCTCGTCCTCGTCGACGCGGTGACCGTCGAGCGGCTGCAGGCGACGGCAGCGGCCTTGATCGGCTGGACGAAGGCCGGCCACCCGCCACCGCAACTCATGACGGTCGCCGAGTGGCGATCGGCCGCCGATGCCTTTCCAATGGAGTACGCGGACATCCTCGAGCGCCATCGCGTGCTCTATCCGCCCGGCGGCACGGCCCCGTTCGACGGATTGCGTGTCGGGCCGGCCGATCTCCGGCTGCAGGTCGAGCATGAGGCTCGCGGCAAGGTCCTGCAGCTCCGCAACCGCGTGATGGGGCTCGGCACGTCATCGGGCGCCGAGGTCATCGAACTCCTCGCCAGGGCGTCGAGCACGATCATGGTCGTCTTCCGCGGCGTGGAGCGTCTGCACGGCGCGGTGCCGTCGACCGATTCCGAGGTGCTGAGCCGCGCCGTGGCCGCCCGCGTCGGTGCGGATGCGGAGCCGTTCGTGCGCGTCGTGAAGCACGCGCGCGGGACCACGCGTCTGCTGCCGGCGGACGCATTCCCGGTCCTCACCGGGTATCTTGCCGGACTTGATCGAGTGGTCGCACACGTCGACGGCCTGACAGTCTGAACACACGCGGTGGGGACCGGCACGCCATGCGCGACGACCGAGCGGAGGGGAGGGCGATGGTGCGCGGCGCGACCGGTGAGCGACGCACGGCGCTGACGCGAGCGCCCGCGCGCGCCGCGCGCGCGGGTCGTGCCGCCGTGACGCTGGCCGTAATCGCCGCTATCGCGGCGTGTCACGGCGATTCGGCGGTCAAGGCGCCGAATGCGGATTCGGCGGCCGCTGCCGCGGCGGCGGCGGACACGACGCCGGTCGACCTCTCGAAGGTGAAGACGGCGATTCCGGCTGCGGCGCCCGACACGTTCACGCCGCCGAAGCCCGAGAAGGCGGCTCCCGAGATCCCCAATTACCCGCCCGCGCCGCCCCCGCTCATGGCGTCGGTGAATCGCGAGCAGGCGTTTTCCCGGTTTTGTTTCGAGGAGTTCGGTCAGAAGCTCGACCCGACATTGCGCGGCGGCGTGGCGATGCTCGTCACTGTCGGCGACGGTGGCGTCACCGACGCCCGGGTGGCGAATTCACGCTGGTCGTCGAAGGGCCCGGGCGACGCCGTGAACGGATGCCTCAACGAAAAGGCAAAACTCGCGTGGAAGCTGGAGCCGGGCGAGATCAAGTCGGGGCAGTACGTGGTGCAGCTCAGCTTTCGCGGGAACTAGGGAGCGAAGCCGGCGCTGGTCGGACCCAACGAACGAGACGGAATCGAGGACGACATGAACAATGACGAACGCATTGACCAACGCAGTGACGCACGCGATGACGAACGTACCGGCGGCACTCTGAAGGGACGTCGCGGCGCCGCGGGGCGGGGCGTGGTGCGCCGAGCGGGTGGCGTGGCGGCCGCGCTGCTGCTCGTCACGGCGACCGGCTGTGGCTACAACACGATCCAGACGCTCGACGAGACGAGCGCGGCCGCCCAGCACAATATCGAGGTGCAGTTGCAGCGGCGGAGTGATCTGATCGGCAATCTCGTCGAGACGGTCAAGGGGCAGGCGAAGCAGGAGCTCGATGTCTTCAAGGGGGTCGCGCAGGCCCGCGCCGGTCTGTCGGACGCCCTGGCGAGCAAGGATCCGCAGAAGGAAGCCGACGCCAACCTCGCCCTCTCATCCCAGGTGACGATCCTCAACAAGTCGGTGACCGAAGCGTACCCGCAGCTCAAGTCGGACCAGGCGTTTCTCCGACTGCAGGATGAACTGACGGGGACGGAGAACCGGATCGCGACGGCCCGCACGGACTACAACCAGTCGGTCGACGCCTACAACAGTTACATCCGGCAGTTCCCACAGGTGCTGACTGCGAAGGTGAGCGGCGCCAAGCCGCGGACCTATTTCACGGCGACGTCGGCGGCGCAGGACGCGCCCAAGGTCGATTTCTCGAAGCCCTGACGCCGCTCGACGACGGCACGGCCTCTCGTACTCACGCTGTTTGCCGACGGGCCTCCCCTCCGATGGGGAGGCCCGTCGCGCATCCGCGGTCACACCGGCATCGAAATCGACGGCCGAAGCGGACTCGTCCGTAGCCAGCGCGGTCGATCAGGGCACGAATCCGACACCCGATGCTGACGATTTCTTGACATCGGTTGTACCGGCACCTACGATAGCGCTCGTTCTAAAACGTTCGAAGACGAGGATCACCGCTCGCCGCGACCGTCGACAGCCGTCGCTGTGGTCTCCAGGACACAGTGCTACGGCATGTCGTGTCCCGGTCACTGCCAAGGGAGGATTGCGATCGTACTCGATGTCCGCGCAGGCGCGGTGGCCGACCGTAGGCGCCGTTCGCTCTCACTCGCACATGCACCCGCAACTTTGGTAGGAGGGGGATTGAGTATCCGCACGGCACTTTCGGTGGCACTGGCGCTTGCGCTGGCGACCGCGGGGCGCGCTTCCGGGCAGGAGCCCACGCGCATTACCGGTCGCGTTACCGACTCCGACAACAAGCCGATCGTCTCGGCACAGGTGGTCGTCACGGGCACCTCGATCGGCGCCGCGACCAATGACAGCGGTACCTTCGCGCTGCGGCTCCCGTCGGATGCCCGCAGCCTGACGGTCCGCCGCATCGGCTTCATCGCCAAGACGATCCCGCTGACGCCCGGCTCGACCGTGTACAACGTCTCGCTCGCCAAGGACGTGCTGCAGCTCGAGAAGACCGTGATCACGGGCGTGGCCACCACGCAGTCCAACAAGAACTCGGTCACCTTCGACCCGACGGTCAGCGCATCACAGCTGAACGGCGCCCCGACGCCGACGGTCGAAAACGCGCTCCAGGGCAAGGTCCCGGGCGCAACGATCGAGCAGAACTCCGGTGCCCCGGGCGGTGGTCTTCAGGTCAGCATCCGCGGCGTGACGTCGATTTACGGCAACTCGCAGCCACTGTACGTCGTCGACGGCGTCGTCATGTCCAACGCGACCTTCGAGTCCGGCCTCAACACCCTGACCAACGCCGCCGGCGCGACGAACCAGCCGACGGACCAGGATCAGAGCGTCAACCGCATCGCCGACCTCAACCCCAATGACATCGAGTCGATCCAGGTGCTGACCAGCGCCGCGGCGGCCTCGGTCTACGGGTCGGAAGCGGCGGGCGGCGTCATCCTGATCACGACCAAGAAGGGCGTCGCGGGCAAGCCGCAGGTCGACGCGAGCCAGAAGTTCGGCACGTTCAACCTCGAGCACGAGCTCGATCTCCGGCACTTCACGCTCGCCCAGGCGTATGCCCAGGGCACGGGGGTCGGCCTCGACTCCGCCCAGGTGCTCCAGAGCTACCAGGACTGCAAGGGCTTCTGCGACGCGCAGAAGGGCCTGTACGGTGGCGGCGAGCTCTCCTACGAGAGCGATGTCAGCGTGCGCGGCGGCGGGGTCAACACGACCTACTTCCTCTCCGGCCTGACCAAGTACGACAACGGCGCGAACCTCAACACCGGCTACAACAAGCAGTCGGCGCGCGCCAGCATCACCCAGACGCTCTTCGGGACGATCACCTCGAGCGCCAGCATCGCCTACACGTCGTCGCTGACCCGTCGCGGCCTGAACGGCAACGACAACCTCGGCATCGCCGGCTACGACGTGATCTCGTACACGCCGTCATGGTTCAACCTCAACGCGAAGAACCCCGACGGCACGTACGTCACCAACCCGTTCGGCTCCCAGGACAATCCGTTCCAGGATGCCCAGCGCGCGCGGACGCCGGAGGAAGTCAACCGCACCACGATCGGCGGCAACATCGACTGGAAGGCGTTCTCCGGCGAGCACTACAGCCTGCACCTCGTGCTGAATGGCGGTGCCGACTTCGCCAACGTGCACGACCAGTTCTACCTCCCGCCGGACGAGGGCGTCGAACTCGGACCGCTGGTCAACCCGGCCCTCCGCGGCGTCTCGACGTATCAGGCCTCGTACAACCGGAAGTCGAACTACTCGGTCAGCCTGATCCACAACTACACGGGGATCTCGTGGCTCAACGCGACGACCTCGATCGGTCTCTTCCGTGACAAGGACGCCGCCTACCAGAACAACAACACGGGCACGTCCTGCTTGCCCGGCCTGCAGTCGTATGTCTACTGCGCCGTGCAGACGCCGTACTACGCACAGTTCGAGACGAACAACCAGAGCTACAACGCGCAGGAACAGCTGGTGCTCTTCGACCGACTGTCGCTCACCGGCGGCGTCAACGCCGAGCGGAGCAGCAACGACGGTGGTGTGAACCGCTATTACGTCTACCCGAAGCTCGCCGGCGCGTACCGGATCCCCGGCTTCATCGACGGGATCGACGAGATCAAGGTGCGCGTCGCGTACGGCGCGACCGGTAACATCCCGATCTACGGGATCAAGTACACGGCCGTCGACCTCTCGACGTACAGCGGCCAGATCGGCCTGAACTACGACGGCACCGCCGGCAACAAGGACATCAAGCCGGAGACGGACCGCGACTACGAAGGCGGGTTGGATTTCATTCTCTTCCATTCCCGCATGTCGTTGAGCGCCACCGTCTACGACAAGGTCGTCACCGACCTGCTGCTGCAGGACTTCGTCGCCCCGTCGCTCGGCTATACGTCGCAGTGGATCAACGGCGGCCAGCTGAGCAACCACGGTCTCGAAATCCAGTTGAACGCGACGCCGGTGCAGTCCGGCAGGTTCAGCTGGCTCACCACGGAAAGCTTCGCGCGCAACTATGCCCGCATGGACAAGCTCCCCGTGGCGCCGTTCGAGGCGGGCGCGTCGTTCGGCTACTTCCCGTTCGGCGGCTACCAGGTGCAGCAGGGCGCGGATCCGAACGCGATCTGGGGCTACCGGAACGTGAATGGCGCGGCCGGCCCGCTGACGCAGATCGGCAACTCGGCCCCGGCGTTCACCCTCGGCTTCTCCAACGATTTCAACTTCGGCCCGGTCCACCTCCACATGTTCTGGGACTGGCGTGAGGGGCAGAGCACCGTCGACCTGACCCAGAACTACTTCGACGGCAACGGCACGCTCGCCGACACCGCCGGCTCGGCCCGCCGCCTCGCCGACGAGGCGATCGGCGTCACCGGCTATACGCAGCGGTCGTCGTTCCTCAAGCTGCGCGAACTCACCGGTCGGTTCGACCTGCCGATGGGCCTCGTGAACAGCGTGGGCCACGGGTACCTGCGGACCGCGTCGATCTCGCTCTCGGGCCGCAACCTCGTGACGTTCACGCACTATCAGGGTCTCGATCCTGAAGTCAGCAACTTCGGCGCGCAGAATTTCGGGCGCGGGCAGGACGTGACGCCATATCCGCCGACGCGCAGCTACTTCGTCTCACTCGATCTGGGCTTCTGACATGACACTCAATCGTAACCTCGGCTCGCGTGTGCGCACCGCGGCAGGGCTGACGGCGGCGCTCGTCGCCGTGGCCGCGTGCAATGAAGCAAAAATTCCGGACTACAACGCGCTCACCTCGTTCCCGAAGTCGGTCGCCGCCGTGCAAAACGGCTTCACCGGCGTCTTCAACGGCCCGCGTAGCGACATCGGCTTCTATACGCTGGCGCTCGAGGGGTTCGCGCGAAATGGCGCGTATTACACGCCGTCGGAAGAGCGCTTCGTGACGCAGCTGACCGGCAAGGTCACGCTCGACAACGACAACTTCGGCGCCGGCGTCTGGACGACGGAGTTCAACGCCGTCAAGACCGCCGACTCGATCGAGGCGCTGGTCACGGCGCTCACCCCGGCCGACATCCCGGCCGCCAACGCCAATGCGCTCCTCGGCGCCGCCGAGGCGTTCAAGGCGTATGACTACATGCTCGTCGCGGAGTCGCACGACACCAACGGCGTCGTGCTCAACGACGTCGGCAAGTCGACGCCGTCGGCGCCGATTCTCTGCAACCAGGATGTCTGGGCGCAGATCGTTCAGATGCTCGACAGCGCCATTGCCTACGAAAACGCCGCCGGTCCGGGCGTGACCTTCGGCACGGGCGCATCGGCGATCACCCTGCCGCCGTCGTATGGGTCCGCGCTCGGGACCTCCGACGGATGGCTGGCGTTTGCCCACGTCCTCCGCGGCAAGGCGAATATCGAGTGGGCGTACGCCGCGGCCCGCACGCCGCCGGCGGGTTCCTTCAACGCGCCAGGCACCCCTGGCCCGAACACGCTGAAGCAGGCGATCGCGGATATCGAGGATTCGTCCGGCTCGTTCTACTCCGCGTCGCTCTCCCCGACCAATGCGGTGCCCAGTCCGACGACCGATCCTGGTGTCTACCACGACTACAGCACAGCGTCAGGCGACCAGCAGAACGGGCTCGCGGGCAACGCGTCGGCGACCTACATCCTGCTCGGCGCGCTCAACTCGGTCGACACGCTCGAGACGGCGTGGGTCGCGAAGTTCGCCGACGGTGGTGCGCCGCCGACCGCGCTCCCCGGCGGCACGGCGGCCTCGGGCTGGACGTTCACGGGCCCGGACGCCTACGGTCCGTCGAGCCCCGTCCCGATCTTCCGGAATCTCGAGCTCCAGTTCTGGATCGCCGCGGCGCAGATCGGCCTCGGTCAGACGGCAAACGCCGTCGC
>Ga0209611_10004542_pt1 | contig 23673 bp, 16 predicted proteins | sample S1TSphgellanicum_3_FD_187693 | JGI IMG/M metagenome (GOLD analysis project Ga0209611, IMG submission 187693) | Host-associated microbial communities from peat moss isolated from Minnesota, USA - S1T2_Fc - Sphagnum magellanicum MG (SPAdes) (version 2) | ecosystem: Host-associated > Plants > Peat...
ATATAAAAATATAAATATATATATATATATATATATATATATATATATATATATATATATATATATGATGAAAAAGACATTGATTGGTTTTTAAACTCAATATTCAAAAATAAAATAAATTATCAATGGAAAAAAAAAAATCTGAAATGCGAATAATTTTAGCTTTGTTGGTTCAAAATTTTGTGAAATGACCATCATGCACATCACCTCATTGGAGTTGAGAGGGTGGGGGGCTTTCCACATTACGAAAATGAAGTAATACATGAAGTAAAAGTAAAAGGTCTCAATAGGGTAGGTACCTTACCTAGTCACAATGTAGGTGTTAGTTCACACTTGGATTTTAAAATAATATAAATAATATAAATTTGTTATAATTAATTTTTAAAAAGAAAAAGAAAAAGAAATTTAAAATTTTTAAATATTAATTTAAAATTAAAATTAAAATTAAAATTAAAAAAAAAAACCCACTTCATCTTTGCTGAGTCTACCTTGTATAATAAAAGAATCTTTGATTGCCAACGACTTTAAGTACTCCAGTTGTGATTATTAATTAGCCCACACCCATTGAAGGATGGAAGCAACTGGGATACTTCCTTCCTTCCTTCCTTCCTTCGCTGCTGCGTACGCGCTCATAATCACTCGCTCATGGAAGTGCTGAAGCAGATCAACAAACTTGTTGACATTCGCAAATCCTCCGACTATCTACTCCTCACTCGCCTTCGCATTTTGCACGCACTTGTCGTTGCTGCCAGCGATCCTCTCTTCCATCGATTGTATTTTTCCATTGGAAGGCGCTCGCTTGTGGTATGTCTGTGGATCGTGGATCGTGTTGGGTTTTTTTTTTTTTTTTTTTGTTTTTTTTTTGGGTTTTTTTTTTTTTAATTTTTAAATTCCCTTTTTTTTTTTTGGAACACTTTTTAAAGTTAGGTACTTGTTGTGACCTATTTTAGGATCTCACTTACTTATCCTCCCTTTTTCCAGCCAACACTTATGTGTTGCTAGCTACAAGTGTTGTTGGGTTGTTTCTTCACATTTGTGAAAGACTTTCACATCCAGCTAAACAATTAATTAATTAATTAGACTGGTTTTGGTTCCAATTCTGGTTCCAGTTCCACACTGAAATGGACCTTGGAATCAGGTCAGATTTTCATTTTGGTCCCCAGTTTTAAGAATCAGACCCAGTTCCAGTTTGGTCCAGGGTAACCCAGACCAAAATTGGTGGTTAGCCCTCAATTCTAGTCCTTTTTTCCAAATTTTTCTTTTCTTTTCTTTTCTTTTCTTTTCTTTTCCTTTCCTTTCCTTTCCCCCAGAAATGCCAGTTCTAGTTCTGATTCTGATTCCGATTCTGAAACAAATTCAAGAACCCAGTTCCAGTTCATTTCTGGTTTTTACAAAAAATTGAGAACTGGGTTCCAAAAATCAGACCTAGTTCCAGTTCAGTTTTTTCTAACCAAAAGCAGAATCAGCAATTCGTAGCCCTCCAAACTGTATATGTGCCCAACATTGGTTGCTACCTATTTTAGGATTTAATATTCTCCTTTTATTTTTATAACACTTACTTATTGGTAGCTATTTTAGGATTTTAATTCTCTCTCCCTTTTAAAAGTAAAATACAATAACACTTACTTGTAGCTATACCTATTTTAGGATCTAATTTTCTCCCCTTTTTCCAATTGCATTTCCTTGTTCGTACCTATTTTGCAATTACATTTCTTTGTTGCTGCACAACATTCATTTAGTTGCCAAGAGAGGAGAATGCTCAAAGCTTTTCACCAGTAAGGACTTGACATCCTTTCAATTCTCCCTTGTTTGTAATACCTTTGTACATTTTTCAAATCCCCGTTGTGTTTATAAATAAAGTTTTGCAGGGTTTTGATGATTTTCACCAACAAGGCTATATCTATCATTACAAAAGATTAGTCAATTGAAAGCCATATATATATATATATATATATATATATATATATATATATATATATATAATTCTAGATCTCTTATCATCTACAGAATCAAGACATGTATTTCTTGGGTTCTAAATTTTTTAATTAATTAACAATAATTTTTTAATTTATTCAATTATAGTATTTTATAATAATTGTTCATCATGTGTTTTTCCTCATTTAGTGTGCATCATCAAAAGTACACCACATAATGTTTTTTTTTTTTTTTTAATTTTTTGGGGTGGGATAAGATTTCTTCATGTGGATCTAAATTACTAACTAACTTCGTTATGACCGCAAACTTTGGGAGATATGAATCAACATTTTGTCTAGTCATGCTCAAGTTGGCAAGCTCCTGCATGAACCTCATCACATTTTGTCCAAAAAGAAAAACCATGAATAATTCAATACTTGAAAATAATTAGAAACAAATGTCGAGAGTGTTTGATGTTGTTCAAAGTCATTAAATATGAGATGAAATCTCAAGCACCTCTTTATATATTTTATGGTAATAATAATAATAATAATAAGCTAGGATAGGTTCCAAAGCAAAAGGTTTAGGAAGGTAGCCCAACAATATAGAAAAATGCTTTAAATTATTCTTAGCTTCATATCTTGTTTATAGCCACATTTGGCTATATTGTCATATGGACGATTGCCATTAGGGAATTTTTTTTCTTAAATTAAAAATAAAAACACTCGTAGGCACCCACCATCCCTACAGTATCCAATCAATGTTCATATTATAAATAAATAAATAAATAAATGTTCACATCCCTTGTATAAAATGTCAAATGTAAGTTGGAAATCCTACACCACTGCACCAAATCTTACACAATGGCCCAAAATGTCAAGATACATTTCAGGACCCATTTTTGACTTTTGCCCATTTTTGTCTCATTTGGGTATCTTCAAGTATGTACTATGGAACAGGCCTGCTAGTGTACTAGGGCCCTTTCCACCTTGGAATGTGGCACGCCAATGTTCCATAATGGGATGTACCAGGTCAGGGCCTGTTCCAGAGTGGAACCAGCTTTCCCCCCCACATTTTCTCCACTGTCAATTCACATTCCAAGTGGAGCTCGTGACTGAATTGCACACCCAAAACCAGTTCCATTTGAAGTGTGGGATAACACCCTCGGAGAGGGGTGTTCCTGAAATAAGCGCCTGCCCATGGAAGAGCCAAGGGTTGCTCATTTTGGGGGACGCCCTACTATGAGGGCATTACGTTGCATAAAGCACCAGCATAAATAAATAAATAAATAAACAAATAAAGATTTCCCATGGTTGTCATGGTTTTGGGGTATCATGGGAAATTTTTTATAAAAAAAAAGAGGCAGGCGTCTCAAAAAGTGAAACACCTCCTGCAGAAGGAGTTTCATTTTCCGAACTGCCTCACCCTTTGCAGAGGACAGATTCTACTTGATAATGTGCTGTCCATATGCAGGGACAAAATTCTGACAAAATTCTGCTGATGCTTTCAAGGATTGGAATGCACAATCAAACCCCAAAAGAAAATGTACAAATCTATGTAGAAATGGCCACACTGAACCAGCACCCACCAGCGTACCATCCACTGGATGACCGTTATTACTCACTTGTGGATGAACCTCAACTCAGATAATATTTGGTTTCACCATGGTAACCAATTCTGTAAGAAGTAGGTCTCATGTATGGGTAGATAGGTAGAAAAATAGGTAACTGCTAAGGTAAGCAGATGGTTTATACATAGGTAAGGACTATTTTTGTTACCTACTTACAAACAACTCACAACTCACAAGTGGGTTGGTAGTAGGTAGATAGTGTAAAAAAAACACTGAGCTAACCACCATAGTTAAGTAGGGAACTGGAACACAACAGAAAACTGTTTCATGACCACTTACCATCCATCCTTCAGGGTGCACTGGTCCATGCTGGTTCACTGTGTCCACAATTTTGTAAATGAGCAATTCAATTTAATGAGCAACTTGGGCTCTACATTCATTGTTTCACACTACCAATGATGGATGATAAATTGATGAAAATATGATTTTTTTTGGTGAAAATTTTATTTTATTTGTTATGCCACAATTGGAACTCACCATCGTTGATTCAATCCTTGTAAGGTGCATTCTAAGTGTTATCCATATTCCTAGGAGTTAATTCAAGGTATGGTCAAAAAGGATTTTATACCATGTGACTTTCGAGAGAAACTTTGAAAAATCCCCAAAGTAAAAGGTTTTATTCCCAAGATAAAAATATGAAATGCCTCCCCTATGCCCCAATTATGTAAGTGAAAAGAGGACAACTTTGTGCAAAGTACATTCGATAAAAGTGTGGTGGTATTGAGAACATTTTGGGATGGTAAAACTTCTCACATATAACAACACAACCTAAAAAATATTTTTGGATGACTAATTTGGTTGACATTTTCCTTTATCTTTTATTTTCTCACACATCTTACACTTATGCAAAGACCAAGAAAACATGGGAAGTTAAAATTTTATTCATAATCATTTTTTAATTACAGGCTTTTCAATAATTACAATTGTTTTAATCACATTTACACCATGTAACTAACCATAAATAATGTTTTTGTGCACCCCCTTTCACCATGGTTCTAATCCTCTTGGTCTTCATTGTGTTCAAGAATTTGTGTTGTAGGGGTTGGTGCTCCTTATCATTGTTGATTGGGTTTGGGTTCCTTCTAATCATGTTTGTGACTTTTCTTGTTCTTATGTGTTTGTGACCTATATGGGAGGTGTTGATCCTTCACATTGTTGATTGGGTTTGGGTTCATCCTAATCATGTTCATGATCATGTCTTGATCCTCACCATGTTTATGATCTTTTGGTCCTCATTTACCAACTTATTGTCATTGCCATATTTGTTTGCAAGGAAAACCAAGAGAAAAAACCCACTAGTGTATTATTCATGCAACATCTACATGTTATAATGCATGCAATGTATGCAATGGCAATGTGATGATAAAGTATAATGCAATATGTTGTATATTGTAATGCTTTTAAACCCTAAACCCTAAACCATACCCATCTAGAATCAAAACACGATGATTGGTTTGAAAAATGTCACCTAGTACAAATCTCTTGAAAAATATATATGAATTCTTTGAATAAAAATGATGTCATCCAATAATTCTTTTCAATGGCCATACAATCTATAGTTTGCAAAATTTGATATAGTCATCACATAGTCTTTCACTGCTAATAGAATAGTAGAATAGAAACCCATTTGTTTCATCAACAACACAATTTGTAATCAAACATTCCTAGGACTTGGGGATGGTGCTATAAACTAGTGTTGTGTCATTATTTGAATTCATAAAGAACCACTATACTAATTTTATTTAAAAAAATTAAAATAAAAAAATTGTCAATTTTGATTCTCTAAAGGAACCATCGATCTTGGTCATTTGAAAAGTCATGACTTGAATTAGCGATTTTCATGAAAGAACTAGTGGTTTTCAAAGTGATTAATATTTTGAAATAATTATTTTGATGTTTTGAAAACCATAATTATGAACCCTAAAAATCGCCTTATAATCACTAAAGGTTTCTTTTCGTTTTTAATAACTCCCTAACATTACTATAAGCCATTGTTGGCCAATTGTTGAAAATAATGGTTATCAATAAGGTTATTAATAACCTACTTATTGTTTATTGAAAATTTGGAAATCAATTAAAAAATTTACATACCTAATATATAACACAGAAAATTGGCAAGACCTTTATGGGTTGGGTGTTTATTGTCAAAATTTAATAGCTTACTTATATGTTTGAAATTTTCATCAATGCAAATTATCAATCCTTAAGCTTTAAACATGCTTAATATATTTTGCACCTTATATTATTGTTTATTTTTGAATTGGAGATCTATTGGAGATTGAGAAGTTGTTTTGCCTCCTTTTTGCCTTAATGATACATATTTGTTAAAAAACAAAGGAAAAACTTAAGTTCCTTAAAACCTACTAAGGCAACATACTAGGTCGTTCCCAAGGCACGCATTTGATAACCAACCAAGCTTATGCATAAAAGGTAAATAACACCAAAAAAAATTGAAAGTGTTAGCTTGACAAGGAAATTGATAACATGTGGGTTTTAAAACTTTGAATTTGTTTGTTATTCATACCCAAAAAATCCCAAGGTTTGCTAGATCCAACAAGCTTTAAAACCTTTTTGCAAGGGTTGATCTTAGTCATAAGTATACATTATATAGATAGGGTTGAGATTTAAATTTAGAACCACAAAAATTAATTGGGCCAATTCATGTATTATCACTTTGTGTTCCTTCCACAATAAATAAATATTTTGTACCTTAAACATTGTGGATCTATTCATTCATGTTATTTAATCTCTCCATGAATTCCAAGATTAATTCCCTTTCAAAGTTGGTTGAATTTGCTTTGACATCAAGCTATTGTTTCAACCATCATTCCTTCCACTCAAGATCCATTATGCAATCATTATATAGCACGAGTGGACGAAATAGCATTTTGTAGAAAGTAGGTACTTACATCCATAACCTAATCATCCACAACTTAAAATTTGATATTTCAACTTCAAAATAATTTACACATGTGAAAAAAAAAATTGGGATTCCCAAGTTGAAATTCCTGAAATTGCTAAGTTAAAAGTCTTGTTATTTTGCAAGTTCGTAAGTCCCACATATGGATTTTGATTTGAGAGATTGAGAAGGCAAAGTTGTAGCCCTTGAAACAAACTTTCCATTGTTGTATAACATGCTCCAATCAAAGGTGGTTTGACTCCTATGTTGGACGTTTTGATGGTTAAAAGTTGAATTGTCATTTTAATTTTCAAATATTGGTCATAACTAATGTTTTAGATGTTCAAATGGGGAATGTGATTCCAATTTGGATATCTCATTTTCAAGACCTTTCCAACGATATAAAGGAAACCCAATTTGGATAAGGATTTGAAGTGATGTTAAGGGTACATTCATAACTTATTGGCCTTCCTCAAAGAACTTGTTCTTGTTTCCATTGCATTCATTGTTTCCTTTGATAACTTGTTTGTCCATTTGCCTTTACAAGCATTTTTAGTAGGGACCTTATTAACTCTTTGTTGTTGTATCTTGTATGTGAGGTGGGTTGGCAAATTAGAAATTCTCCTTGTCCATAGGTAGTTGGTTTGACATGGCATTTTATCACCCACAAGGCACATTGAACATCATGTCTATCCTCTAGTCCTTCTAGTCTTGGCCTTCAACAAGTTCAGGGTGTGTGCTTAGGTCCTACAAGAGGTATACCTTTCTCCTTTCTATACACAAACTAAGATATCAAGAAATGTGTTACATCAAAATATGAAAGAAGTGCATGTGTGTCTAGTGGTTTAGTATAATAAATGATCTGAAAAAAATATGAAAAGTTCATCCACATTAAGTTCATATTTATTGTTGATGTGTAAGTTGTAAGTGCAAATTTCAAGTTACAATGCATTGCTTTCCTATATTGGTGGACCCAACAATAATACATAAACTCGTTGAACTTTTCATTAAAAACCTTGTCTACTTAAGAAGTTCCTTTGTCATTAGATCCATCTTTTATTTTTACACCTAATTTCAACTTTTCTACTTAGTCTCAACATTGTTACACTAGGAATGAAAATTTCTAAAAAATAGTAAAGTTCATCTATCACATTTATTGGTAGTGAGGACATGCTTTGAATAACTAAAGGGAGTATAAATGAATGAGTTGTTATTCAATTGTATTTAATTTGGCCCTATTAACATGTGACTGCAATGTTTTATTTTGATCATAAATGCAAATTTCTTAAGATTGACATGAATTTCTTTGGAGTTTTTTAGGTTGCTAAAAAACTTAGAATGCATTTATCACACTTTGTGCATTGTAAGATAATTAAGGTCTCAAAACATTTATAATGCTATTGTATGTTGTTGAATGTGATGAATGAACTCCCATCACCAAACATTGCCTTTACATAATTAATTGCAAAATCTTTGTAATTGCTCTAAATCACAATAATAACCAAACATTAAAAATATCATCCATTAAGGTTTTAGCATATTTATAAGTTGTGTGCATTGGAATCTAACAATTCACCTTCCATCATCAAACACTACCTTTAAATAAGGATGAAGACCTTTTTCAAAATTGTCCTAATTCACACCATAACCAAACATAAAATACTATCCCTAGTTAGATGTTGAAAAAAAGCCAAACAAAATATGCCAAAATCATATATTTGACCAAATGATTTGCTTTGAACTTTAAATAATGCTTCATTGTTTGCTAATTCACTCATTCATGCATTATTGAGGTGTTTGGTGATGGGCATGCTTATGCTAGTGGACATATTTGGTATTTGTTTTGTAGATCCATGGTGAACAAACTAAGTCATTTTGAACCTTTGAAGAAGTTTGAAAAAAAGTTAAACATGTAGGGGTTATTAACTATTATGTGGGTATTTGTGCAAGTTTCAAAGTAAATTCAAAAGAAAACTAATTCCCAACTTCACAATGGCAACCTCCAAAATAAGGATTAGGCCATATTTTATCTATTCAAAGTTTGACAATTCCATTGAAATGGTTTTGTGTGTTACATGTGTTAGAAATGTTTCATGTGCTAGAGAATATGCCATTTATGGTGCATTTTGTTAGGAAAGTTGTCATTGGGTGAACTTAAGAGGTTGAATTTAATGATCCTACACTTGGCAAAATGCTCCATATAAAATGACCCATTCCTTGGTGTAAAAGGTCTTAAGAATATGATGGTTGTGTTAGTGTAGCCCAAAGGAAATGGTCGAATTGGTAATTGGGCAATTGCCTACCGATTTGGCCATTGAAGGATGTGAAAAAAAAAGTCAAATTGGCCATTGAAGCCCTTTATGATATTAAAGTTATCCATAAATGAAGCAAAACTCAACAAGGTAACTAGTCTAGTCATAAAGCTAAATGAGATAAAAAAAACTATTTGCCAAAAAGATACATTTACATTTAATGGGGCATGAAACTCCATTTATCCCTAGTGTTCTAGTGATAAAACTAGTTTCAACCCAAGTCTACTCAAAATTACATTGCCTCTATAACTATAGCTTGAGTAATCATGTACAATAAATACTATGTCAATGTTTAACTCCTAGATTCAATAAAATTTACCACTTTTACATGTAGGTGGTTATATCTATTTGAGATAACCCATGGTTAAGGATATATGGAAGAAAGTGCGACTTAACTTATGGTTCTCATTAATCAAACTAATGAAATCAAACATATTTTGGTTGTCTATAGAATGCAATCATGGGTTTCTAAACTAGTTATGTATAAGTCCATTTTTAGCAATCTGAACATATTCAAGTAAACTCTAATATATATATATATATATATATATATATATCTCATATATTGACCTCAAAATTTAAAAAAATTTGAACCTAAGAACATGAATTGGCATTTGAAACCATCCAGTGCTTAGAGTGAATTAAATTGAGTCCATGTCCAAATGGATATTAAATGGCTTTGGGACAAGGAACCCATCAAAGGATTAATGGACAGGGTGAAAGACTAGTAAGGTAAAGAAGCTATCATATTGTTAAGAGGATCTCCAGCCCCACCCCATACATGTAACCAATGTAACCAATGTAACCAAGTGTCATAGTGAAATAGTTTGCAGTTGAACCTGATTTGCACAGATCTTACCATACAGTTGAAGAACATCAGCATTCTAGAACCCAACCCTCTACCATAAAGAACATTCAATGCACTGAATGCTGAGAACTGGAGATTTTCCCCCAAGTTTAAAATGAGCCCAGTGCAACGTGATGCAGATTTTATATTCTGAAAATCTCATTTCTCTGGTTCTGACACTGCATACATACTTGCCATTTAACGTACACACATGTACGTTTACATGTCAATACAGGTCAGCACCCAGGTTAGCTCCTTCACTCTCTGATACAGAATCGCAGGATCAGAACAGAATTTGCTGCCGTTGAATGTCATTGCTTAATTAGTTGCCAGGCTGTATAACTCAAGTGTCCCTGGGAGATTCTTGACAAACCCTTTTTGAAAGCCTCGGGTTGAGAATGACAGTAATAGGAAAAAAGAGGTTAGTAAACCCTCAAATCCAGTACCCATACAGCTGGCATCATCAACTTTATGAATTGGTGGAGTCAGTCAAAATCCTTAATCAAGTAGGTACTTGAGATCTCTACCAACTTCAGCAATCTTGGCAACAGGAGAGTTACTAGCATTCACAGCCAAGCTTGCTGTATCCAAATCCAATGCCACACTCTTCACCTGCCCAGAGTGTATCTGTACCCATGTCTGTTAAGGTCACACAAGGTGAAACTAACTAACCATCACCACCCCCCAAATGCAGATCTAAATGCAGATGCTCCAAAGTTCCCACACATGCATAACAGGTTTCCATGTCATGGGTAGAACCTACGGATGATTCAAACCCACAGCCACTTGCAACTGTGGACGACAGATTGCTTTCAAAAACAGGTGTTCAGATGTGGCTAACATATCCTGAAGTTGTTCTGTCAACAAACAACACCACAAGAAAGGTTGGAGAGAGTTTATTACTTCACAGATTCAATACCAGTAGAAAGATAAGCATGGAAGAAAATCAATGACCCAAACATTTGAGAAAAGGATACAAGAGTTCCAATAGCAACAAGTGCTCGAAATTGGACTTCTACATCCTGCTCCTGTGGTCCTGCCATCTGCAAACAATGATCACAACAAATTGGCCCAAAAAGTCAATAACAATCATTAGGTACATTTGATCTTTGCTTCAGCTGCATTTTCATGTTCCATTAGTGACAACACCAACAGCCCACAACCTGAAGATATAAAATTCCTTGAACAGGAATGTGAAATTTGAGTGTTCCAATTGCCAAGAGTAGGGAGGGGGCTCACTGCACTATCACCAAACTAGTGAAAAGCTCTGCACTGTTAACTACAACTAACCTGTACTTTTGTCTCTCTAAACACCCATTACCTATTGCCAATTTGGTGATAATGCAAGATAGACATTAAAACTGCAATGTCCCCCTGGCTCATAAGCAACAATGTTTTGGAATGTGCCCATAACTGAGCTAATGATCAGAAGGATGAAATATCAGACCTCCAATGCAGCAGAAAGAACTTGTATCTGTCCTCCATCATCCTTACTCTCAACCAATGACACAGCATAACTGCATTACAAAGAAAATCACAGATCCCCAGTAAGCAATCAGTCAACATATCTTTGAAAAATTGTGCAATAAGCTTTCAAAGATATCAACCTTGTGCCAGCCCACCTTTCCCTGACCAGGAACCCATATTTCCCACATACAGATAAAGCTAAAAGTAGCTAAAAGAACTATCCATACGACCAAAGACTGGTTTGATAATCAGTTTGCCAACCCATGATTGAAAAGAAAAGACATCAAAATTTGTACAAAAAATCATATATCTGTAAGTACTTGTTTTTTTTGAGACCAGAGAGGGCATACTTGAGCACTAGAGTTGCATATGCAAGCCGTGCACTTTTATTTGTAGACTTACAGCATTCTGCCAAAAGATCCAAAATCTGCAAAAAGAAGTCAGTAAATACAGGAGTAAAAACCAGAGATTGGTGTCAAGCAAATAAAAAAAGCAGCAGAGGCCTTGATGCAGACTCTTTGATTTCAATCCTCCAGCGAGTCATTTATCTCTTTTTGCAAGACAGTGTATAGGTGTCAAAGAGCAGAGATAAGATGTAAACGTGTGAAGAAGCCAATAAAAGAAGGAAAAGATCACCTCACTACGGTGATCCATGGTCCAGGTATGAAGAGCATGATGCTTGAAGCAGTTGACAGCAACACGTGCACCTGTCACAAGATTGGCTGCTAACATGGGCTCACTTGTTGCCCTTCGTAAAGATTCCATCACAACATCTGTATCACCCAATCACTCATCAGGCCCTTGGATCATGCAAGAGGAAGACCAGTATGGTATATATGCCATCAGATCACTGACTATTCTCTGCTCAACTGCTCTGGGGACTTGATACAAACGTGACCCCCTCACCCTGTCCAAGAGGACACTGAAGCGATATGAATAATAAATCTCACTGCACAAACCTGCAAATGGAGACTGCTGCAAACCATATTTTATTTGATTCTGGGCATGTCCACAACTAAGCCTACTGCTCAGACAATCACCTATAATTGTTTCCCTTTTGTGCTCAATCTAGTCTCCAGCTCAAGTAGAGAAAGGACTCTGGTGTGGAGAGATTAGACACATTTGACAAATCTACTTGTGCTGGGGAGATCTATTGTGACACTGACTTTATGTAACTTCCATGTTTTGGAAATTAAGATATCCTGCACATACATTTCTCTATAATGCTACAGGAATGGCACATAACTCAGAAAAATACCTTTCCCATCACCAGCATCTTTTGCAAAATAGGTTGCACACTGTGGATGCAAAAGCATCATTCTGAGGATGTCCAAAGCTTCACACATCCAGACAACATCATCAAATAACAGGGGAAAAGGTTTGGAGGAGAAGAAATTTAAATGAGCCTAACAGGACCCTGAATATTGATTTACAGGACCAACGGTCAGAAGAATGCACATACAGGAAACAGCAATCGGTTCTAGGTAATACGCCTACTGGCCCGTAGCAATCAATAAGGCAATTTGCATTGCTTAAGGTTGAATTGCACTTGACCATAGGATAGTGGGCTGTGCAATGTACCTGGGAATATATATTGGGTTGGCCACAGAAGAAGAATTCTTGTAAGAAGATTGAAATCAACATCTGCAAAAGGACTATTCAATTCTTTCAACATGGAAATCATCACTTGAAGCCGCTGCACTTCAGGCCCACTCAATGCTAACGTCTTATGTTGCTGCAAAAAAATCCAGCAAGTATTCTTCAATCAGTTTATCTTCATGCAGTGAAGAATGGACTGCAAAGGTTATACTTTGACACATGACAAGATATTTACATCTCAATTCTCTCAATGCTGTCATGTCTATCTCCCTACACAGTTTATCAGGAACATGTTCTTCAAGATACTTCATTGACACTGCTCAGAAGAGTGTTTTGAAGAGGGTAGTATCTGATTACAAGTGATTTAAAAGGCAGTTTTGCTAGAACTATACATTACCTCATCAGAAGAGAAAGCAGCATTGAACTCCAATATCTTCTTTGCAATACCATCATACTGAGCTGTGTCAAACAGCAAACTTCCTTTCTGGGATTCACACCCATGACCTCAAATAGCTTTAGGAATATCTCTATATCTAGAAGTATTCACAGGAGAAAATTAAATATGAACAACACTGACTTGAAACTGCACACAGATGTGTTTCCCAACAACAAAAATTGATCAGCAAACTACCCATCATGAAAATCCTGTCAGGAGACTCAAATCATTCATTCAAGTAAAGAAAGAGCAATCTTCTTTTTCTTCTTCTTTTGTACTAGTACAACCAAACTACCCTTACAACACCCACACTGGCACTCTAATGCACAGTTGCCAACATAAAACACAGGAATCAATGACATACAAACCATAAAATACAATCAAGAATAACCTGGCACCTGTGCACATGAAACAACTCAGAAATGGGAAATGAACAAGCCACCAGAACGTAAGGGCCAATACCTTTGGAATATGCCTTAAAGTATATGCAGCAGAGGAGCCATTTCGAGCCACTGCAGGTGCTGGAGAAACAAATGAATCTCTTCTCAATGATAGTTGGTGCAGAGCTGACTAATTTAGTTACTCCATAATCACCACCAATTAAGCATTGCTTTGGTAGAATGAGAAAGCAGCAGTACACAGAAGATATCAGGCTGCAAATAGGTAGGATAAGCAACATACTTGCAGTTTGACCTTGTGGACGGGGCACATACGCATTTGCTGCATGTCATCACATTTCCATTTCATTGTCTAGACCCCAAAACCCTGAATAATGCAGCCAAAAACCTTCTAACCTACAACCCAAACAACAAAGCCTAAACTTCCCTGCTAACTGCACCCTCTCTTCAATAGCAAGGGCCATGTTGCAAAACAGATTACTGTCAAGGTCAGTCTTGCACAGACTTCAGGATCTTCGTCCCACAGGTAGTGAAGATGATACAACTTCTACAGCAGAGTGTGGACACTGACAACTATTTTGTAGTTATTGACATTAGAGTGTCTAATTCTTCCAACAGAGCTACAGCAACCATGGGATTGCAAATTATGTAGGAAATAGAAGCTGGGATGATCAACAGAGACTTACCACCCGTATAAGGGTCAACAAAAGCAGGGTCAAACTGTGGTGGGGCTGCTGTGCTGCCTGTGTTCTGCAGTATGAATTGCACCACTTGCTCCCTGTAACCAGCTGGCAACTCCTCATTCGCCAGCCACTGATCAGCCACATCATATGGGTTTTCTGTACAGCAAACATAAATGAGTCACACCAAGATCACCATGGAGACAAGAATTCAGATAGATTTCCTTCAGTGCATAATAGTGCCATACAGCCTCTCCATCACAAATGAGCCACATTTGAGAGACACTTGATGTCAATCAAGAGTGAAAGAAAAGAAGCTTACGTCCATGGTTGTAAGGAAGCTTTCGAGTGGGCAAGCCATCACCAATGTCCACATCAAACACTGCCCATCATCCCACAGGCAAGTTTTGGAACAATGACAGCTTTGTAGGGTCAAAAGGAGCAAATTACTTCCAGAATGTGTAAGTACAAAATGGCAAATAAAGAGAAGAAAGGGCCCATCATCTCACCATAGTCATATGTGACACCATTCAGGCTCTTCTTATCTAGACTGTCACCTGGTCCATCCACAACTTCCCCAATCTGCAATTACAGAAGTACTCAGCATAATCAGAAACTTCAAGTGCTTTGTACAAGTCTGACAAGTTTGTAAACATGTGCAACACTTCAAGAACATAATCAAAGTTGAGAGGCATGAAAGTGAAATGATGAGGTCTGAATGTTGATATATTGCATTTCAATTTCATGCCTCTCAACTTCCCATCCTCATCACATCACAAAAGCAACAACAAGCAGTAGAAACCAATGCAGTTCTTGACCTTGTCCCATTTGTACTCTTTGGCATTCCATGAGTAAGCCACACCACTGTCACCCTCCCGGACAATCCGAGTTTGTCCATCTTTGGCACCTGCACCCATGTCAATCTACATTTTTTGTTAGAAAATGAATCCAAAAGACCTGCTACAAGCAGCTTACTCCAGTAACCCAAAAGAAATAAACAATGATTTACAAGAAGACATGTGACAAACCTGGTTGTTGAAGAGCCTCAAGGCCTGGCAGATTGTCCACCTTGACACCACCTACCGTTTTCCTGAAATCATCCAAGAACACTAACTGTAAGGTTGAGTGAGAAAAATCTGCCTCCATCTACAAACAGTAAAACAGGGTAATTGTCATATTGAACCACAAGGGGGGTATAGAGGGAAAGAGGAGAGTGCCCACGTCTGCATCTTGCGTGTAAGGATGAGAGACTTATATGCCTCCAGTTCTTCCAGTGATGCAGAGTGCTGACTATCACGAGTCCACACACGGGCAACTCCATCAGAGCAGGCTGTTACTAGGTCTCCATTTGGTAAAAAAGTTACATCCCAAACACAACCAGGGTGCTCAATACTTTGAATGCAAGACCCCCCTGCACCCAGAAAAATAAGCTTCTGCACCCCTTAGTCCCTTTCGCTTCAGATCCTTGCACTGCCTGACAGACAAAAGTTGCTCGCCAGTTCTCATTCATCTTCACAGACCCACCCAGTGAGAGAAGGGACCTGTGAAAATCCTCTTGGCATACTTATTAAGCAGATAGTGAACCACCTGTAGCCCACCTTTACTCCCACACTTAGAAATCTGATCACTCTGCCAGGTACTTATGCAGGTCTGTCAGAGCCACCTTAAGTTGTAACTTTCTTCAGCTGAGAAGACTGAAGACATAAGGCAAAGCCTCTAACAATAAGCTAATAGCAGAACAGGTACAGGATGAGCAGTACAATCAAGTCTGACCTTTCCAGATTTTAGCAAAGCCATCTTCACTGCCAGATGCTATGTCGCCAGAAGCATGAGCTGCAACTGAGTACACAATTGCAGTGTGACCCACCATCTCCATCAACTGTTCCCCAGTCACAGCCCACATTCTGACTGACCTGTGTGATCATTGCACAGCCCAAAAAGGTCCCAGTTTAGTTCAGAATATCTTGGCAGTGGGATACTTGACATTCACTTTTCTCATTGAAGTAAGTATCACCCAGATTCTGAAAAAGACCAGTCTCAAAAAAGTATGCACACATCTTGAGTGGACTGTAAAGAGGAAGTTACCCATCATGAGAGGCCGACAGAATACCAATGTTGGGCATCAATGCCAGACCGCGCACTGTATCTGTGGTGCCACATGCAAATTCAGATCACTCTTCAAACCATTGGAAAATGCACCCACCCTAAGCAACCTATTCATGAAACTCCCTTGACACAACCCACATAGAAAACAAATGAAAGGAGACATACAGAAATTCAGGGCTTGCTGACACAAACAACAAGAAAATCTCAATAGTTTAGGACAGTTTCTTAGTAAGGCCAGTGATTTCTTGCTCTTGGATTGGAATGCTGAAGTTGAGAAAGGGAAACAGGGCCACACCCGAGTGTCCAGAGAAAGTATGCACACATGTTGTCCCTTTCCAAAGCTTCAAGGTGGTATCACTTGAGCCTGTCCAAAGTCAACTCCACCCATCAGTTATTTGCAATGCTCCATATCCATAACTACAAACTACCAAGAACCTGATCACTCTTTGGTGGCTTCACCTTGAGTTTCTCTGGCTGATCCTTAGAGTGGGCATTATGCAGGATTTGCAAGGTGGTGATTTGATTCTCCATTGGAACTTACTCACATACCTACCAACTAACAGCAAACCTGTGGCATGCAACTTACAAGTCAAAAATTCATGATGTGAACATTGGGCCCAGGATAGAGAAGCAACCCAAACCCAGTTTCCAGCTAAACAGTACAACCTACCAAATAGGTAGTCCCAGGTTTGTGGCTTGCAAAGACATTCATGACTCATAACTCATTTTGATTTACAAACTAGAAGGCTCTAGAGGGGCAAAGACATTGCACTGCCTTGGATGCTTCAAGTATCAGTGTGATTGTAAAGAAAACTCCACAATAACATGTCAGGTACTGACATTGTGTCAGTGCCAGCCAAACCAAAACAAGCACAACAAGAATGAGTGCCATCATAACCTTGTGAGTGTCATTCACAATGTAGTACACTGTCACCTGCATCCTGAATGATATTGACTGGCTGCAATTGCTTCCAACTGATTTCATCAGTTCTCAACGGCAGATGTAGATAATAACTCACAAGAGTATCAAGAAATCTCTATATCGTTACTATAGAGATTTTTTGATACTACACTAAACTTTCACCCACAAGTTGTGCCCATGACCAACTTATGATAGGACAAATAAGTGATTGTCATTTACTTACCAGTAACAATCTCCCCAGATGGCAGAGGTAATACAGCCTGGACAGGACCCTTGTGGCCATGCAAGACCTCCAGGGTTTTCCCCATGCGCCATCTCCGTACCGTGCTGTACCATTCCAGTTATGGGTGAACAGTGTGGAAGAGTCACACGTAAGGCATAGCATCATTTTAGAAATTTTGCATACATAAAACTGCAATGCTGCACAACCTACTGGATAACCTATTATATGGCATGAAGCTTACAACAGTACCAGAAGCTGAATCTCAAAAGTACTCTTCAAGGTTTGGCATGTTCTTGCACAGAAGGGGTAGTTGCTTCTAATGTGCAATGCTTGAGAACTGCCCAAGAATCAAACTTATGTTTACAAAAAGAACAGCACTACAAAACCCTAAACCCTCAAATCATAGGTTAGGGCAATTTCCCTCAAAGTATGAAAGCAGAGTCTTCCAACCTGTCAACTGATGCAGACAGAATGTCACCATTCGCATCAACAGCAACACTAGTAATTTGCAATTCGTGGCCCTGCAAGTCTTGAACAATTGAAGCTGTCTCTACGTTCCAAACCAAAACACGAGTGTCCATGCCACCAGATACCAGGCCTCCCTCTGGGAAATCCTCAGATGGTGCCAACCATGCTATAGGTCCCACAAAGCTAGTGTGACCCACAAGAGTTTTGGTGACAAGATAACCACCTATTTCCCCCTCTGGTGCAGTCCAAATCCGCACTGACTTATCTCTTGAGCCAGTTGCAATTCTGCCATCCACATTGGCACAAAGGCCTCGTACCTAGAAGTATCACCCAAGGAGTTTATAAGAAAAAGCATTTCAAAATACACAGAGATGTAGATGAGGCTGAAAATATAAAAACAGACACATTGAAATCATTAGAGAAAGAACACCCAACAATATTTACAATAGATGACAACACATTGATTCTCTTCCGATTGCATTTACCAGTACCACTAGACTACTAGCAACCTTGATTGGTGATAAACATCTATGAAATTGCAGAAAAAATGCCATGATCAAACTTTAAAAATAACCTCTACATCAGGTCCAGAAAAACCAAAACAAAACATGACAAGAATGAGTGCAGTCATAACCTTGTGGGAGAGTCTTGTCACTCACAAAGTCTCAGAATATCACCATTCATCATGAACAGGATAGTGAGTAACTTGCAGGACTCCCCACCACTAACTTCATCAGCTCGCAACAGTGGGTCTAGATAAGTATATAATGATCAATCTGCCCAATGTTTTGGGGAACCAATTCCTAAAATCTCTGCCACCCAAGTTTCTTTTGCATTTCTGGAAGCCTCTGTCATGACAGTGGGCTTGGACTCAAGAGACATCGCTAATCACAAATTTCATGCAATCCCTAACCATTCGCACTGATAATTGCAGTCAAAAGTAGCTTACATCTTCTTCATGTCCAAGAAGCTGGCACCGCAGCTTGAAGTCTGGGGCTTCCAACTCCCCCATCACTCTCCACAATTTCTGCCATGACAAAGGAACCCAAAAATGTGATTGCAAGACAATTGAAGGGATCACAACCGATCTCTCGTGCAAGTTATTTCTCCCATCCTCACCCCCACGAACATGAAACCCTAGACAACGTAGAGTGAGGATCAGCTAAATGTCACCACATGGGTTCATCATTCATTGTGACCTGGCAATCAAACCTAATCATATTTCTTTACTGGCCCTTTTAAGAGAGAGCATTGTATCCCATGAAAATCAACCATTAGAATTATACCAAAAAGAGGACGGAAAGATGAGAAACCAGAGTGCTACATCATAATTTCCACAGAGAACAATAACAATTTTTTTTGGAGTAAGGCTTCATTTGATTTTCTAATTGTACACAAAAGAAACAAAATTAGGGTTTGTGCCTAAGAAAGAAAAAGAAAGGCGCGCAAGGTCCTACAAAGGTTCCAGAAATTTGTTTGTAAAATTAGCTGCAAACGTTGGCAGCACAACGTGACTCGAATTGTAGCAAGGATTTGTAGTTCCAATGGGCAACCAGTTTGTGGATCTCGTAACTCTTTTCCAAGAGTTACGAGATCCACAAACTGTCAAGTCAGCAGTACCACAAACAAAAATCCCAGGACTAATCACAAGGAAAGGAAAGAGCTAATATGACCATTCCCATGTAATAATACCAAAGCATTCACCAAACAAACAAACAAACAAACACTTGTTGAACAAACAAATCAACTCCAATGAAAACCGAGAAAGGAAATTTTTTGAAAAGGGTTGGGAAGGGTTCATGCGAGCATATCAAAGTGCTTACCTCTCCGTGCGAAGAAACGGATTGTCACAAAACCACGAAGGACTTGCGCGGTGGAAGAGGGGAAACCTTCGCAACACAATACAGGGGGCATCAAGATCGAAACCCTAATTCTCGGCTCTGCTTCTGAGTGAACCAGCCAGTGCAACAGGCAGGATGGATGATAGTGTGTGGACAGGAAACACTTTTCCATTGAATCTCATGTCCCCTAGCTAACCACAGCTAACCACGGTGGTTACTTTTGTACTAACCATGTCAATACATGTACCTACCTAGTTGAGTTGCTACCCAAAGCAAAGTGCGTTACTCACCTACCTACCTATCTATGCAGAAATCTCTTACATTCCAAACCCTAAACCTAGCTTATGCTACTTACTTGTACCTATTGGCATTTGGGCCGGTTATTTGATTTGGATAATAACCTCCGGTTCTAGTTTTTGGAAATTTTAGAAACCAAAATAATGTCCAGTTTCAGTATTTTTTAATTTTTACTTAGTTAGTTTTTTAATTTATTTTTGTGGGCTAATGAAAATTGACTAGAATATCATGATTCTTAAATTTTTTTAGACTCGCCCGGTTTTCAATAAAGTAGTTTTCACATATACCATAACATTCAATTTCATAACCCAATTATTTTTTAAATTATTAATTAAAATAAAAATTTAATGATTAATTAATTAATAATTTAATTACTTCATTAATTAAAATAATTTTCTTACACTTTTAAAAATAGATGAAAACTTGTAAATTGTAACAAATTTTTCAATCAAAAATTTAAATTTTCATAATTTCATCTATTTTGAAAACTACTTTTCAACTTTTTAAATTCCTCCTTTAAATCTACATCAATTTCAATTAACTTTATCAAGCAATAAAGGGATTTACAACCTATTCTAGGATTATTGGGTCTATTTTTGTTGACAAAAATCAATTTGTCCAAATTATCTCATTGTAAACATTTCTTAAAACTAATAAGGATTCAAAATAAGGAAAAGATTTTTTCTTTCTCAATTTGGAATCCAACTATCCCTAAGATTTGTCTAACAAAGAAACCAACTATAGGAAACATGTTCTCATTTTTTTCCCTCCATTGAAATGGACACTTGATCTTTCTAACATCCACTTGATAATGCTTAAAAATCATAAGTTTTATATTGATTAGTTTCATTGTTGGTTCACTAGTGTTGGCTATCACTTAAAAAATATCCAAACTATTGTCCTCTTCAATCCCTTGATTAACAATATCCCTTTCAAATTCAACCAAAGCATGCAAATGATTCTGACACTTAATAAGCATAGAAAACGAAGATTTTTTGTTATATTCTTCAACAATGGTTTTACCTTGCTCATGATTAATAAGTGAGGACACAAAACGATGGGTTTCAAACCTAGGGTCCAACATCAATGAAAGCATATTATGGGACTTTTTTTTTTTCATTTTTTAGAAAAGAAAGAAAAAAATCTAGAACCTTAATTTATTTTTTAATGTTGGAAGCTAAACATGTTGACTCAAAACAAGATTTACATCTTCTTCTATTAAGTTGTCAAAGGTTGTAGAATCAATTTCATCCTTTAACTTCAAATTAATGGATATAGTAAAGTTTGATGCATCACTTACCAACAAATAACCCTTAGATTAATTCAAAATACAAGCAAATATAACAAGGCCAAAGGAATCAACAATAATTTGATATACGTGCCATGTTAATGTAGGTGGTATTCGTGTAATCATTTTCACAATATTTTGCATGTTATAACATAGTAAAATAACTTCTTTAAAATGCAAAGCTTCTTGCAAAAGGTTAACTTTATTAGCAAATTCTATATAGGTAAAAAAATGTTAGACTATGTATGGTAGAAATTCAAAAAAAATAGAATGCAAACATAAAAACTTCAACAAAAATAAAAATTTTACTTTATTTTCACATATACAATTTCCTCATAATGCCTAAATTAACACATGTTTTGTTCCACTCTAGCTTGCCTTTTTTCTTAGATTTTTTGGAAAAATTATGCATTTCTACAAATCTAATTGGACAACTTTGACAAATACATATTTTAAGCCTTTACAAACTTTTTCATCTTTTGTTGCATATTGACATATTTTTTAAAAATGCATGACCAAGACAAGTTCCTTAAAAAACATTTTTTCAAACCCAACACATCATAACTTACAACTAATTTTAGGGTTTTAGTCATAGTGTTAAGATTAAATCCCTCATCCTTGACATACACAACAATTTTCATCCTCAACTCATAAATGTCCAATAATTTTATCAAATTTCTAACCAAAGTTTGTCCACTAATATTTGTTGTTTCAAAAGGCTAAAGGTAATGTGCTTTGGTGACCAATCAACCTTTGAAAAGTTGATCACCAATGCAAAGATATCATGTCCACCTTTTAACATTTAAAAATCAAAGCTTGTGGTTGCAAAATGGCATTATGCTAAAGCTAACAAAACATATGATTGTATAGTTTTTCCCACTAAATTGGGCAATAATTCATGAAAAAAATGTTTCCTAAAGGGAAAAACATGTGTTGGATACAAATGTTAATATTATTTTAACCATATACTTTCCACAGACTACAAAGGACTATGGTTTTTGACAATTACAAGTCCTAGATCCTCCAACAATGTTTTTGCTACAAATCATCCTTCTTGAAAGGTTCCTTTGCAACAAAAAATTGGATATGGAATTGGTAGACATATTTGATCTATTTTTTTACAAATTGTCTTTCATCTTCCCTCAAAGGACTATTCATTTATTTTTCAAAAAAATTAAAAATAATGGAATGGTCTACATTTACATGTTTTTTCAATGCAATTATACCATTAGTTGTCTTATATATGATTAATCCTTTTCTTCTTTGAGTTTTTGAATTTAAATTCAAAATTGGACTATTGTATCAAAAATACAACGCATGATTTGAAGAGCTATCAAATCAACTTCTTTGTTATCATTAACATAATAAAATGCCCAACATAATGCATTTATGTTATTTGGTTTCCAAAATAATCTTTGTGCATGTAATTTTCTCAATTTTTTTTACATTTTCTCTTCATTATTTTTGGGAATTTTCTTGCTTATGTTTAGACACTTACATTTTTCCCAAGTTCTTATAAAGGTTCATTTTCCATCCTTACTTCATTCATCGATACATCACATTTATTTTCATTTTAAAAATATTGTTCCATGTTTAGTTTGAAGTTAAAAATAGTAGGCTTGATGAGTAGTGAAAAAAATTAAATAAATATATGATCTATCAAAATCAGCATTTACAAGATGAGATCTATTTCTTAAACATTTACAAAACAATATACAATTTGTATTGGGATTTTGTAATGAAATGTATAGGAAAATCTTACAAAATATTTTTTTTTTAAAAAAAAACATTAGCAAAACAAACAAAACAAAAAAGGTAAAATGAAAAAAATTCACCTCAAAGGTCAAATGTTGATTCATTTGGTGCTCCAAGTTCAAACCTCCATAAAATAAAAGGGAGTGAAGTACCAAACTAACACAAAGGAAAGAAGAACAACATTAATGTGAAAAAAATAGTAACACTTGTCAAAGACACGAAAACCCACAAAAACAAAGGTTTAAATAAAGGTTTAAGTTCAATTTCCAAATAAAGGACAAAACAACATTATGTGATTCAAAAACAAGAACACAAAAATTAATAATAAAAACATTAAATGTGCAATACTAACATGAAAGTAGATATTTATTATGCTAACATATGCAAACATGAACATGAAAAAAATTTAATAAGGTTTTGGTGTAAAATTGTGCCTAAAACTAATGTTGAATAGATTTAAGGAAATGAGGGGTCCTATTCTTATTTATACCCTTTTGAGGACCTAGTTTAAAGAAGCTTCCAAGGAGGCTTCTATGTGTGCATCAAATAAAGAACATTTTTAAGAACCTTCTTAACTAAAGGTCGACTATT
>Ga0209611_10004543_pt1 | contig 23664 bp, 28 predicted proteins | sample S1TSphgellanicum_3_FD_187693 | JGI IMG/M metagenome (GOLD analysis project Ga0209611, IMG submission 187693) | Host-associated microbial communities from peat moss isolated from Minnesota, USA - S1T2_Fc - Sphagnum magellanicum MG (SPAdes) (version 2) | ecosystem: Host-associated > Plants > Peat...
AAAAAAAAAAAAAAAAAAAAAAACTTTTCAATCTGCCCCCAAGTACCTACTAATAAATGCTGAACTTTATGGCCTTGTATTGGCCTCAAGGCTGGAAAAAAGAAAAAAGAAAAAAAAAGGAGGATACCATCAAATTTAAATTTGGGAGGCCAATTTTTGCAACCCTTGGGGGGGGCCAATGTTCCAGCATTTATTAATATCTTGACATCAATGTTCTAGCATTTATTTAAGTAACTTGGGGGCCAATTTGCAACCCAAAAATGCTCAAAGTTGGCCCCCCAAGTGTTTTTTTTTTTTTTTTGCCCTGACTCTTAGTGTAAAGTGGGCATTATTAATTAATTGGTTTGTTCACTAAACAAAAAAAGAAGTATTAAAAAACTTATTAATACTTTCTTCAAATTTTCATTATTTATGCCATATATATATATGGCATAAATAAATAAATAAATAACTAATTAAATATATACAACTTTATTAAATTATTTCTTCAAAAGTTCACTAAAAATAATGCAAATAAGTTGTAGTTTAAAATTTAATATGACACTTACAAAAACCAACTCTAAACTAAGCCTCTCAAACTAAGTTACTAATAAGTTACTAAAACTGCGCTTTCATCCTAGCCCCCATTTCTCCTTGCACAAAAGAACACGTGTGGGGGGAGAGAGAGAGAGACGCATAGAGAGAGAGAGAGAGAGAGAGAGAGAGGGGAGCTCGAGATCGTCGTCGTTTATCGATTCGTTTTCTCCACATCGAGTCTCAGGAGTAGTAGCAGGAGCAGCAGCTGTTGTTGTTAGTATTTTTTTCAAGAGCGGGAGAGTGGAGATGAGAGAGATTTTGATGTCGGAGAGAAAGAGGATTATAAAGCTAAGAGAAGTTATTTAGAGCAACAGGCAGGCTTTTGGTGCATGGAAGAAGAAGAAGAAGAAGACAGGAGCAGTAGCAGCAGGATGAGGAGGAAGAGGTAGTAGGAGATGAGGAGATTATGAAGCCTGTGGCGATCAAGAGTAGTAGTGCAGCAGGTAATGGAGATCTGAACTGCGGTGTCGTCTCCGTAAGTTGTAAGTTGAGGAGGGATGAAGAAAAGCGTGCTGCAGAGTTTGTTGTCAGAGACGATGAGCATGGCCAAGAAAGGACGAAGACGGAGTACAACAACACTCTTGTGTTCAAAGAGAATCAGTTTTTTTCTAGAAACCAAGCAGCAGCAGCAGCAGCAGCAGGTGGGAATATTGCGACAGGCGATCAACACAGAGGGAAGAATTCAAGAGACCCTGGGATCGCAGTTGTTAGTGACAGAGACGGTGGTCAGCAGCAGCACAGTAACGTGAGCAGAGCTAGTGATGGAAGCGATTCCAATGAAAGCTCCTGTAGTAGCCTCGGATATGGCGGCAGCAAACCTCATAAAGCAAACGATAAAAGGTGTGTGTAATTTCTTTGCGAAAACACACCCTCATTATGACTGTCTGTCTTCTGCATTGATACATACACTTTCATGCGCCGTGGAATGCAGATTTCCTCCCCCCTTACTTCTACTGATTCAGCTCATATCTGGTCTTGAATTCCTTTCTTGAGAACAGGAATGGTCAATATACGTTAGTGGATGTCTCCAAGAGCTGAAGAAGGCTCAGCATCATCCACCTCCTAGAATCTCCGCAAGCTAACAAGTCTTGCTGTACTGCTATGCTCTGAATTGACAAGAGCAGAAGAAGTTGTTCAGATTGTAGCTCTGCACTACTCTCAGCATTCTTTGAATAAAGATGTTCTGTGGAATCTGACATTGACTGCACAAATGGAGCATCTTGCGAATGGAGCTGCCCCTGAGTTAGAGATATGCTAGTCCATCGTGCAATTCTTAAGTGATTATACCCCTCCACGAGTGGAATTGAAGATGCACTTAGTAAGGGTTGTCAGGATCTATCACAACTGTTTTCATGTGCAATGAATGCCCTTCCATGTACACTTCATGTCTTTAGAAGTTTGAAAGAGGTCTTCATCTGCATTACTTAGGATTACTTCCTTGCTCGCTGTTACTTCTCCCACTTTCTTGGGATCCTTGGACGACCATCCCTAAGTGCAACGACTGATGTTTTATTGGGTGATGATACAAAGTGAAGGTGGGAAGGGATACAAGCGATCCGAGTGAGGGATGGATCACTGGGATTGTCACACTTCAAGCTTTTGAAGAGACTTGGCTGTGGTGATATTGGCAGTGTGTATCTTGCTGAGCTTCGAGGTAGCCATAGCCATTTTGCAATGAAGGTGAGATCTCTCTCTCCTCCTCCCCAAATCTCCATTGGAGTGTAGCCCCCTTCTTCACCATGGATGCTAGTTGATTTCTAGGGTTTCTTCCAAGTTTCTGGTGTGGAGAGTTCCAAAGCCACCCTCCAATATATATATACATTCACAAGGCATGTCATAATTGCAGGTTATGGACAAAGGCTCACTTGCTAGCCGCAAGAAGCTTCTCCGAGCACAAACAGAGAGAGAGATTCTGCAGTCTCTCGACCATCCATTCCTTCCAACACTCTACACTCATTTTGAAAGTGATAAGTTCTTGTGTCTGGTCATGGAATTCTGCTCAGGTGGTGACCTCCACACACTAAGGCAGCGGCAGCCTGGGAAACATTTCTCTGAGCAGGCAGCAAGGTAATTTTTCAAATTTATGATTCATGTTGTCTTGTTGCAAAACTTTGTGGTCACTTTTGGGACTTGAGGTGGGATGTCTCCAGGTTAACAATCTAACCACGAATTCTTGTCCTTCCTATCTTGCAGGTTCTATGCAGCTGAGATTCTCCTTGCCCTTGAATACCTACATATGATGGGTGTGGTTTATCGGGATCTGAAGCCGGAGAATGTGCTGGTTCGGGAGGATGGCCACATCATGCTCTCAGACTTTGATCTCTCATTAAAGTGTGTGGTGAGCCCAACACTAGTGAACGCATCTACAGGAGATTCACAGGATGGTGGGCGCAGGGGGGGTATTCCAGTTTACTGCATACAGCCAGTGGCTTGTGCTGACCCATCATGTGTCAGTGGCATCCAAGTGAGTGGTTCTCTTTCCTTGCTTTCTGCTGCAAGCTTCAGGTCTTTGAAGTCTTCAGATCAGACCTTTGGGTTTCCATTGACTTGTTGGCCGAGTTAGAAAGCAGGTCACACATTTCCAATATTTGGATATGTTTTCTAGGTTCAAGTACTGTGCTCTTACTAGGTGTCACATGGTCATAGTGATGGCTATGTCCTGTCATACTATTTTGCATAGGGTTACTTATTTTACAGTGATCCTTTGAGCTCAACAGCTGTTCTATTTTTACCAATTGGCTCTTAGGGGAAGTTCAGTGCTGTTGGTTCCAGAGTTATGTGCATAATTCAGCATCTATACTAAAATGTCTCTACCTTTACTTTCATGCACTGCAGGTACCAGTTCCATCCTGTGTAGATCCTGTAGAAGCACTGTCCTGTGTTACACCATCATGTTTTGTGACCAAATCCTCACTCCCCAGTCTTATACCAAGTTTTGTGAGGAAGAAGAAAGATGGGAAGAACGCGAAGGCAGGGACAGGGAAGGCAAAAAGCACAAAGCCCAAATTTGAAATGGGTTATCCAGTATGCATTCCACCCATGTTTACATGCCTTTGGGTCTTTGTCTTGTTCCCCCAACAGTCTTGATATCATTTGCTAAACAGCAAATGACATGGCAAGCTGGGTGTTTTTTGTTATTATTCCTGCTTGCAGCTGTGTAATTCTTTCTAATCTTCCCAGAAGAAAATGGTGCAGATAACTCCCCTCCCAGAGCTCATTGCAGAACCAACAGGTGCCCGCTCCATGTCCTTTGTGGGTACCCATGAATATCTGGCGCCTGAAATCATAAAAGGTAGGTACACTCGCATGACAATCTGCAGCTGCAGTTTTTCTGTATTGTGTGAGACATGATGAAACTACTGATTTTGCATCCAGACCCACCCTACAAAGAAGTTTTTCCTCTCTTCTAGTTTGGAACAACATTCATGTTGGGCATACAGTGAAGCTTGCAAATGTTGGAATTATTTTCAAGTGAATGCCTTTTTGTTAGCTTCTGAACCGGCACATATGGAAACAGGTGATGGTCATGGCAGTGCTGTTGATTGGTGGACATTTGGAATATTCTTGTATGAATTGTTATTTGGCAAGACGCCTTTCAGGGGCCCTGGCAATCGAGCCACTTTATTCAATGTGGTGGGGCAGCCACTCAAGTTTCCAGAGTCTGCAACTGGACAAGTCAGCTTTGCTGCCCGGGACCTCATCAGAGGACTTTTAGTGAAGGAGCCACTGCACCGCTTAGCATCCAAGAGAGGGGCAGCTGAGATCAAAGCCCATCCTTTCTTTGAAGGTACTGTTCTTCTGTTCTTCTAAAACTTGATCTTCTGTTTCAGAAGCACAGAGTTTTACCCTTGTGTTACCCTTGAAATGGAGAAACATTTGAAGGGTCCCATCATCTGCTACATATGCCTGGAGTTAACTCTATTTTCTCCACTTGTGTTCAAAACCTATCTTTCTTTTTTGTGCCTTGCAGGTGTAAACTGGGCTCTAATTCGGTGTACATCTCCACCAGAAATACCTCGACCATTTGAACTCGGAATTCCAATGAGCAATCCAAGTGCAGCTGAGGAGGCCACAGCAAGCAACAGAGCCAAGATGACAACCAGCCAAGACACCCTAAGCTCCTCAAGCAGCACACTGTCATCATCAGAGCACAAGCTAATAACAACTAGTGAGAGCTATAAGGCAGGCGAAAAGGGTAGTAGCAATAGGGCTGCAAAACAGTCCTCTCACTCCTCAGGAGGTTCATATTTGGACTTTGACTTCTTTTGAGCTATTGACCATGGGGTGAATCCAATTTTGCCTGGGTTCGACCTGGTTTTTATGTCATCTGTTTGGTGCATTTCCATAACTATGTACAACAATATGAGTCCATAATTACCTGCCTGTAGCAAGCACATGGTCTTTATATGTTACAGCCATTACAATCCAGATCTCTATTGCCTCTATGTTGCACTCATTGTGTCTCGGTTCTGCCAGGGCATATATTATATCACATGTTTTGGACTAACCAACCATAAATAAATGGGAACTTTGTGCTTTAGATGAGAAATCATTTGAAAGAAATTAAAAGGGCACAGCAGCTTGACTGCATTACCCTAATTGAAACACAAGGTAGAGACAAAATGTAAATTGAAATAGAAAGAGATTTTGAAGTATTCAGAGACAAATTCTAATCACTATAATGGTTTTATGGAAAATGAAATGGAACTTTAATTCATACATGCTGACCACAAAGGAGCTGAATTTTGATGTATTTCTGTAAATTAAAAAAAAATTGTGGTTGATTAATTCTGTTATTAAGTAGGTATACACTGTAGAGAACAAGAATTGTTGAAGCTAGATGAATTCCAATGAATTTTTAAAAGCATTTTTGTCACATGCAACCAGAAAGAAAATGAAATTTTCAGGATTTTTAAAAAACCTACTTTTCTGCAGCTGGTATGTTCAAAAGTTGATACCTGCCCAACACCGGCATCACCAGGAAAGATGGCATCACCTGCTATTGCAAAAAGCATAACAATCTGACTCAATTCAAAATAAGCGACAGTTTTGAGCTTCATGAAAAGAAGCAAATTAACAAACCCCCCCAAAAAAAAAGGTTTATACAAGGGTACTTTTTACGAGGAGCCCCAAACTCCTCGCACTGATCCCATCTTTGAATTTGCTCCTGAACTAAGCTCCCACAAAATGCGGGCAAATATATCTGACATTCGCTGATCTGTTACAGCAAGCTCTGCAAACATGCTCTCGTAGGATGACATTAAGACTCTGTTCTGAGGTTCTGATGCCAGACTTTCCAATGTTAGTGCCGCCTTACGACATACCTCCTGCACTGCATGTGGTGTTTGTACCACCCTCAACAGCCTTCCTATGGCCCTGCAAATCATAGCAACCAGAGGAGCAAAACCGCCAGACAACATGAAGATGCCAGACCATAGCAGTGAGGAGTTGCCTCAATAAGCCACTGACTTCATCAGCTCCCAATGGTGGGTGTAGATTTGTATTATCATAATTCATCACAAACTCTGGTTAAACCATCTACACAAAAGTCCTAGAACCACTAACATAAATCTATGCAGTCAGTCGGTAATCAACTTGAAGCACTTACCAGCGTTCACTAGCCAGTGAAAGCCGACAGTCCGTATTGATCTCTGCAAAATTGTATAAAGCTGCTACTGCAGCAGCCTGTGCATCTGCAGTAGGCATGCCTAACAGCTCCACCAACCGCCTGTAGATCTGTTTAACACATTATGCATCAAGACAACAAATTATTGACCCACATTATGCATCAAGATGACAAATTATTGCCTTTGATTCGTCGACATTCCAATCCATAACCATCACTCTAGTTCATGCAAGGGCCACACACTACAAGAGGGAGATTCCAGACTTGCAGTTTTCATTTGAATTGAAATGTGGCTCTGCCAGAGTACTACTCTTCTGTATCATTCAACCAATTCCCCCTGTTGAGATGGGAAGCTGTCAAGTGTCTCAGATGCAGGGCTTTGAACCCGCACATACAAATTCCAGATGTTTCCAGATAACAGTCCTAAAATATTTTCAGCTAAACACTCCAAGAAAAGGGAAAGTGCATTGGCAACATTGTACTTACATGTGGAGATAGACAAGGATTGAAACTCACCCGTGAGACAATTTGGAAGAATGAGGAGAAAGGAGAGACAAAACTCACCTGTGGAGCATGTGGCAAAAGAAATGGCTCATTGTCTGGATTCACCACTAGACGTCCTAGCAGTTCGGCTGCAGAACAGTGCCACACCCGAACAGGTGACTCTAGCATGGTCATAAATGCTTGCACTGCTCTCTTCTCACTGCACCCAAGCAATCACTCTTCTCCGTTAGGCTTACAACAACAACAGTTGTTTCTGGCAAGGAGAAAACATTTCCTTGAAAAGAAGGCTTTTCAAATTTGATTGACTGCAATAGCTGATGTCTATTTTCATCCTCGCAAAAGCTAAGGGAAGGTTACTGCACACTCAGACTATCGTCCTCAGAACACAAGTGATTTCTAGCTTACAATTGCAACTGCCATTTCATTTTACAGAAAGCATCAACACATTTATGAGTGATCTTGGTCTCTCATCCTTTAGGCTATCATCCCATCAACATTCTAGCCTGCACAAGGTACACATGTCAGTTACCTACGTGATGGATCGTTGTGCATTTCCATTTGCAGTTGGTCGATCGGCAAAAATTTTAAGGCACAGATATGGGGACAAGTTCAAGACTGTCTCCACTGCATTTGTTACCAATTCTTCATCCTCTGCAGCAAAATGGGAGCCACCAGCCCACATGGTCCAGTTGTTGTGAGCATTTTTCATCTTGTTGTTATGAGCATTGAAGCAATAGACAAATGAAAAATGTTACAGGAACAAAAAGAGACACTCCCAACATATCTCCAAAAAATATTTGAAAAAAAGGATTACCAGTCTCATGATCTTCCATGCATTGCACCAGTGTTTCCAGACAGCGCCGGTGTTGGGCTACGGTAACCTCATTCTCGGGCATGAAGGAAAGATTGCGCAGCACATTTGACACAGCCACTGCACACTGTTGCCTTTCATGGCGTCCGATTTCATCAAGATTAAAAAGCCCTTCTTCATCCCAACACCATTTCTGCTGTTGTTGCTTATCAGTCTGGACACTCTCCACATCTGTGTGCATGTCATCACCTGTCGCCCTGCCAGAGAGCATATGTTACCTCTGCTTTAAATCCTTTGCAATTTTGTGTGTGTCATTTCACATTTCGCCACATGAATCTTTTTTACTTGCTTTGATTATGATTAAGTCTTTGTAGAGTACATCACCAGCACTGCAAAAAAGAGAAGTGTATCCTCCCCCCCCTTTCTGTTCACAACAAATAAATTACACACACACACACAAACACCCCAAAAAAACCAATACTGACTGACCTCAAGCGCCAAAGTGGATCATCAGGTGATGTGATCTCATACTCAAATCCAAATCCAGAGAACGGCTGATCTGCACCAAGGACCCGTGGTCTTGACAGATGTGCAAATACCCTTTCGTGAGCTATATCACGCCATTCATGAATCTTTGCTTCACAAAATACAACAACCACACAAATCACCCATCACCTGCGTTGTCAGCATTCTGGAACCATCTGCAATGAAATCCAAAGCCCTGTGACATTACAATAGAACAAAGGGAAAAAAACCACCACCACCACCACCAACGTCACCACCAATAAGGAAAGTTCAGCAAGAAGGTTTACCACATGCAGAAGTGCATCCAGCAACCCGGGCACTTTGGCCAATGGTGGAGCATCCTTGCGAGCATCATCCTTTTCCTTGAATGACAAAACTGTCAAGGCATTGATAGCCCAAGAGAGCTCTCCTTTAAGACCACTTTGCAGAGCCATCACAATTCTCTTGTTGTGTTGTTCTGCACTCAAGGCAATAAAAGGTTCCTCCTCACCCCATCCTCAGCTTTACCAAATGCGATGACAGACAAGAAAACCCTAAAGGAGCTGCTGCTGCACTGAGAGGCAAGAGAACTTGATAACCCCAAAAAGAAAACCAAAACGATGCAAAACCCCACCCTCTTCTCAAACAACACTGGAAGATCCTTTGTTTGGTACCTGCAAAATTGCTATGCACTTGAAGGATAGGACCCAGGCTAGGTACAACAGATGCCTGTGCCACGCCTCCCACGGCCATGGCCTCCCCCGCCGCGGATGCTCCTGCTGCTGCTGCTGCTGCTGCTCCTCCTCCTCCAGCTCCTCCTCCTCCACTATTAGGGTTGTTTGGTGGCCTCCCCCTCTTCTGTGCACTCCCTCCACCTGCTCCCGCAGGCCCTGCCATCTCTTTCCTCCCTTCTTGCACCTCCTCCTACTTCCTCCTCTTAGAAATTCACGTATTTGCTGAATTGCGCAAGTGTGTTTCTTGTTCCTCGAGTAATTTTCCGTAATGGACTCAATGTTACAACAAAAGGTCTCCAATCTCTCCTCTCGCCTTCCTGCGATTGCTGTGCGATTGAGCGCGCGCTCGCTCGCTAGCTCCCTCGAGAGAACGCAAGAGGAAGAGTAGACATAGAGAGAGAGAGAGTGAGCGCGCGGGAGAAAGCCGAAGAAGGAGAAGAACCATCCATGGGGTTTCTGCTGGTAGATGAAAATTACATAAATTCATCCATTCATCCGCTTCATTCCATTCTTAATGCTCCAAAAGCTCCGAGTCTGTTACCACGGTTTCGTCCTCATCGACCAACCCCGTGGAACGCAGCACACAAGAGACACGAAGAAGAAGAAGCAAACAGCGCATTGCATTGCATTTGTGTTGCATTGCGCTTTCCATTTGGAGCTTTTGTTTGCTGAGCAGCGTCGGAGATCGTTTCATCGCTTCCAGTTTCTTCTGACTTTTGTCTGAATTCCTGTTGTTTTCCCGCACAAATTCACTTCTGGAAGAAAATAGCTAATCCAATCCCCACTTCTCCATCAACAAGAAGAAGACGATGCATTGAAGAAGAAGAAGAAGAAACAGAAGAAGCAAGCAAAGCAAAATCAAAAGCAACAAAACACTATGCATCAGCATCTTAAAGCTGGGAACAAACTTGAGACCACTCAACAAGAAGATTTCTTGGCCTCCTCCATGCAAGAAGAAGAGGGATTGTACAAGAGTTGTTGGGAAGAATTATTGGAGACTGAAGATCCACAGAAGAAGAAGAAGAAGAATAAGAATAAGAAGATTTGCGAAAGAACCGTGGCGGCGGCGGCGGCGGCTGCAAAAGAAGAAGAAGAAGCCACAACAGATTGTTGCAGATCCTTGTTTGCTATGATCACAATCTGAGTGAGGAGTTCTCCTCGTCTTCGTGTTCTTGTTCTTCTGGGGGGTTGCCTCTCTCTGTTTTTTCCTTTTTTGTCTTTTCCTTTTTTGTTTCGGGTCTGGGTTTCCTTCTCTGGAGCGTTGAAGAAGAGCAGGCTTGCTTTGCTTCCTCATCATGTTTTGGAAGGAGCTTTGAGGCTTTGCAAGGATTGGGAATTGCAAAGAGAATTTTTTAAAGGATTGGAAGAAGAAGACGAAAACAAACAATGATGATGATGATGGTGTCAGATGCGGATATCGTGAGATGTTTGACCTCAGTGTTGAAGACAGCGGACCTTGCCACAACCACCACTACAGCTATTCGACAGCATCTAGAGCATGAGCTGGGTGTAGATTTATCAGACAAGAAGGCATTCATCCGACAACAAGTTGATCTTTATTTGCAGCAACAGGAGCAAGAAGACAAAGAGAAGGAAGAAGAACAAGAAGCCCAAGGGGAGGAGGAAGAAGAGGAACAACAAGAAGAACAAGAGCAAGAGCAAGAGCAGCAGCAGCAGGATGGGGTTGATGATTATGGGAAGCAAACAGCCACAACAGGTTCGGATTCAAAACAACGCCTGCTAGCAAAGATTGGACGCAGTGCAAGCAAAGAAAGGTACCACAATCTCTAAACCCTAATTTCTTCCCATTCCACATTGAAGAACTTGTGCTGGAGCTCCTCTTGGAAGTTTGTTTGCTATCTGTAATGCTGCCACAATTGTATCTGAAAAACAGACAGCTTCATCATTCAATGGATTTCTCATTTGTCTCTTTTTCAATTTTGTTTGTGGAAATCCACCAGCAATAATCACCTTTTTCAATTTTGGTCATTCCTTTTGGCAGTTCACCAAAGGAGAAGAAAAAGAGGATTGGTGGCAGTGGCAGTGCTGGAGGTTTGAATAAACTTTGCAGTCTTTCACCTGAACTCCAAGCAGTTGTTGGAGAGACAGAGTTACCAAGAACACAGGTATCGCATTGCTCTTGCATATTGCATGATGATGATTGTCTTTGGCATTCTCTCACATATTACATTGCATGATGATGATGATGATGATGGTTTTGTCTTTGTGCATTCTTGTTGTGCTTTAATGAAATTCACAACTCTCACACTCTCTTCTCGTGCCTCTTTTTCGACCCGGTTTCTCTCTGGCAATCTCAGTAGTCTATCTATCTGTAGCCAAAGATGCTCATGCACTCATCAATTTTCAGTGTTTTTCAAACTGTGAATGCGATATTGTTGTTGTGTCCACATAGCTTAGTTTTTACCCTGTGTCATGGATTACACTTAGTTCTGATAGTTGTGTGCACTTGAACGTGATCAATTGCAGTCCTTGAGGCTGTGTCTTTTTTGTATGTTTTTTTTCGGTGTATAATTTTATATGCGCAAATCTCTTTCTCCACATCACATATAAACCATGTGTGCAAAAAAGGAAAAGTTCAAGTACACATTTCTCGTTATCTGTGGCTGAAGGTTAGAGGGATTCAGAAACAATACTTTTTTTCTGAATCATGAGCTGCTGGATCAGATATATACAACACCACCAAATCCTTGACCCATTGGTGGCAATCTGCAGGTAGTGAAGCTGCTTTGGGCATACATCCGGGAGAATGGGTTGCAAGATCCAGAGAACAGGCGCAAAATTATTTGCAATGATGTACTGCGCATTCTGTTCAACACTGACTCCACAGACATGTTCAAAATGAATAAGCTTTTGTCCAAGCACATCTGGCCCCTTGAAAATGGGAGTACTGTGGGTGAGTAGTTTGCATTTTATCCATTTTTTTATTCCTCCTGTTTTTTCATAGGTGTTGTCCTAATCTTATACATACTTAAGGTGGAGGAGGAGATGAGAAGCACCACTAGCAACAAAGTTCTCACATATCAAACTGTCCTCTGCATTACGGTCTTTGCAGTAAGTGAATTTCTGTTATGCCATCGACTGTTGGGCCAAGTTCCAAATACAGCTCTACATTATCTGGTCATCCACTCATCATTTGGAAATTTTTCTGTATTTTTCCAGTGACATGTCCAGACAATGCAGAGCCAAGGCCCAAAAAGCCTAAAATTGAGAAGTCAGAAGCTGGCCATGGTGGCAGGGGGCGGAGTTCAGGATTTTTGGCTCCAATTCCCATCTCAGAGGGGCTTGCAAAGTTTCTAGGAGCAGAAGATGGAAAGGTTTCACGTGCTGATGCTGTCAAGCGTATATGGGACTACATCAAAGAGAACAACCTACAAGTAGGTCTAACTATCCCATCACCTACTATGTCCTATCTGAGCTGCTTGCAGAATCCCGTTTTTATCTGTGCTGATATTGAATCCATGATCTCTGAATTTCAAAGTGGATCCAGTAGGACCCACTTCCCATTCACTGATGATGATCGAGCATCAGTTGAGTGTCCAGATCTGAATTCTATATCTTTGCCTTTACGGCTGTCAAGAGGTCTGTCCTGAGGAATTCACAAACAAGTAATTGCCTGCTCCTGTGATTATATAGAATGGCAGGGCCATGGGTTTGAGAACAACTTGGCAGTCTCTTTGACTATTACTGTTAGTAAATTGGATTTTGCTGTTTAGGAGCTGATCTGCTGTTTCCTAGTATCTCACCATCACCAGTAGAAGCAAAGCTCATCTGATTGAGAAGGTTGTTTGGAATGAACACCAATTTCTGGCTTGTGGACTTGAGTGTGATGTTTCAAATCTTTTGCAGGACCCCACAAACAAGAAGATGATAGTGTGTGACAGTAAACTTCAAGAACTGTTTGAGTGTGATACCTTTGTCGGGTTTGGCCTCACCAAGCTTTTGTCACCACATTTTCTCAAGGCATAAAAGTAACTTAAAGAGGAGTAGCTCAGGATGGGACCCAAACCAAAAAAAAAGGCAAATATACATGCAAATAGAGTGTAGAAATAGAAACCCATTTGTCTAGTCTTCATCCAGCTCAGTCTTTCTAGAAATATTTTTTTTGGTGGATTATGCTGTTTGTTCAGGACCCTTGGAAAGTGGCTCCTGTGTGTTATGAATCCCCAAACTGGTCAATTTCTTGTAGATGAATTATTTTTTCCCTCCTTTTCCCTCCTTTTTAAAGTTTTGCATACATTTTTTCCTCTTTGTGTTGATTCTATTATTACTCTAGTTTTGTCACTCACGTTCTCTTCACATTTTCCCCCATCAAACTTTTTGTTTTGAATCACCTTATGTCAGGTTTGCTCCAATCAGCAGTTTGTAAACAATAAGAGATTTTTCAATGCTGCATAATGTTTTCACATCAAGCTTCTGCCTCAATGCAATCTGCAAACATTCTTGACATGCCTACTTTTGTCTTTGAAATACAGGACTACCCTGAAGACTTGGGTTTATTTTCCTCATATCAAATTGCAGTAATAAGTTGAGGGGAAAAAAACCCTGAAAGTGTGCACAAAAAGTCTCAATAGCCACACCACAATGTTATACCAGAACAACCTTCCTTACAGTAGCACTTCTAGTCTAGCCTCCTTGAGTACCCAATGCATATACCATTATACACAAATCTCTGAGTAACCAATGTAAGCCAAGGGGCCAATCTTAGCCTTAGTACAAAGCCATCACAGACCAGCACTAAAGAATACCAAGTGCTCAGGGGAAGAAAAAACAATCCTGAAAAGAGAATAATTTGGAAAGCACTCGAAAAGCAAACAAGTTGCTACAAGCTTTTTCTACATGCAATGCTGTGCAGGGCAAGGAACTTGCAAGAAGACTCATCGTAATCTGTGAGAAATTTTGAAAATGGTCCCAGGAGCATTGGAACTCTCTCTCCTACATATTTTAGGTGTTCAGTAGCTCAATAAGAACACCAGTCTTTTTTCCAACTTAGAAATCAATCAGCAATCAGCTTTGAGCAAGAAGCATAAGTGATGCATGCTCGTATCAAGACACCATTGAACCTGACATCATCACAAGAATTTCTTTTGAATAATAAGAGATCCTAATCAATTGCACTAATCGTGTTTTATCCCCCCTGATTATACAAAAGCCCAAATCAACCCCCAAGTGAAGAAGAAGGCAGCAGTCAAGACTGCCATCTGTCCACTGGCACTGTGCCGCCACTTACATAACAGTTTTGTCTCTCTTTTCCTCTTCCACAGAACATTACTACCTCTTAGATGGCTGCATCACAGCAAGTAGCAGAGCAGAGAGGTTGAAGCTAACATTTCTATATAGCATTGACAATCACCTAATGCCTGGAAGAAGAAGAACCAAACTTACAAGACTTTGCATTTTCCTTGAATCATGACTTGCTGCCAGAACAAATTATTCTCCTATTTGCTTCCAGGCTTTTTCTTTTCCCTGTCACCGGTTGTCTGGATCCAAATATTCAAGCACAAAACATGGATCAGGTAAACTCTCCCCCTCTTGATCCTTATGGACAGGGGACCTCCCATGAATGTCAAATCAAAGGAACTCTCTCACTTCACATCTCCATCTGAGAGTTTTTGACATGTGCTATCAAGAGTCACCATCTACTCAAACTGACAAACTCTTTCTGATTAGCATGTCATCTTTATCACTGTCTACAATCAACCTCCTGCACTTACAGGTGCTCTGGGAGGAGGGTTACGTGAAACTGACCCTGTGCCTTGGGATGGGTTGCTGCCATCATAGCTCGCAAATTGCTTGCAATCTCAGTAAAGCCAGGTCTGTCTACTGGCTCTGATGCCCAGCATCTTTCCATCAATAATTTCCAACTTGGATCGCACCAGGTTGGTACTTTGGGGCGAAGAGTGTTATTGACAATGCCTCCTGCAAAGATACCACGCCAATCATTTCAGTTTCCTATGCAAAGATCAAATCTTTTTCCATCAATGCATCAACGTTCTGCTGAGCAAACAAACTCATCAGATCATTCACATCATCAGCACATGCCCAGCCTGTGTTTGATGTCCACAAAGGTTACTGCAAATGAGTTTAGATTCACAACTAACCTATGATTGCCCCATAGTGTAAATTTGCATAAGGCTCCTCTCCTGTCAGAAGCTCCCACATTACAATTCCGAAGGAGAAGACATCAACCTGTGCATTGACACAAACAGAAACGGTGATGAAAGAGCAAAAACCTGAAATCAATTCTGAAACATCCCAATGAGTGAGCATCAAGTCAGGTTTTAAGCAGGTTTTACTCATTTCCGAAATCTCTATCTGGTAGAGATCTATCTGCTAAATCTAAAGGTGACCCATCTGCTCACTTTTTCTGTGACCATGTTGCTGGTGCTATTCAGCAACTCTGGTGCCATCCACGGAAGTGTTCCTCGTATGCCTCCTGAAACCATTGTCTGTTGCTTAACTTTCGACAACCCCAGATCACCAACCTAGAAGAAAGAAAAACACACAACAATCCAAGCACGAATTCAGATACAGAGAATAACTAATGATGTGGGGACTCAGAAATCTATGAGAAAAACCCCGAATTCGCAACTGCAAAACAGGTTTTACTTATGCAAAGACAAACCTGCATTTCTTGTCCTAGACAGCATCTCTATATCAGTCTTAGGAGAGAAGTGCTGCAGTTTACACAATGTTAAATATCACAAATGCCAGAAAAGTCCAAAATTACTAGCAAGAAGAGCTTTCATTTTGGTAACCAGAGAAAATGCCACAAAACAGAGCAGGTGGGTTGTTGCCTCACCTTGCAAATGGGTCTCTGTGGATCTCGCATATTCACAAGTAAATTCTCACATTTCAAGTCAAAGTGTACAATGTTCTTCTCATGCAGATACTCCATTCCAAAAGCAGCATCTGTTGCCAGGAGCAATCGCTTGTGCCGATCAATTGTTCTGCATGAGGCCCAGGTTCACAAGAAGACAAAATTCAGATAGAACAATTGCACATTGTGTAACCAACCAGGATTCAACCTTGAGGGTTCACAAAGAAAGCACAATGGAGGACAGTTTGCAGTTCAACTTTGCCTAACAGAATTCACAACCTCTGCAATCACTTGCTGGATTTTCTGCTCATGTAATATAAGATAGCTCTGAACATGTGCTTTACCTGTCATTTTTCTGCAACACTTGCTTCAGAGACCCATTCACCATATACTCAGTCACAGTTGCCAAAGTTCCTCCAGGTCCATCACGCACTACACCATAAAAGGCTACAACGTTGGGATGATGCAACTGACTCAGAGTGCAAGCTTCCTTCCAGAAATCTGCAATCTGCCCAGAGAGATAATCCCACTAAAATGCCTTAGAATTCTTCACTACCAAATTGCAGTAACACAAACAATTTTTTTTGCAAATCTGAAAGTGCATTTCCTCCAGTTTTTTTAACTACAACAAAGAGAACCCACTCCTCAATACTACTGCAACTCTCACAGTTTTGCCCCCATTCGCAGATTTCATTTGATGTCCATGGAGATTTGTAGTTTGTAATCCATTTCATGGGTGCAGTTAAAACTCTCAGAAAAGGATTCACATTTGTCAATAATTTCATCTAAAGACTTTGAAAAAAAAAAGAGAGAGACTTTCTGTCAGCAGACTAAAGGCCAGTGCATCCAGTACACACCTCTGAACAGCTACTTTTGAGGAAAATTTTTCCATGCAATCTGAGTTCTACAGTGAGTTTGGGAGGTATACAACATAGGTGCATTTTACATGGCCACCCAATCATAGGATGAGGTGGACTCTATGTCGGATTATTATCACATTGCAAGAATTCATGCTTTGAAGATTGCCATGCTGCTTTGTACTTACCAGGCGTTCTTTCTCAGATGGTTGTCCTGCAAAGCAGCTTGCTCTGATTCGCTTAATAGCAACATCTGTGCCACGCCACTTTCCATGGTACACTGTTCCATAGGTACCAGAACCCAGCTCTCTCAATTCTTCAAGATCGTCATTTTTTACAGTCTGTTGCAGGAACCAACCACCAATGACCATTTGAACTCAGCAATTACACAGTAGGGAGATGTCCACAAAAAAGAATTGCAAAAAATCACAAAGAAAAAGATTGCAATCTAGGTCTCCAATTTTATCCATAAAACTGTTTGAAACTCTCTCATACTGCTGGATATGTTGAAAACATTATTATGGGAAATTTTTTTGTTACCTGCAAACCTCGAGAAATCGCTTCTGCTTCAGCATCAGATGCAGAATTCCCAAAATAGCTCTCCAGCTTTCTCACTTCTTTTGATAAATCCAACCGTGCTTGATTTTGATGCTGGTCACAGAAGGAAAAAGAGCTTGAAAATTATCAATCTTTTTTACCAAGAAAAAAGCAATGCAGTAGTGGGTGTAAGAAGAGCAGCCTTGAAGAACTGATACCTACCTCCACCAATCCATCCACCACAAAATGCTGGTCTTTGACTTCGATTTTCTCAAAGATGGCTTCTTCTGGCACATGGTCAGCATCGTTAAGAGATTCTTGCTGGAGAGATACTCCATCAAACTCTGTCCCGAGGTTAGCCAAATTTTCCTCCCAGCTTTGAAGACCAAAAATAGGTGAAGAGATAAAGGGAGCCTGAAAATCATGTAACCAAGTTCCCTTTCCATCTTCTGACAAGTCGTTCTTTCTTCGCTCAAGTGGAGTTGCTGACTGATTGCTGAAAACTGCTGAAGCCATGTCAAATGCAAGGTTAGCACCAGAAGCAGAGAGACCCAATGAGCTCATATTGTCATATTTCTTCTGAAATCCAGGTTTCCTCTCAAATGATTCTATGTTCTCACTTCCTGGGCTGATTGTCTTTGGCATCACAACTCCCACATTGATAGCTGCTGTAGCACAAGAACTAGGTGTATGTTCAGGCAATAATCTTTTGTTTGGGTACAAATAAGACAGTGGCATATGTGAGGTCAAGGTGTTTGCAGTGGCAAATTCCTGAATTTAAGCTGTTGGGATCACATTGATATCATCTTACCAGTTGGTGGTGGCGGCAGTGTTGCATGCAGTTCCATTGTGGATAGTGGAAGCTGCACCTTATGAAGAGGCCTATCATCCAAGAGTAGATTCTGGAGACCATAGAGTGTGTGCATGACATCCTCATCATCACTAATGCCTCTGCCAGCTTTCCTTTGCATCTCATCTGAACTCACCTGGACACCCTTCCTTGGTTCCTCCTCCGCACTGTCAATTATATTGTTTCCAATTCGAGGCCTGCTTGGCTCACCCTGTCCACCACTGAACACACTGCCACCACTCTGAAGTTGTGCTGCTGAGCTCGTCCCAAACATTCCAATCCCATCACCTTCTGCATCATCAGACCCAATGAACCCTCCTCCCCACTGTATATCGCCAGTGCTAAGTGGATGAGAAGAAGTTGCCATTTGTTTGAATCCAATGGGTGTTGCCCTATCTTCCACAAGTGGAGCTCCAGAAGAAGCCGATTGCATTTCTGCACTTGGAATCAAAGGAGGAAGGTGGCTACCACAGACATCTAAGAAAGATGAAGTACTCCTTAAATCCTGGGTAGTACTACTGTCTGCACATCTTGGTGGTGGCAAGAGTGCAAGGAAGTCCGGATCATTGCTTCCCTGTCCTCCTACATATGGAGAAGATGCCTTAGAGCTGCCATCTGTAAAGGTGGCTACCCTGCCAAGAGCTGGAGAGTATCCTGACATCACATTTGATTGAGGAACACTAGGTGGCCTTGAATGCAAATTGCTATTTCCAAGAGGATCAGCCCAATCCACCTTCATTTGCTGGAATGGCTCTGCTGGGCTTGTCGCAAGAAGGGCATCTGCATCTTCTGGTAAGTGAGGATAGCACCCACCACCAGATCTGGATGCTTCCATGGCATGTGTGACCCGAATATCTGCTGCACTTGCATCCTCTTCAAGGTAATCTAACTGTGACCTTTCCCTACCAGCTTCCATAACCCATGTGTCATCCATATCACTGCCTTGTTGTTGTACACCCCAGTCTGGCACATTTTCTGGCCAGTCTTGATATTGAGAATGAATCGGTAGTTTCTTAGGAGCAGGAAGCACCACAGGAAGCACTGCATCCTGGTAATTTGTTTTTGAATTTGAATGCTGAGGATGGAAATGCTGTTGCTGCTGTTGCACACTGTTCGATGCCTGAATGTCTTCTGCCTGAAAGGGCTGTTGACCTGCCTGAACAGTGTCATAATATTCTACCTCATAGTCAGCAAGATCATCTTGGAAAGGGTTTGAACCCGTGTAGTGAGGAATCTGAGACCTTGTCACAGGATCCGAGAACCGAGTTTGAGACAAAGGGCTTGGTTCATACATGCGCTGCTCATGTGGCAACAGCCAATCTGAACTTACATGAGCTGGTTGCTGAAGCAAGGTGGGTCGCATCAATCTCTCCTCTGAGTGAACAAGACGGTCTCCAAAATGAGCAGATGCAGATGGGTGGAAAGACCTACTTGGAGGAGGATCAGTAGTTGTAGGGTGATGCAATACTCCTGCTGCTGCATACTGCTGGTCCACATAATCCGATAATCCATTGGAGCCACCACCTTGATGGACTTGTTGTGACTGTTGTTGTTGTTGTTGCTGCTGCTGCTGTGCCCCTCCTGCTGCATGTCTTCCTGATTCCCGAAAGCTGTACCTTGGAGAAGATGGGCTAGATCCAATTGGAGAAGAAGGAAGTATGTGTTTTGCCACTGATCGATTCATGAAAGGCATGCTGAAAACCTCTTCTTGTGGCTGCTGGTACTCAATTGGATGATGATGGTGGTGATACCCTGCTTCTTGGGACTGTTGTTGTTGTTGTTGCTGCTGCTGTTGCTGCCTTCCCCCTGGATGTCTTCCTGATTCCCGAAAGCTGAACCTTGGTGAAGATGGGTCAGACCCAATTGGAGGAGGAAGTGTGGGTGTTGCCATTGATTGACTCATGAAAGGTATGCTGAAAACATCTTCCTGCGGCTGCTGCTGGTACTCAACTGGATAGTACCCTACTTTTGTCGTGGCTGGAGCTGAAAGACCAGTGCGAACATGTTGTTGTTGCTGTTGCTGCTGCTGAAAGGTCTGTTGTGGGTCCATCATTGTGGTGGGCTTGATCACTAAATCAGGAGTGACCTGGTAAAGGTCCACCCTTCTTCTGTTGTAGTGCTCTTGATCAGCTTCCAGTGAGTACGGCCATCCAGCAGCCTGTGTCAGCTGCTGTTGTCGCTGTTGTTGAAGGACAAGATGCTGCTGATGCTGCTGCTGCTGCTGCTGTGGTGGATCCAACTGAAGCAGTGCTGCATCTAGCTGCTGCTGGCTGTCTGGCCTGCTAGATGCTGCACTTTCTACATGTTGCTCTGACAAGTGTGTTAAGTCATGGGAGGAGGGTACTACTACTACTCCAGGCACCCGTCCTTCAGCCAAGCGCCAAGGCTCATCGCGGAGCAAATGTTCCTGACGATTGCCAAGTTTTGAAGGAGACTCTGGAAGCCTGGTAACCTCAGGTTTTCGATAAAGAAGCTCATGTAGACGTGCACCCTCTGACTGTTGCTCTGACATGCGCGTTAGGCCATGGGAGGCTGGCACATTGGGCACCCTTCCTTCAGCTACACGCCGTGGTGGAGATTCACCACACCGTGCAGGTTCCTGGTGGTTGCCAACTTGTAGCCCTTCTTGGCGCAATTTTGTAGGAGATTCTGAGAGCATGCTGACCTCAGGGTTTTGATGTCGTACAGAATGTGTGGCTACACTAGATGATCTTGTAGTACTTCCATAGCCATCCGTATCTTGGTACTTGAATCTATCTTGCTGGAGTACATTGTACTGGTGGCTGCTGCTGTCTACTTTAGAATTTGCTTCTGGGTAGAACTGGAAATGAAGATCCGGGATAGCCAACTGCTTGGAGACTCTGGGAATTAGAGGAGGAGATGATAGGGCAGAACTTGGAGCAGATGGGACATCTGCATTCGTATGGATAGAGGAGACAGACAAAGGCAGTGAGGACAGAGGTGCATGTATCAGGGATGCTACATCTTGTGATGTCTGAGGCACCAAGAGCCCTGTGGAAACAGATGTAGCACTCCATAGGTCAACCACATCAAGCCCAATCAAGTTGTCTGAATGGATGGAAGGCACACCAACACCTCCAGTTTCTGAGTGTTTTCTAGATCCCGTCTTTGGAACACCATTCACAGCATCCACATAGCGCTGATCTGGATTCCTCTGATCTCCCACAGAATCATCACTCAAGTGTGTGACATCATACTCCACAGCAGGGAACAGAAAGACACGTAGCCTTGAAAATCCATCAAACCCTCTGAGCTTGTCATACTCCTCCATCATATTCTCCAGGTCCTCATTCGACGAGACAGACACGAGCGCATCAAGATCCTCATCAGGCAGCTGATATTTGAGAGTTAGAGCATAGCCACAAATCTCTGTCACCTTGAAGACAAGTTCTGCATAACTGATGTCACGATTCACTGTAATAATGCGTGTTTCGCCCCCAACATACCTCAGTCTGCCATCGCCAGGCCTAGGCAGAATCTTGCCATCAAAGCTGCACAGGAGCTTCACCCGCAAACTGCTAAAATCCTCCAATGTTGTTGTAGACATTGGATGATGATGATGAGAAGTCACTGAACAATCCCACCATAAGAAGAAGAAGAAGAATCACAATGAGACTCAGAATCCAAACCCTAGATTCATACCATGCCTCCAAACTCACAGCAGCATGGGTTGCAAAGCTGTGATTCACTCTGCACTGATTCCATCACCTACAAAATTCCTCAAATTTCCATTGCCCACAAGGTGATGATCATCATCATTTATGACTGGAGTGACAGTAAGGAGGGGTTGTGGTTGGATCACCTTCTTCATCGATGTCCACTACAACCATGCTTGAATGTGGCGGTCCTCCTCCTCCTCCTCCTCTCCCAGAAGCTGTTGTTGATGTTGGCCTGCGCTTAAATCCATCTTCATTCGCAGCAGCCGAAGAAAAATCCATCATCATCATCCCCTCCTCATCTGACAAACCCAAGGACTCTGCAGTCACATGCATACCCCCTCGCAGCTTCTGAAACATGGGAAGCTGTGCATCTGAAGGCGAATATACCGAATCCACCCCACATGCCAAGCTCTCCACAGATGACACAGATTCCTCTGATGCATACTGCCAAACCCCTACTCCTGGCTGCTGCACAACCCAATTGTCATACAAACCCTTGGCTGCCTTGTCCTGATGCTGCTGCTGATGATCCATGCTCTTTGCACCTCCTCCAGCAGCTATAATACTCTGAAGCCGCATTTACAAGAAATCCAACATCATGTCCACTTTCTTTGTTTCTTTCCTTCCCTCCTCCTCCCTTTCCCCTTCCTCTTCCTCCTTTCCCACAAATTTCAAAGCAATCCAAGCAAATCCCCAAACAAAACCCAATTCCAAAATGTCAAACAGCTTCTCCCCCTACATACATACATACACATACATGCATACATGTGGTGCACACTAGAAAAGCACCCAAAAGAAGAGCCACAAGGTCAGACACAAACCCAAAACCAGAGATTGGTACAAAAGAGCTGAAGCAAGGAGTTGTTGCTGATGATGATGATGGTGGTGGTGGTGGTGGTGCAGATTTGCTAATCTTCAAAAACAGATTGATGCAACAACAACAAGAAAACCACTCTTTCAAGTTCTTACAAATGTGGGTAGCTAACAGTAAAGTAGGTAGTGGTTGAAAGAAGAAGAAGAAGAGCAAGAAAACAAAGATTGGGTGGTGGCATAACAACGTAGCCTAAAAAAAAACAACAACAACAACAACAACAAACAAAAACAGCAGCACCACCATCACCAGCAGAAGCTTGCAAGTCTGGAAACATGGCAATTTGCAGAGAAGTCCATGTGTATTGTTCTCTAAGCAGCAATTGGGTGTGTGAGTGGTTGAAAGGGAAGGCCAGGTGGGAAGAGGAGGAGGAAGATTGATTCATCAAGAAAGAAAGTGTGAAGGAACATGGCACCCAATGGGACTCTGGGCCCCCCTACTACTACTACTACTATTACTCCTGCTGCTGCTACTGCTACTACAACAAACAAACAAACAAACACCCAACATACATCAACAACGCCACCACCACCACACCACTAGCAATAACAACTAGGTTATAAGAAATTACAATAAACCATAACAACAATATCATAGCCAACCATCAACAAACACACACATATTCTTAACCCTTCAACATTGACCCACATTACTATTTTCAGATTCAAATGGAGGACCCCACCACTCACCTCCCTCCCTTGCAGGCTTCTTCCACCACACTCGCCCACCTCCCAACCCCACCACCTCTCACCCCCTCCCCTTACCCCTATTAGGCTACTACTTCTATTACTATTTCTATTACTACAACCACAACAACAACACTAAAACAAAAAACAAGAGCTTTTGTTGCCACCACCACACCCCTCCATCCACTCACTTTGGATTTCTTTTTCCCCCACTATATTACAAAATCCTTGTTGTCAAAAAAACACACACATACACTCTCTCTCTCTCTCTCTCTTTCATCTTTTTTCCTTTCCTCTTCACAAATTCCTTGTTATCACCACACCCCATCCATACTCACTTTGAGTTAACAAAATCCTTATTATCACCCAACCCATCCATCCACCCACTTTCATATATTTCCCTCTTACCAAAATCCTTGTTGTCACCCCATCACCCATCCATCCATCCATCCACTCACTCTCACTTTCATCTCACTTTCATCTTCCTCCTCTTCTTAACCCCTCCTCATCACCCATGCTATTCATGTTTCCTCTAATCCTACTACTATTACTTACCACTACAAGACCTACTCTTCTCTTCATTCATTCAT
>Ga0209611_10004544_pt1 | contig 23655 bp, 18 predicted proteins | sample S1TSphgellanicum_3_FD_187693 | JGI IMG/M metagenome (GOLD analysis project Ga0209611, IMG submission 187693) | Host-associated microbial communities from peat moss isolated from Minnesota, USA - S1T2_Fc - Sphagnum magellanicum MG (SPAdes) (version 2) | ecosystem: Host-associated > Plants > Peat...
GGTCTGTAATGACAAACAGCTGGTCCTTGTGAAATGTCATGCTAACAACCAAGACTTGCCTTCAATATTCCCCTCATCTGTAGGGACTGGTAGTGATTTGAAGACCAATAAAATAAGCATGACGGGCTTGGTTGGATGCACATTTGAGATCAAGTTTGAGCAGTCCCGTGGCTAATGTAAACAAAAAAAAACGACAGCAAGGAGAACCAGCAGAAGCTGCTGCTGCAGCCTTAGCGACTGCCTATCATGCGCCATGTCCGCTCTCCGCTCTCCTCTACCACTCCTACTTCCATTCCCTTACCCTGCCTTGCTGCATTCCCTTATCCACCATCGCCAAAGCTCTCAACGAGAGAGACGATGGAATTAGGGTTTCGTCCATCCACCGTTTGGTGAGAGATGATTGTGTTAGGGTTTCGTCCATCCACCATTCTGTGGGAGACGATGAATTAGGGTTTCAATTAGGGTTTCATCCTGTTCACGGTTTAGGGCGGCTTGGTGCTCACAGAGGAGGCAAGCTCTCCTGTGGAGGACTATAGCAAATTCAAGTTCGTTCTATAGAGTTTGAGCGTCTTGTGGTTGTTGGATTTATGAAATATTGTGTCTTTGGTAAAGAAGCTGCAATCCGCAGTGGAGTTGCGCGAGTGAATTTGTTCTTTTCAGTGCATGTTTCGGTATTGAAGGAGATTTCGCAATCAGAATAGAACTTTCGGTCTCTCGTGAGAACATTCACGACCCCCGCTCATGACGCTGGAGAATGCAAGTTTCATTATGAAGTGCGCGTCGGAGGTGTCGGCGTCTGATGAGGAGCAATGCGCAAATGAATACTCAAGAGCGTGCACATCGCTGGTTTCGAAAAAGCCGGAAGCTTCAATCTTCAAGTATGTGCTTATCGAACCTGCACAGCATCTTTTTTTCTTTCTTTTTTTTCACAATTTGCAGGGGCAGTTTTACTCTTGGAGATGCACAGGATTGATAAGCAGATCTGCAGATTTTGTTCACGATTTGCAGGCAGTGGCATTCTAATTGGAGAATCTCAGCTTGAAAACCTATTGATGAGCCATTCAAAGACCTCATTTACGACTGCACGCGATGTTGCCGTGCCTGTTCAAGGTTGCACATTTGCTGGCCAATGGGTACGCTGCCTCAACCAACTCATTATGTAACTTTTAGGGGACTTTGCAATTAGGGTTTAGGAGGGAGAAGAGATCTGCTCTGGGAGGAGCCTGTCTTGAATCCTTTGCCATGGTGGAACAACAGGTCAAAGAGGAAGGTGGGAGCTATGTGTCAATCATGAGAGAAGGAGATGTTTGAACACATCAGGGGTACCAAGGAGATTCCTCGGGATGTGGCGTGCATCAACAACCCTGGTGTCGGCCAAAACAAAGCAATCTTTGATCAGGCTACGGGCTGCACAGTTTACTGTGTCTCACACACAGGAAGACCATGAAGCAGCATGCCAAGACCAAAAGTGGTAACCATTCTTTCTTGACTCCTGAAGAGAGTCTCCTTTTGTTGAGGAATTGTGTGTCTGGTGCTTGCCTCAAGAGCATAGATATCATGCATCCATGTCATGTTGACATGGCTGTAATTCTGAAGGATTTTGAGAATATTAGCTCTTTGAGCTCATTATGTCTGATGATCTTGATCCAGTGCTTTTGTAACTGGCACATCATGTGTGGAATCAGGTTGCTTATCAGAAATAAGACTGGTGACAGAAGTAGAACTACTGCCATCGATTCTCCAACTCTGGAAACAAGGTCACAAAACGAAGCTAAAAGGATTGCTGCTGACACCCGTGAGGACATAAGGACACTGATCAAGATGGCACGACCAGTGAAGGTGCTGCACATTCTGGATCAACAAGGCATTCGTGTAGACTTCTTTATTTATGCAACTCTTCTGCGGAGGTGCACTCAGATGAAAGATATGATGGAAGGGAAGCGGGTTCATGCACATATCATCAAAAGTGGAATGCAGCCAGACATCTACCTTGGCAACACCTTGTTGAATATGTATGCCAATACTGGAAGTGTAATAGATACACACTGTGTATTTGACAAACTTCCCCAAAAAGATGTAGTATCATGGAATACTATGATTGTGGGATATGCTAAGCATGGTTATGGTGAAGAGGCTTTCAGATTATTCCACCAGATGCAACAAGAAGGCTTCAAACCTGACACTGTCACATGCACAAGCATTTTGAAAGCATGCACAGGCCCAAGAGCCTTAGGATGGGGAAAACATGTACATTCCCACATCATGAAAGCAGGATACAATGTTGATGTGCGTGTGGTGACTGCCCTTATCAGCATGTATACAAAGTGTGGAAAGAACAAGGAGGCTTTTGAAGTTTTTTATAACATGCAAGAAGCTGGTGTGGAGCCTGACAATGTCACTTACACAAGCATCTTGAATGCATGTACTAGCCCAGCATCCCTGGAAGGAGGGAGGCAGGTTCATGCACAAATCCAGAAATCTAGATTTGATCCAGATGTACGTCTCTGGAATGCAATTATTGGCATGTATGTCAAGTGTGGAAGTATTAAGGAGGCTTTCAACATGTTTCATGAAATGCAACAAAAACATGTGGAACCAGACAGCATCACTTACATGAGCATCTTAAATGCATGTGCCACACCTGCGACTTTGGAATGGGGGAAGAAGCTTCATGAAAATATCAGGAAATCTGGATTAGACTCTGATGTTCGTCTGGCAAATGCGCTCATTGGAATGTATGCAAAGTGTGGAGCAAGTAACGAAGCTTTTGATGTGTTTCACCAAATGCATCAAGAAGGAGCTGTGCTGGACAGAGTCACTTACATTTGCATTCTCAAGGCATGTGCCAGTCCAATGGCTTTGGAGTTGGGGAGGCAGGTCCATGCTCATATCAAGAAATCTGGATTTGACAGTGATGTTCGTGTGAGGACAGCACTTATTTGCATGTATGTTCAATGTGGGAGTGATCAGGAAGCCTTTGAAGTGTTTCACCATATGCAAGGAGAAGGTGTGGTCCCAGACAAAGTCACTTATATGAGCATCTTGAATGCATTTGCCTCTCCAGCAGCTTTGAATTCAGGAAAACAGGTCCATGTCCATGTCAGGAAATCTGGATTGGAACATGATTTGCGTCTTGCAACTGCTCTCATCAGCATGTATGCAAGGTGTGGTGGATATGAGGAGGCATTTGAAATGTACCATAATATGCAGCAACAAGGCCTGGAGTTGGACAATGTTGCTTACATTAGCATCTTGAATGCATGTGCCAGCCCAGCAGCTTTGGAGGATGGGAAAGAGGTCCATTCCAATGTCAGTAGATCTGGATTCAACAATGATGTCTCTGTAGGGAATGCTCTTATGAGCATGTATTCTAGGTGTGGAGCAAGTGAGGAGGCTTTTAAAGTGTTTGATCAGATGCAACAAGATGGTGTGGAGATAGACATTATGTCTTACACCTGCATTCTCAAGGCATGTGCCAGTCTAGCAGCAATATCAGAGGGCAAGCAATTACATGCCAATATCATTAAAGCTGGATTTGGGGCTGATATCCAGATCGGCAATGCTTTGATTGACATGTATGCAAAGTGTGGAAGCCTTGAGGCTGCACGCCAAGTATTTGATGTCATGCCTGAACGAGATGTGATTTCATGGACTGCCATGATTGTTGGGCTTGCTCAGCATGGGTGTGGTGAAGAGGCCCTTCAGGTCTTTGAACAGATGAGGGTTGAAGGAGTCGAGCCAAATGCAGTCACATTTGTTGGTGTTCTCTCTGCTTGCAGCCATGCAGGCCTAGTTGAAGAGGCCTATGGCTACTTCAGCTCAATGTGTCATCAAAATGGCATCTCACCAGTAGGTGAGCATTATGGCTGCATGGTGGACCTTCTTGGCCGTGGAGGGCATCTAAATGAAGCAGAGGATCTTATCAAGAAAATGCCAGCAGAGGCAGATGCAGCAATCTGGGGATCCTTGCTTGGTGCTTGCAGAACTCATGGCAATGTTGAGCTAGCAGAATGTGCAGCAGAAAACTGCCTCCAGTTGGAACCTAAGGATGCTGCAGTGTATGTGCTGCTTTCACACATCTATGCAGCTGCTGGCATGTGGGACAGTGTAACAAAGGTGAGAAACACAATGAAGGAGAGAGGTATCCAAAAGGAGCCAGGTCGCTGCTGGATTGAGGTGGAAAATAAGATACATACTTTTGTGGCAGAAGATAGAACACACCCACAAACAGAGGAGATCTATGCTGAGCTAGATAAATTGACTGGACAAATGAAGGAGGGAGGATATGTGGCTGATACCCGCTGTGTGATGCATGATGTGGATGAAGGGGAGAGAGAACAGGCTATCTGCTACCACAGTGAGAGGCTTGCCATTGTTTATGGACTCATCAGTACTGAACCTGGGACACCCATTCATATCTTCAAGAACCTTCGGGTTTGTTCTGACTGTCACACCGCAACTAAGATTATTTCCAAGATTGTCAGGCGAGAAATTGTAGCAAGGGATGCAAATCGTTTTCATCACTTCAAGGACGGGTCATGCTCGTGTGGTGATTATTGGTGATGGTATGTGAAACTGTTACTGTGCCTGATCAGTTTGGAAGATTGTGCATTTGCCTTAATGATTAGAGCTGTTGTGCCAGTTGGAAAATATATGTAAGCCTGAGCTTCCAGAATTGAGTTTTTTAATTTTCATTTTGGCTCATGTATGTAACTTGCTCAAGTCCTCAGGGGGAGACATTGATGAATAATCTGCTGGGGAAGATTGGTTCCAACTTTACGAAGCATGGTTAGTTTGGAAAGTTAGTAGTGATTACTGCAACATTCTTATGGGAAATTTCTTCCTTGATAATAGAAATCACCTAAGCACATCCCAGAAGGTGGCTATAAAAGAGTTTTAAAGTCTCACAGGGTCTTTGTGGGGTCTTAAATTCTGTTTCCTGTATACAGCTTAGTTAGTGGCAGGATACAGAACCCCTGCATTGTTTGGTGTTTCATAGTGTCCTTTGCAATGCCTGCTTTTGTTGAAAGCAGCATTGGGAGCTTGCTACTAACACTGGAAATTTCCCAGAGCAACCAAGCCATACTAAAATTCTGGTTTGCTGTAGGTACAGGGTAAAAGGTACCAGAACAAGGACCAGTCACCTTGAGGTTTATAATGGTACTCACTGAAGGTTTGGTTGAGATAAAAAGACAATTGTATTGGCAGTTAAGGTCAAATACTGGGGCAAAATCTGCTGCAGCAGTTAATAAAGAATGGGAGTTGACATAGGCCTAAGTGTGTGCAGGACAGAGAAGATTGACAGCTCAGAATCACCAAAAGGCCCAGAATTTGAAGTGTTGAGCACAAGGAGTTTATCACAGGTGTTTTGTCTGACTCAGCATCTTCAATGCTTTTCCATGAGTTGCTAGCCTACCCTGAATGCAGCCATCTCTCCCCCCCCCAACCCCCAACATTTAAAAGCCAAAAATGAGCAACAAACACTCTTGAGTGCAAGGCTTGGATGTTTACGGGGAATGTTGCTAAAACATACCTTGAGTCAATGTATTATGTGTCATGCAGGATATCCACTCTGGTTGATTTCTGTGGAGAAGGGTGAAGCTTCTTGGTTCACATTTGTCTCTGTCCAGATGGGGCAGTTGAGGGTCCAGTAAGTACCTGACTGTTGAGAACATCTAGTATGGAAAAAATGATTTTCTTTGCCTTTGGTTCATAGAAAGTGGTCGATTCTTTCTATACAGATGAATTTATGTGATGTCAAAAAGATGTGTGTTCTGGTTCTGAAATTTTGTTCATTTACACCATTGAGCTTGTAACCAATGAAAACTTTGTTGATACCATATCAGGAACTACTGGGTTACTGTTGATTACCTCAACATCCAGAACGTGTATTTGATGGAGATTATGAAGGCCTATTGAGAATTGCTCTCCTTCAGAAGAGGATTGAAGTTTGGAGTTACCACTGATAGTCTCTGCAGAAATGTTTAATTGCCTTACCTGCTAGATCTCTAGTGCTGTTAGATGTAGGTAACTGGAACTGACAAGCAATGCATTGAATGCTATTTCTTGTCTGCATCCCAAGACATAGTTTCATAGTCAATTTCTCTTGACAAAGCTTTCATTTCTTCTTGTATATGTAGCCAATGCTGCACATTAAAGTTTTAATTATGTCATTGGTCTTAAAAGATTTCTGACTTTGGTAACAGAAGTTTGGCAGGAGTCTGTTGAAAAGTGAGCTGCAAATTACTATATGTAACGTCACAGAATATCACAAGATGGAGGCATCAAGTTTTATCTTTGAAGGGTCCAGTATTTGGACACAATCCAGTGTAAAGGGGAAGGAGGTTAGATTTTCATCCCATGTGTTTTCAATTGTATTGGTTTACAGAAAATAGGTTAAATAGTATACATATTTGTTCAAGATGGGATTGATTATATTGGATTTGATACTGTTATGGAATTCACAGATTTATGAAATGTAGTCTTATGAGAAAAAGATCGTCTTGTCACTTTGTTCCTTCATGAAACATGGTTGTTCATGTTAGCCCCTAAAGGAGAGAAAAAAAACCTTGTTCATGGTTTTTGACAACAATAACTTGCGCCAAAAAAGCATGTACATGAATCACCAGCCTCATTAAGGTGATAGTCCTCCTACACTAAGAGCCAAATTATGATTATTGCGACATTAAATATGACATTGGTTCCAAATATGATGATGTCAGGAGGCTATGGTGAGATCAGTTGGTCAAAAACAAGTGCGCTCAGCTTTTAGTTGCTTGAATGTTATCCTCAAGTCCAACCAAATTACAACTCAAATCATCCATGAATCCCATTGATTTGTTTCAATCCTAGCAGTCATGCATAATGCCAAAAAACATAACAATGTTTACTAAATGGAATATGTACAAGGCCAGTCTTTTGTCAGCACCTCTTCAAATGGTGGTGAAAGATAATCTGTATCCTTCAAAACTTCAACCACACACCAACATGGTGATTACATTCTGTAACTATTCACATACCATGCATCTTAAACTCGTTGGCACTAGCTACTACCGAGGAAGGATCCACTTCACCATCCACATATGGAAGCATATGAAATCATATGTAATATGGAGCATAATTACACAAGTGGTCTTTCCACACTTGACCATTTCAAGACCATTTTTAGAAAGTAAAACCTTTTGGACAAGTACATTGAAGCATATTGACCATCACATCTAATGTGATGGGTAGGGTTGCCAACCTGATGTCTCATAAAAGGTCCCAAGGACATTTTAGCCTAGGACATCAACTTGCCAAACACCTTGAATTTGGGCATCCTATAAACAATTTGGATCATAATGGGGTGTCATCATACCAAGGACATCTTGGTTCAATTTTGTTGATGGTAGGGAATGATGGGGGATAGTGGGGCAACAAGAAGGGACAATCGGGTAATGGCAAGGGATGAAAAGGGATAGCAAAGCCCAATCTCTATATGCATTTTTGCAACTCTACATTTTAAACCTACTTATACCTTTCAAAATTTCTTACATGATTGCAATGAACTTGTGATTATCTGCACCCCGTATACATATGTAGGTTTAAATGTATATTGTTTTCTAGTATAATCTTTCATGGACCTACTTGCAATCTACTTTCTCCAAATAAACATTATTTAAAGTAAAATGCATGACCTTAAAACTATCCTTTTTATATCTGAATTTCTACTTTTAAATTTCAAAATGAGTAGGTAGGATACCTCATCACCAAACATCTAAACATTTGGATGAAATGACATTATGAAGATGTTTTGATTGTTTTTGAAGTCTAAAGCTATTTTCTCCAACTTTGAGTGCACCCATGGCATTTTAAATTGTAACATTCAATTAAGTATGCAACGAGTCATGCCTTCTTAAAGTTGGGGACCCCAATAAGTTGGAAAAAATTCACATCAAACACATCCTACCCTATTCACTAAGCAATTTAAAACTTAAAATCAAACAACTTTTTGACAAATGGACAACATTTGACCTTCAAGGAAATCAAATGAACCCAAATCCATTCCATTTTGAATGTGAAAATGTTCATATGAAATTGCCGACCTAAATCAAAAATCAGAAAAACATACCCATCAATAGTGATGGGGCATGGATGCTTTTGCCAAACTTAAAATTTTAAACAATTGCTAATAGTGCCACTAGTCTAGGGTTTTAGGTTTCTTCTACATTAAAGTTCTAATGGGCTTTCCAAAATCTTGTGGTCTTGGTATGTCACCTTGCATTGCTACTCTTCATCATGTTTGGTGTGTGGTGCATGGAACAATAGTATGAGGGGAAATCGACTAAAGGAGTTCGTCATGAAATGCCCAAGTCACACTTTGTGATCTTTGTCATGATGTTTGTTGTGTTCATTATGGTCCTCTTCTTATAGCCATGAAATCCTCTCCCCCCACCCCCACTTTGCTTGCATTCTAATCCTCGTCTTGGTGTTCATCATGTTCATCTTGGTCCTCTTGCTACAACTCTTGATCCTTGTCATGATGGGCATCATGTTCATCATGGTCCTCTTGTTGAAGCCATGAAGCATGCTTTGCTTTTGCTTGGGTCATGATCCTCGTCTTGATGTTTTTCATGTTCATCTTAGTTCACTTGTTATAACTCCTAATCCTATTCATGATGTTTTTCATGTGAATCATGGCCCTCTTGTTGTATTCATGAAATGTTGCCCCTTTTTACTTGGGTCCTTCAATCCTTGTCACAATGTTTGTCATGTTCATCTTGGTCATTTTGCTACAACTTTTGATCCTTGTTGTGATGTTCATTGTGTTTGTCATGCCTTCTTGTTGTGACCATGACACACTCCCCCCTTCTTGCTTAGGTTTTGATCCTCATTTTCATGTTTGTCATGGTCCTCTTTGTTGCATCCCTTGACACTTGTTATGGTTTGTCCTAGTCTTCTTGTTACAACTATAAAATGCCCCCCCTTTTATTTAGGTCTTAATCCGCATTTTGATGTTGTCATGTTCATGTTCATCTTCTTGTTGTAATTATTGATCCTTGTTATGATGCTCATTGTGTTCATCTTCGTCCTCTTGTTGTAAACAAGAAATACCCCCCTCTTGTTTAGGTCTTAATCCTTGTTTTGATGTTCATCATGTTTGTTATGGTCCTCTTATTCCAATTCCTAATTCTTATTTTGATGTTCATCCAAATCTTGATCTTCATCATGTTGGTCATGTTTATCCTACCACTCCCCTCCTTCTATTGTTCTTGATTACTCTATGGTAGTTTGTTGTAGCCTTGTTACGACATGTCCTTTTGCAAGCAATTGAGCCTTTTGCCTTTCCTTCACCTTGACTTGTGTAATTGTTGTAATGTTAAGGTTGACACATCTACACCCAAATGGGTTAGCTTTGAAATTAGCTCAAAAGTTGAAATGAATTTTTTACCTTGCTTCTTTCATTATTATAGATGAAGTTTTTTGGACATTATTTCTTACACATCTTTTAGTTTGTTTCTAAGTTGTTCATTCAACTACATTAAATGTTTTAGCTTTGTTCACTTTTATCCTTGTCTTTTTTTTTTAGTTCCCTAAATTGTGTTTGCTTCCTCCTTTTCTTTGGCTTTTCTTTATAGGATTAAAAACATTCATTAGATGTTACCACATGGGACTTGTTGTAGTCGACCAATGGTTATATTCTTCGTGTTCTTCTTGTAAGAAGATGTGGCAATGAGAACAAGTTTGCAAAAAGGGGACTTTTTGGAATGGAATTTTCAATTGCTATTAGAGTTGGAAAAGTAGGGCTATCTAGATGTACAAATAGCTCACTATAACTATTGTAGATGTTGTGTTCTTTGTTGCAACAAGGTCCATACGTCAATCCACATTGCCTGTAGTGTTGGTTTCTCCAAGTCATGAGCAAGATTCATAAGAATTTTCATTGTGTCATTATATTGATTATTTTTGCAACAATTCCATTATTTCCCCATTGTTAATTATCATCAAGTGCTTCATATAAATTCTCAACATTGTTTTCATATAGAATGTTTATTGATGTTAATATATACACTTCATTAGGTTTGATCCTATTGTCCATGGCCATTGGATTAGTAGGCCAAATCCTTGTAGCCCTAAAATCACTTTGAATGTTTTGCATGGTAAATGTTTTTTCCATTGCCTTGTTACCCATCTAGCCAATGTAGCTTTGTTTAACTCACTATAATTGTTTATAACTATAACATTTTTTTTTTTAGTGTTGTTTTGAAAAGTTTGAAATAATTCACATCTAAAGGTTGTAAGGTATGTGAGGTATTTGATGGTAAGGTTATCATGTCTAAACCTAATTGTTGTGTTTGTTCTAATGTTTGTATGGTTACATGTGAACCATGTCCATCCAAAATTAAAAGATGTGGTTTGGTCTAAAAAATCCCACTTGGTACCAACCTCATGAAAAATGACAATGATTCCTTGAATATGAAACTTGTCATCCATGCCTTTTTATGCATTGCCATGTATATATGTCTTTGTTTTTCAATTTTTTATGCAATCATCTTTGATACATTCACCCTTGAATATGCAAAACTTGGTAGAACTGCTTTCACTACATTTATGGCACATTTGCAATTTATCATTCCCTAGATTTGGTAACAATGGTGTAGATTTGTTGTGAACCTCTTTTTACAAAGACTTTTGCCTTTGATTGTTTCCTAACTTGGATGCATGTCTTGTCACTATTTCAAATGTGATTTTATCTATAGGAATGTTGCATGTACAATGTTGTTACAAGCTTCTCTAATTAGTCCTTGTGTTTTAAAGATTTCAGCTCCTTCTACAAATTTGATTATAAGCTTTAAATGCATTTATTTAAACCAATGCCACCAAGAGTGTCCAAGTATCCCATTAATGAATGGTCTACGGTAGGTTTGAATAAACTTTGCAACCTTTAATTTTAATTGTTGCATTGTTATTGACAATCCATAATCACAACAAGTATCTAAGCAACAACATATGTACTTTTGTTTTTGTTAACACACATGGGAACCAATTTTCCAAGACTTGGTCTTGCCATGGAGGTGGTGAGATAATGATGTTTAGGGTATGTTCTAATGGTGATTAGCCTTCATTAATGATGTGACCTTGTTTAATTTCATCCATAGCCTCTTCCAATGCCTATGTTGTCCACTTCCTTCTCACATTATTAACTAAATTTCTAATTGCTCTTTTGACTTTTGACTTTTGTGAACTATAGCACAACCTACAAGACATTCCTTTTGTTTACAACTAGTTGCTCCAACAATTTTTTTTTTTTTTTGTGAGGCACATTCTACATCATGGTTGGTTTGATCCTCCTAACCTTAACCTCCTCCAACCTAAAGCTTCACATTCATGCCCAACAAGAAGTATGCCCTTGTTTTTCTTAAAATTAAACCAAGAACATGTAGAAACTTAATCAAGTCAAGGTATGTTTCATGAACATGCCATTCTATTTTCCAAATTTTTGAAATAAGATGAAAGAAATGAGAAAAATATTCCCAAATTAAATTATCATATGTGATTGTTTTACAAGTTGTGATTGTGAATTTCAACCTACAATTTGCTTGAACATGTTGAAATTTGCAATTTCTGTTTGAACTTTTTTGTGTTTTTGGACCCATTAATAATATAAATATTTGTTAAAACTTTTTCTTATATTCTTTGTCTATGGTAACAATTTTGCACTTGTTACAGTCTAGCTCTACTTTCATTTCTATGCAAACATTGTCTATGGCAACAATTGTGGTTTCACTAGATTTTGATTCTACTTTCACAACCATGCTATCTTTGGTTATGGCAACATGTTTTGTCTCACTAGGTTTTGGTTCTATTTTCATAGCTACACTCTTTAATGCTTTTGATATTAGGATTAGTACTTTAGTACATAAAAAGTTTAAGAACTTTTGGAGATTCTCTTGCAAACTTTTTCTAAACTTTGACATGTTTCTTCTTAAGTGAAAAGAAAACCCAAGTTGCAAAATCAAATCAAGTGAATCAAATCATGTTGGAATTCATATTGTGATATTCTTGTTTTTTCAAGAAATATAGGTGGCATCTTTGCAATTTCTATTGTAAATCCTAGGCTACATTGCAACAAGAAATCAAATACACAATAGGGTCCAAAGTGGGATCTTTTTGCCTTCAATGTACTTCCCCACCCCATTACTAAACATATTTGATCACATAATGAATTGCCCTAGATTTGCCAATATGCCCAAGATCACCTCTTTAACCAAACATTTAAAGTTGTATGCACATAGATTTGGACAAATTTTCCCATACCCTTGGTACACAAAAGGAACAATGATAGGCCTAAAACTAAACAATTTCCTTAAGCTTCATATCACAAGATGCCTAAGACTACCCTAGATAAATTCCATTACCAAACATTTGAAAGCCCATGCTAGTCACACACATGTATTTGTGAACATTTGTGTGTATTCAAATGTGTCAACTCCTTCCCTAGTGTTAATGCCCTTTTCTTATAAATGTAATTTAAAAAAAACACATACACACACACCCATGATTGAAACCATCACCTATATTATCAGTTACAATAACCTTGAAAAGATTGAGTGCAAATTTTTCTCACCAAGTGTTTCGTTGTAAGATGAGACCTAAATAGTGGTAGGTAAATTGGTGTTTGGTCATCAACCTAATTGTGAACAAACCAAGCATTTGATGACAAGGGGACATTTGGTGATGGGGTATTCTATCCTATTTACATAATTAAGAATGAATGTTTAGAATTTAAAAATGTATACACTTTTTGATTCAATGAATTGACTTTTGCTGACCTAATTTTTTTTGTGTATTAAGTAAACTATTTTCTTTGTATATTATAAAATATTTTTACTCATTAACATTTTTTGTTTGTGACAATATTGTGCTCATTGCATTTTACCCTTTTTTGGGTCCTTTGCTTCTAATTGCACCATGGTTCCCTAAACCTTATATCGTTAACTATTGATTTTCATTTAACATGATTAACTAAAAAATAAAAATCTAAATGAATCCTATAAGAATATTAGGAGCATAATCTTCAAGATGTCCTTCCATCATTTTTCCCAACTTTTTGTTTTTATCTTTTAATCTTGAATCTTTCAAGGGGAAAAAAAAAAATCATCATCCTTTGTTGGTCCTATTGGGTTGTGTATGATAGGCTTCATCTTGATTTGCAAAATGGCATGGATTTAATAAATTGCATTTTCCTTGTTGGGTCAACACATTTTCATTCAAAGATTTAGGATATGAACCTTGCTTAGTTTGTTGATTCAATGGTTGATGACCATGAAGTACTCTTGTTGTCTTCCTTTTAGTTTTATCATTGGTGGGTCAACATTGTTTTGTCAGTTGATGACATCCACACATTAGCTGATGTTGTCATTGTTAACCCCACTGGAGTAGACTTGATATCACGAGTGGTTCTTTCTCATGGGGTGGTTGTGTTTTTGACGGCTCAAATGAAGGAAAGACTTTATTACAACTGTTACCCAGTAGATGTGTTTTTCCCTCTTGCCATAGAGATTTTTGAGTGTCTTCATTAATAGGCCGACAACTTTTTTCATTGATGTGCTAACATGGCATGGACAGCAAAAGGCACCAAAGGCCCTCCTTTATCAATGTTGTGTTCATTTTATAAACAAAGAGTATCAATAGGATTATAGAGAGCCTATGCCATTGTTATCTCGAGACATGTTGTCACTACAAGGGAGGGTTATTTTAGGATTGGAATTTTATTGGGTTTACCTCCCCTTTCTTTAGTTGATATGCTTCATGCAATTGGAGGAGGGTTTGGTTCTTAGTGGTTCCCTTTTGTCCTAGTGGTCCACCTCTTTTGGGTTGTTTGTTTGCCTAGACTTTGGTCCTTGCCCCTTGTTTATTTTTCTTTCCCTTTTTCAAGTGCTTTCTTTTTATAAAGTTTGGTAGGGTTTCATCATGAAGACTCAATAACTTCCATCCTTCTTGTGAAGTAATGATACATTGTCGTCATATTCACAATTATTATAATTCATTTATCCCAGTATCACCAAATGCCTCAAATATTGCCTCACCTATCCTCCCTCCCAATAACAAAGTCTACTTGGCATAGTTTGTTACAAGGGAAAAAAAACCTTAAATATCTACCTCATGCTCATGAACTATGCAACATGCTTACTCTCCTTTGTGCCATACAAAAATCCTAAAACTCACATAAAAAATCCCACAACTTTTGTACTTGATGTTCTATTGGCCTCTTAATTGTCTTCACCTTCTCTTTGGTTTGTTTCCATCCCCTTTTTGCTTCAATGTGTTCCTTGTTCTAGACCTCAACATTGTAATCCCATCAACTCAATATGTAGGTGAAGGTTCTTGAATGTTTGACTTGCCTCAATTCACTTCCAAGTTTGCCATAGAAAGTGTTGTTTGTGCACCATCTTCATCAACTTTCACCCAAAACTAGACCAATTAGCATAATTGTTACCTTTTTGCCCTTCAACATTGAATCCCATCAAATTACTTTACTCCATCCATGTAGCATGATGGATAGTTCATGCCAAAGGCAACTAAATTAAAACAAGAAACAAACTTGAAAGAAATGAAAACTTTACTCTCTTATTCCTTGGCTTTGTCATCTTGCACACAACTAACCACTATCAAAATGATCATGTCTCAACCTTGCAATAATCAAATCATGATCAAACACTCCATATCTGAGTGTTGCACTATGCCATACAAAACCATTTAGGCTCCAAACCTATTTTTCATAGATTTGTTCCAAGCAACATCTGATTTTCATTTCTTTGAAATCCTAGCCATGATTCCTAGATGGAAACTCCTTTCATACTGCATTTTGAGACTAGGAAACTTACATATCAGGAACAACACCACATTGCTGTCAGGAATCTGTTACACTGAAATTCAGTGATCACAAGATGCAATGACAGCAGCAAGGTAATGAAACAGTTGACAGTTGTCCCTTCCCATCAGGCAAGGCCCACAGAACTTCATGACATCTACAAGGCTCTTTCTGAACCACCAAAACACATGTTTCTCGGTTAACTTCTTCACAACCAACTTAAGGTACTCAAAAACAATTTGCAACCCTTTTCAGTTGGATGTGAGAATGACAATAACATCACTGATGCCTTCAAAATTTTGGTTTCAGTGTGAGGGGGGACAGACATTGGAATTATTGATCTTCAACAAGGAATTCACAATAAGCATGTGCAGTTACATCTCTTTCAATGACAGCTTCTTCAGAGTACATCTGTCAGAAACATTTTCCGTTGTTATGCAAGAACTGAGTGGCAGCTGAAGAAACCCCACATTGTGACTGTACTTATCAAGATGAAGCCACCTGTGACAGTCAACTCTGCAAAGGTTCAACCCAGCATGAATTCAGCAGCATGACCCACAAACCCATCACTTGGAATATCACTGCTTACACAAGCCATAACAGATCAGCCTGACTTGCATGATAAAACAAGTAGTCTGTTTGGTTACGCAACTCTCATTACAGCTGATCTGCTCAAGAGCACCTGCACAATCAACTCTTGTCCATACTCAATTCACATGAAGTAGTTTTATGTTGAGATGGAAGAGACAGACCTGGTGTGCACATTGAGACCACTCCTTAAATAATTTCACTGTGTTAGCACATTCCAATGGATTCTGCAGAACCCAAGAAAACGACCAATAAAAACACTACATCCCTTGCTGAGATGTGCACAAAAAGCCCAATTCACTTGCAGAACAATCACAAGGGCGATTTCAAATCACACACACCAGTGTGTCACAACCCAACAAATTGAAAAATACAGGTCAGATGGTTGCATGCATCTTGCTGTTCTCATGATAGCACTGAATGCAGGCCTCCTCATTTGTACAAGGAACTGGCCGTGATGGTGGACAGTAGTTATTGCTCATCTGATCATGCTTTGTGGGTATATGTTGTGGATTGCAGAATCTGATGCACTGCAAATGTTTTGTGTGTCCTCCTGCACAGGAAGAAGAGAGCCAACCCTTACACAGGAACATGTTGCATCATGACATTGTTGGCATGTTCCTACATTTTTGATGTAATCTATGAAACCATCCAATGAGTACCTAATAGTATTCCAAAGCTGGTAAAACAGAAGTGGAGGCTCTGTGAGATTCTGCTGCAACCTTCTGTTTAGACAGTGTCTGATTCCAATCACTTCTCATGTCAAGCTTCTACACATCTATGATGTGGTGGTGCTCAAATGGGTTTGGACTGAAAGTGTAGGGTAAAACCCACAGGGCGGGGCTTTATGGACTTTATAGGAATAAGGGCCTTGGCTCCACGAGGCAGACCAGAGCATGGGCCTGATTCCTGTAGATCATGAGGCAAAGGAGGCCGAGGTTCTTCCTTCTGTCTACTCAAAGAATGGGAGAGATCTTACACATATAAGTAGGCATAATTTTCCTCCCACTCATAAGGGTTAGGCGTAAGATCCTTCCTCTTTTCTAGAAGGCATGCATAGAGGGACATATGCATGGATATAAGGTACCCACCCAAAGTATACTAGGAATTTTCTCAGAGTGCTTTACAGTGTAGGAATTAGTGAAGCAATGCTTGAGCTAATCATTAACAAGCACTTTAGCTTGAGTTGATGTAGCTGGACTTTGATATTTTATGTTATATTTAGTGACAAAGTGGGGCGTGTATTTTGGTAAGAAAAAGGACAGAGTTAGTTTGGAACAAACATTGGGAAAAGGGATGTCTACCAGTGTTGGTGAGTTATTGATTTTTGACGTGGTTAATAATACATTAATAATACCTACCCATCCGGTTATTGATTATTGATTATGACTTCACAAATTGGTACTGAATATTCAAAATCTAATCACTTACCCAGATTACCTGGTTATCATCCAGGTAGATTATCAGTCCTAAAACACTATATATATAGAAACCAATATAATATTAATAATAACAATAAATTATTTTGTTTTTACTTCTTAAAGAAACCTCTATAATATTTAACCAGTGCATAATTGGTAGGTTATTTGGAGGTTATCAACTGCCTATTAAAAACCCTACCCTTATGCACAACTATTGGTTATTAAAAAAATAATTGAAAACCTAACTGGCACCCTAAAAAAATGATATTGATATTGATAACATACTCCTGCAAGATTGGTTTAAAGTTCATGTTGAAGCAGCAAGTTCCCCAATACAAATTTTTTTTTACCAATGACAAGTATGAGTGAGTCCTGCCCATTACAATCCAATTACCATATCTACATTTTAACCATTTATTGCAAAATTCAAATAGACATACATATTATGCACCACTATGTAGGCTACACAAAATACACAGTCATCATGAATACACTGCCTTTCCTGGAATTTAATGAAAACTGGGTATCCAGGAAACCCACTAATAATACACTGGATTACTTGCAACACACTCAAAACATCCCAGGCTGGTAAAATAGCTAATACCAACCCAATGTTCAAATAGTTGAAAAGTATAATATCACACCTGTAGTTTCTGTCCACTTTCACCACCAGCAGAAAACCAATCCTGTTTGTGTTCGCCCACAACAATATACCATTGTCAAGATGTTCAATTCCAGCTCATGTCCAGTCAAGCACCAGTTGACTGGATTCCGGGTCATTTGAGATGTATACCTCATTAGGAAGCAGTCTTGCAAGGCTACAAAAGAATACTCAAGAAGGGCCACAACAATTAGATTAGGGGTTGATTGTGATTCAACTAGGTTTGACCAATCCTGGATTAAGGAGGTCTGACTCTGGACAGAGTAAGAGTTGCTTTTATGAGGTGTAATTGCAAGCTAATTGTTGCACCTTCCAATGGGCAGTTCCATTTGGACTGAAATTGAAGTTGCAGGTGAAACCGCTACTGAAATCGGATTTGATCATCTTTCCCACAACATAGGCATGTGATTGCACAGATCCAATTACTTGCAGTGGAACCCCTGTGGTCCCAGTAGCTTGGTACAATGTGGTGAAACTTGGGCCAGCACCATGTAGGTACTCTGTGGAAGCTGAAAGTTTCACCTGGTATTTTGTTGCCACTTGTTTTTGGAGGAAATTCAAACCAATCTGCATTCAACTCAAACAACAGAGGACCACTCAACACATTTCTCGCTTCATGATTGCACCTAATGTAGTCAGTCCTATCTTATCCACTCTATTGCCTACAAGCTTCAGTTCAAAATGCACATCCTGATTGATCACCCAACCAAACATTTCCCCAGCCTAAGGTACTTAAATGCAGAGTTCATACAGCATCTATGTCCATCTCAGTTCTATATCCATCTTGTAGTTTCACAACCATCAGCTGCAAAAAAGAGAGGATAACTTCCCTAAAAATGGTGTGCCTACATCCAGCAGGACCAACTATGCCTAGAAACACCACTTGCACATCAAACAGTCCTGAAACCTCACCAATTCCTAGAAATAGGAGCAATGGGAGAATTATATACTCAACCCTGACATCAAAATATGGAGGAGTTAGATTATTCAGCTGAAGCATAGGTAGGTATCACACCTGGCCAGTTCCCAAGGGCAGGTCAAGGTACATAAGGTTCACTTCAGAAGGCTCAACATGGTACCCAAAGGTACTGGAAGGATTATACAACTGTAGGTCAAGAGTAGCATTGAGTGAAACTGTCTTGGTAGGAACTCCTCCATTGTCAATCCCATCCTGCAAGTTGAAATACTGAAATCCAATACGCTGCACATGTTTAAATCCAGAACCAAAATCAGTCAAAAAAACCCACTACTTGAACAACAATATTTCCTGACTACAATATACCTCATTTGTAAGCATGGAAAAATGATGCTGCTCCAATACACATTCAGGAATTTTATTTGATTTTTCCTTTCTGTGACCCTGAAAAGAAAGAAGCTACATAAAAGAACATATCAACATAAAAGAAGAGAAGAAGCTACAGGGAAGACAAATAAATGCATGAGAGAGAAATTGATAACAAAGAAAGAGACAGCCTTAAGGAAGAGATCAATTCCACAAAAAACACTTGGAGAAAAGTGAAGGAAGAAACAAGGAAACACAAAGCACAAGGCAAGCAATAGAGACACACATGGGAGAGGAACTAATGCACAAAAGCAGCTTCAAAACACAGGAACTTTTGAGATGGAAGGGAGATAATAAAGGGAGGCAAGAAAACTCTAGAAGTAGAAATGAGAGGCTACCAGAATACTCTATAGAGAGAGTGGTGACAGAAAGGAAGAGGCACCTGCACTGTGACTTTTGGTTTGTGCGGCATGGTGACGAGCCAGAATACAAGAGCGCCAATGAAGAACACGGCAACGCTGAAGAGGACAGCAATCAAGAAAATGCAGCAGCGAGAGAGACTCTTCTTGGTCTCCACTTCAGGCCCTTCCTCTTCCAAGATAGTTCCCGGAGCCCAGGCTCTATTGTACCCTCCCTTCTTGTGGGCTGCACCAGCACCTCCAGCACCGGCGTGAGGAAGCACTCTTCGTGAGCCTGGCTTGGGAGCCGTGGCCATGTTGAAAGAAGTGGAACCAGAGCTGCCGTTCTTGAAGTGCTTGTGCATGGGAGATGCCATAGGACTCTCCCGAGGCGTGGCTCGAGAAAAGCTCTGCGACAGAGAGTCCATATCATGCGTTGTGGATTCGCGAGAGGGAGATTGCACGAAGTACACTGGATGTCCGTGTCTGGAAGGCGACAATGGCGGCGATGGTACCAAGCTCGATTCCGAGTCGAACGAGGCCCTCATTCTTCCGTATCGCGACATCGTGCTCTGTCTCTGCTGCTATATGCAATGCTGGGGATGGTAACTGTGACAAACTCTACAAGAGCTACAACGCTGGACCAGCAACGAACCAAGCTTTTTCTGATCTTCTTGAATTTTGTATGTCACAGTAAGGAAGCCGTTCTTACAAGCATCTCAGTGGAAGAGAGACGGAAGACATGACAGTCAAACCTAGGCAAGGCAGACACCGGCATTGCAGCTTCATCTACACAGAGCTTCGATGAAAAACACTACGCCTCGTCCTCCAGTACACATGCAGAAACATCGGAGCTTCAGACGGCGGGATAATCACCTCGACTCCTGTTCCTCCACCTCCTAATTGTCTATAACTTCTTCAGTACTAATTTCGATTCTTCCGTTTCTCCAGAATAATAATGAAACCAATCTCTCTAAGCTTCTCTAAGTTCTGGAAACTGTCTTTTCCACTCTCTGACTCATGTTCAGTGTAGCATTGCTGCTGATGCCATTCACATAGGTACCACTGCAGAGGAGAAACTATCTCAAAAGCGCTCCACAAACGTCTTCCTCTGAGGGGAAAAAAACAAAAAACAGCTAAGCCTCAAAAGCTCCAGAATTCCCCCGAAGAGGCTCCAGCAAAGCTACAAACAGTTGGCGAAATCAGAAGCTCCCGCAGCACAAAACCACAAGCTGGAAACGCAGTCTTCTCGCTGCTTTTTGCCGCTGCCACCTTCCCTGTTTCTTCTTCCAGCACAACTGTGCAAACAAATCCACCGTTGCCGCTGCAAGGGCGCTGCAACGAACGAACGAACGACGAACGAACGACGAACGAGTCTGATTCCGCTGTCTTCGTTCTCATCCACGCATCATTCCGTCGTCCTACTCGCGTCACATTGATGATGTAACCGAGAGACGACGTCGCTTTCCGTCCTAGTGCGTTCATTTTCTGTCGTCGTTCGTCTTCTTTTCGTCCACAAACCAAAGAACCTGCTGCTGCGCAAGCAGGAAGGAAACAGGGGATGTGCGATCTCCTCATATCACTGCTGCCATGCAACAAACAATAATCACAAGATTTGGTAGGGCTTTGCTAGATATGAGAAATACAAGTTGATGTTGCAATTGATGTTGGGTCCAAGAGCAGCTTATGTTTTTTGTACCGATACTTCACATCACTGTAATGTCTCTAGAGCTGATGGTCATTTGCATTGCTTCCCAACTGCAGTGGTGCACTCTTTTTCTATTGTGGTTTTGAGTGGATGCTCTTATGGAGCTGATTCTTCTCTCACAAAGTCATCAAGTCTGTACATTTTTAAATCTTCCTTTCATCATGACTATAGGAATACATGTGCAATGGGTTAAATAGAAATTCACCACTCAAATCTCTGCATAAACTAACATCTTCAACAATTAAAAAAAAAAGTGCTCTGGACAAAGCAACAACTTACTGCCGTGACATTCTGGACATATTTTCATATTGGTCGGGCTTCAATTAAGGTACATTGCATAGATGCGCAGTTTTGGATCTTGAAGAGAGGACCATTTTGCTGTTTTATTGAAAATTGTCAGGTGATTAGATGTACATGCAACTTCAGTTTCTTTCAACTGCCAACCTCCTTAGTGTGCTTGTAATCCTGTTCTTCAATTGTTAAGAGTCATCACGTTTGCTCTGACATGCTTGAACCAGGGGTGGTTGTGATTTATGACTGAGTAACCTACTGTGTGTTGAAGGATCATTTAGGTTTAGGGTTTAGGTTTCGAGTTAGTATTACCTTAATGTCATAATCTGGACAAGATGTACCAAGCTTCATGGAAAGGCTTCATTGTCTTTTGTTGTGGTGGTGGATGGCAGTGATGTTGAACCTTATCTGGAGGGTCTACCTATAGCAGATAATGAAAGCCAGGTTAGGCAATGTTGCTGAGATTGGATGGTCACCCACTAGGGGATGAACAAGAGGTACAGTGATTATCTCTTCCAAGAATACTTCACTCATTGTCATGGCACAAAATGATGAGTACCAGGGCTTGTTCAAGATAAATCTTATCAAGCTATGTATAGGCACTGGCTTATTTCTTCACATGACAAGGTCCTGCAGAGGTTGGTTTTACTCAAGGTATTATTGTAAGACAGACCAGTGGTTCTGAGCACCCAATCCTTCTTGCAAGCTGTAACAATCACATCTCCTCTCTGGATTCAGATGTAAATGCTACATGCACATTTGCTGACCAATGACATTTGAAAATGAACAGAGGCCAATCTTTGTATAAAGCATATAAGTAGCAAACCATATGACTGCAAAAGTTCCTTGCGTGACAGAGAGGTGCAAATGGAACAGAGTGAGAAAATCTGGCAGATCACGATCAGGCGACCAATTGGACACCCTAGCTATCTTGTTTGTTATTATCAAGATACTATACCGAGCTGGCACCCTCCAACCCACTAAGAGCCTGGTGGAGTCAGCAGTATTGACATCAATAATGCCCCTGCATCACACACTGGTGCAGAATGAAGCAGCATACTTTGGATGCATTCATCAGCTTTCTCTCAATCAACCTAGTGCACTTGGATCAATGCAGGGTTCTAGCAAGAATTGTCATAAACTCTACAAAAATTGACTTTTCAGACCTCCAATGGTTGATATATCTGCCAAATACCACTAACAAATGATTGGAAAAGCAGTTTCTTTATGTTCTTAGGTTGTAAAAATTGGTTTCCAAGTGGGTTTATTGACCTTGTTATGAACATCCCAGTTGTTTCTGTCCAAATTTTATGTGATCTTTTTCACAGTTAGCTAGGGGAAGGCATTCTGTGCAAGATGTTAAACACATTGGCATATCCATGGTTCAGATTCTGCAAGATTATCCAATACCCCTGCCACCAGCTACCCCCTCCAGAGCAGCTAAGGCCCCCTGTACTTGGCTGGAGATAGCCATTGCCTGTCAGCTGCATGGAGAACAGTGCAGCTGAGGGAGGAAGCCTGCCTCCTAGTGCCATTACTAGTGACAGGCCTAAAAGTGTGGCACCTCAGGGAAGAAAGCTGATTTTATCGCAAAGTTGCCTTCCAAACTGCCATGGAGAGCCTTCCCCAAGGTTCTCAAGTTATTGTTGTTTGGTGAAATCAACTGCAGGGAGGGCATTCCTGTCTCTGTTGAAAAGTGCCACTATAAGGTATGTGATGTCAGTGCTGTTCCAGTGGGATGTGATTCATGCAAACAAACCATGGTCAAGAATGTTACACCTCCCTGAACCCTTCGTTCCCATGTCTTGAATAAGCATACTACTGCCTTATTTGTTAGCTATGTCTCTTAGAGTGCTAGGAGACGTTATGACTCAGTCTTCCTGTTGCTTCTGGAAGTGTGACAGATACTCAGGATGAAGATTTTTTGCATTTGTTGTGCAAAGCTTAACCAGTTCATTGCATACTTGTCTACATCCGCTCTCTAGATCTGATAAGGGGCTGCGGAAAAACAGCTATTAGACATTGCCATTCATGATGAAGGCCATGATCTTATACTTTATGAGTGACACTCACAAAGTATTGGCCAGAGTCATTTTGTGATTTACATTTTTTTTTTGCACAACATCAATGAGTGAGTCTTCCCTTCGCTTCCAGAAATGTGACAGAGACTCAGGATGCAGATTTTGTATGATGGTTTGCCCAGATTTAGGGCTGATTATTATATACTTATCTACACCCTCTCTTGGGAGCTGATGAAGTCAGTGGGTAGTCATGGCAGCTTGTCACTGCTATTTGTGATATGGTGATGTTCTGACACTTGTTGAAAGACTCTTGTAAGGTTAATACTGCATTCATTGTTGTGTCACATTCAAAATTATTGTTATGGAGAGTTCTCTGTAAGTTCATAGATATTTTGTTTTTGCCATCTAACCAACACAACATTTGTTTCATT
>Ga0209611_10004545_pt1 | contig 23654 bp, 12 predicted proteins | sample S1TSphgellanicum_3_FD_187693 | JGI IMG/M metagenome (GOLD analysis project Ga0209611, IMG submission 187693) | Host-associated microbial communities from peat moss isolated from Minnesota, USA - S1T2_Fc - Sphagnum magellanicum MG (SPAdes) (version 2) | ecosystem: Host-associated > Plants > Peat...
TTTTGTATAAAAGAGCTGTTCTGATGAAATTTTGTGACTAATTGCCTCTTCCTGGAATTGCGGTCTATTTGTGTAATGATGGTATTGCGGTCACCCATGCCTGAATTCATTAACTTCAATTTCATTTAAAGTATATTTTAACATGATGGGGTCATTCTTGAAAATTTCGAATTTATGACTACTCTAAAAATTAGAAGGTATTTTCTCAAATTGTAGCATAATTGCAATTTATTTTGTTTACAAGTAATTAAATTTATGGGTGGGCTTGCATGAGCAAACCCACCAAACAAATCACGTTAAACTTCATTATATGTGTTCAAATGGGGTAGATTAATTGTAAGTAGTAATTTAAATTAGATTGAGAATATACCTCTCCGAAGTGAGAAAAATTGACTTGAATTATAAGCATCTAAAATCCATTTGAAGGCTCAAAATAACAAGATACTAAAAGCTTTTTGAGACTTACTGTTTTCAAAGCAAGAAATTATCCAGTGGTGTTTTTGGGGGAAGCAAGACTATTTTCCAAGTTCAAATCCTTTTTTTCATCTAGGGCATTCATTGATCATCTTTAAAATTCAAAAACAAAGTGCAATCTACATATAACATATATCCAAGGAAAGTGACATGTGACTAATTTTTTTATTTTTCAGTTTTGGAAATTTATTCAAAGAATGAGATACATCACAAACTTGTCCTCTCTATGTATCTATGTTTTTATAATATTTAAGTGATATGTTGAAGATTATATGTTAACGAAGTGTTGATACAATAATTAATATGATGTTGTGTTGACGTTGTAACACATTGTGATGGTTGATTAATATTTTATTAATATTTAATTTTGAACATATCATTAAAATGTTATACAAGAAAATATACATGAAGGAGGCAAGTTTATGATTTAAATAATAAAGATGACAAAAGAGGGACTTATGTCGTACTCAAGATCATTTTTAAAAACAAGTTTACAAAGATCAAAATATCCTAGATCTATTTATAAAAATATATTATTGTTTTGTTTTGTTTGCAATCATGCCTTAACTAGAGGTCCTCAAATGAGGTTGTGTGCATGGTGACTGATTCACAATTTTTTTATTAGTAGAGTATAAGTTATTGATTTCAAAATGATTTTCATCATTGGAAATTAATTAAAATTACAAAAATGATTTTTTTGTTTCGTTTGTGACCACACCTTAATAGTGGGGACCCTCATTGTTCACCCAAAATGTCTTCCACAAGGCAATTTGCATGATGGTCATTTCCAAATTTTTGGATTAGTAAGTAGAGCAAAAATTATTGAACTTAGAATGAATTTTCTCATTGAAAATTACAAAAATAAAAATTTCAACATGAATCAATGTACTTTCACCATATTGGGCATTGTCTTTAGGAAAATATTAAACAGGCCAAAGGAAATGAATGCAGTCAGTACAAAGGTACTGCTACTATTTTTTCCTCCAGTCTGCCCATTTGCCCCATCCAGGCTTTTCTCAAGTGACACCCAGGCATGTTTTGCACGCATAACCTCATATAATATTGCATGTTTTGCACTTGTAACCTCACATAACATGCCAAGTAATATGTTACATACCCCTTTATACCCCTAGTGTGTTCATAACATGCATAACATGGATTCAAAACATGCTTAGGCATGACAAGGTGAAAATAAACAGGGCAAATGGGCAGACTGGAGGAAAAAATTGCAGTAGTACTTTTGTCTTTGGCCTTTCATATTACAAACCTTGACAGTTGGGCCAACGACACTTGGCTTCACACTTGAACGAATAATTTTTTTGTGAAAAAGTCATGCCTTTTAATGCCTTGAAGAGATTTTTTGGAAAGTATTATGCCTTCAAAGAGCCTTGAAGACAATCCCAATTGGACCAATGGTGTTGGCACAAGGATCCACTAGTTTAGGATGAAGAAGGTCAGACATGTGGACTATATGTGATCATTCCCATAAACAAGTTTATAAGCTTTAAGATCCTACTAAGCATGCCAAGTAGACATTTTGATTCAAATGCACCAATGTAGGTTCACATGTGATTCAAAAAACTTATCTTTAGAAACAAGCTAGAATCATATAATATCTCATCAACACCTTCACTTTGACACAAACAAGTACACAGTAGGAAAACTCAGAGAATTGAAAATTTCAAAGGTGGTTAGTAAGGTTGAGTCTGACATGCAGTTCCATCGATGTGAAGTGTGAACTACTACTTTTGGACGTCTCTTTCTTTTTCACTTTTCTGATGTCAAGTGAATGGCGACTTCCATAACATGATGGAACAACTTGTATCCAGTGTTTTTTCTCAAATTTGTGATGAGGGTGGGTTGGCTATGATCCATCCATGAGTCTACGACTCAGCCAAATTTGGCTATAGGTCAGAGATGAAGTAGAAAAGTTTACTTGAATCATGCACTATTTTGGTGACATGCTATGTACAACCTATTGTATAAATATGGTGCCTTCAAGTTTTTCTCTTCATAATGTGGTGAAAGTGGACCATTTGTTTTTGAAAAAAAAGGCCTTTGTACTTGCTGCAAGGGCCTTTTTCTTGTTGCCCGGTTGTGAAATTTTTCCAAAATAAAATAAAATCACTGCTTGTATTGTGTAAAAGTAAATAAATTCCCACATTGTATTTTGAGTGCCTAAGTTAAAATCTGGGAAATTTCAAATTTTTCTCAAAAAAAAATTCAAAAAATCAATGGAAAACTGGATCATCAAATTTTTATGTTTTTCTTCCCTGCATTGAAAATACAGGTTTAATTAATTTTGAATTACCAATTTCAGACATGACAAATTTTTTTTAAAAAATACCAACCTGTATTTTCTTCAATATTCTGACATTGCATCAGTAATGTTGTGAGCATCCCAAGAGGGATTTACCAGTAAATGGTGACAGGTTTCTGGAACCTGTAAACGATGCCACCAAACCAAAATCTGAATATACTCAATTGAGATGTGGTGGATTTTTTAAAAAATTTAATTGTTTTGTGAAACTTGATGAAAATTTCCCCAAAAGACATGAATAATGAGACAGAAATATATTTATTTTTCGCACTTGTGAGAAATTTCTCACATGTAAAACAAGGGGTGTGTCACGCTGTGGCCTTGCCATTTACATTAAAAAGCATCTCAAGGCAAAGGAAGAATTATGGAAACTCAAATATTTTACCATGCAAAAATATAATCTTCAAAAAATCCTCTGAAAGAAACCAAAATCCTGCAAGACGTTATAACTCTATAACTAATCTCAAGTTTCAACACAAGCCAAAATATCATCTTGAAAAATTCCTCGTATCAAAATGGACCTATTACCTAGGGGCCAAAATCCCTTAAGCTAATATACTCTATAATGAATCTAAACACAAAATCCTTGCCTTGGTAGGCAAGGCCAATAAAAGGAAGGCGTCAACCTCAGTTACAAATTGCAAACAAAAAGTCTGCCAACTGCTGAATTCACTCTAATATCCAACTGTAACTGGTATGAGTTCCCTATTGTACTGAGTCAGCACTGCATTAATGTGAGCGAGCGTTATATAGAGTGGGTGTCTGTTACCCACCCAGAACCAGTTCCCCAGTTATAGTACCGACTGATCTGCTTGATCAGGGACGTTACTAGTTAGAGGTCTTCAGTCCCTGTTGCAATGTGATCAGATCAGAGCTGCCGGCCCGGGACTAGCTAAAAACACTTATATTTTTTCTGAGGAAAAAAAAAACTCCTAATTACATTAAAAACGTGTACACAGATCTCTAATAACGTACTAGATATTTCATTTCTGACTATAAATCAATTTCGGTCTCTCGCGGACCTGATCTATCAAGATCATTCTCAGAAAGAACCCTTGCTAGCACACATTGAGCTGACTAGGTCAATTTGATTGCTGATGGAAAATAAATTAGAACTCGACCCCGACTAATTAGCTGATTCTTAATCTCCCTCCATAATCAACAGAAATATGAATTAGCATAGTGATGAGAACTCTAGTGATGATGCAGATATTTGATTTGGAACAGGAGGTGCAGTTGATATGCACTAAAGCTTCTTCACGTGAGAATTGTAGCTCAATATTTACCAGCTCTACTAGACAGGAGAATTCTAGGTCAATTACCAGACGCTAGACATGAGAATTTTTAGGTCAATTACCAGCTACTTATAGATAGGAACAGATATATTATTAATGCAGTTCAAGTATCCAGCTGGTTTAAGCAACAATATGTTTACAGTGGCCTGATTTAAAGATTAGCAATTTTGAATCAGTTGGGTAGTTCATGCTTTATGATTATTGCAGAGTCTAGATGATTTTATGCTTGCTTTGCGTGTACTCCACAAAAATAAATTATGATTTGATATCGATTTGGAACTCGACCAGATCTTCTGTATGTTAGGAAAATATGCTTTACTTTTTGTTCACAAAATACCGCCTGATCTGGCATATCCGAGGAACATTCACTGCATGCCGGCAACGCTGTTGAAAAGCATACTCATGGTGGCGACCAGCAGCTCATGATGCAGCTATCCATCCATCCATGACCAGTTTCACAGTACTTACGACAATGTTGTCGAGCGGATTAATGGATCGCAGGCCAATATAAAATTGGTTCAAAAATCTCTGAAGAATCTCACACTGCATCAAGTTGTCGTGCAGCTTGCCTTTCAAATAAAAGCCTGGAAAGAATTAGTCGAGCTTCAGCAGCAGCTGCTGGGGTGACCCCCGCTAGCTAGACATGTCTAGCTGTTGTCCTACTGGTTGGAAACTGCTTCCTTCCTGGGACATGTTATAAATGTAAGCAAAACTTCATTTTAAGTTTCACTGCAAATTACGCACTGTAAGAGCAACTCCACCGGTCCACTGAGTAGCAAATTTTGGATGAAGAAAATTGAAAACATGCTGGATTGGCGCCCAGCATTTTTGCACAGGATTATGGGGCTGGCAAAAGGCACAGCGAAGATGGTTTGATTGGTCCAGGTGGGTTGCTATTAATAATCCTCTACATTTTATAGGACTAGTTTCGGTTTTATGGGTGGGGTTGAGAAAAATAAATAAGTAATCTTGGAAGTGAGAAATATTGTTGCAGGGCTACATACTGAGCATGGGTGGAGCCTCACTAATAATTTTAATCCACTAGAGCATTCATACCGACTTCTGCTCACTATTCTTCTGGCAACATACAACCTGGACCAACATATATAATCAGGCGGCACTAGTGTCCTGTACTCGTAAGATCAGCATCCACGGTGTAAGCTAGTGGCTACACATGAAGTGCGAAAGGACGTGGTACGCACCTGTCTTTGATGGACACGGGGCTATATGTAGGAGAAGGGCAACATGCAGGAAGATTTGATCCACCGATTTGCAGTAGAGATCACGTCAACTGATCATAATCTATAGAATATTAGAGCATCTCAAGCGGTGCTCATTATGTGATGTTACAAAAGTATTTCTCAAATCCAAGTTTGGTTATTCACTTTTTCCCAACCCCACCCATAAAACTAAAATTGGGACTGCATTTGTAGGTGCCAAGTGGGAGACTATTATTACCATTAAGCCACCTAGACCAATCGAACTATGTAGCCAATCAACAGAAGGTGTTACGCTTTGCTGTGCCTTTTACCAGCCTCAGCATCCTATGCAAAAATGCTGGGTCAAAACCATCGAGCCAAACCGGCATGTTGTGACTTTTCTTCATCCAATTTTCCTTTGCAGGGCCACGTACTGAGCACAGGTGGAACTCTAGCTGGTAACAAAACATGGTGTGCCAATACAATTATAAGCGCTCGGCATAATTACTCATAGATTGGATCCTGTACAACAAGAAAGTGTGTGGTGTGGAAGTGATCACATGCAGCCGAGGATCAGTAGTTACTCATGAGCTCTATGTAATAATGACGACAAAAGTAAGCCACTGCAGGGGAAAAGTACCGCACTCTTTTGAGGAAAAAGCGGTCCCAGGTGAAGAAGGGTGATACAAAGTTTCCCCCTAGTTCACCACTAGACTCTAGAGTGGTAAATTTATATGTGTACCCGCTGGCGCTGTTTGATGTCTACCTAGGTCATCCATCGGTACTACGGTGACTCACAAGACTCTTGCTTGTGTGAAGAAGCTTGAAGAAGTTGGAATATTTCAAAGAGAGTTTGGTAATTTACAAGTATAAAACTCTAGTGTTGTCTCCCACTCACAATCCCGCAGCTAGTTAATTCCTTTGTGCATTCTTGTGCTGCTTGCAGTGCGGCTATCTTGTCTGATCTTTTCTTGCTCGTCTTTGGGTCTTGATCCCGCCTTGCATCAAGGTCCTGGATCAAGACCCTAATAGCTGCTCCAGCACCCCTGATAACCTAGAAACTGCTTGCTGTGATCTCATATGCATCAGGCTAATGATACTTCTATTGAAGCCCACAGCTACGGGCAAACATGCCTCGACGTCATCCTTCTCATTCCATGGCTCCCTGCTCTGTTCAAGTCGTCGTGCTAGAAAAGCTTGAGTATGGCGCATGCTCTAGGTTTGATGAAGGTCATGAAATTGAGGCTTGTGATCAGGTTCGATATCCGCGTCTGCCAAATGCTCAAAACTATCTACTCTTATATCGAATATTAGTCAAGCTCTTGATCTCGATTTCTGTATCTTCAACCCATCAAGAGTATCTTTAGTGTGAAAGACAAAGTTCTTTTCAGAAGCATATAAGCTCTTGAACCCGATCAGTGGCTGGTATTGAGATTGGTAGAAGAAATCTTACTTTCTTTGCCTGGTTGCGGTCAACAGGATGCCAAGAAGTTTCTAATCCAAGTCTGATCAGTTGCACTTGCAGGGACGCACGTTTGGTTGCAGGAGACGGATGTTGTCGAGACTCTCAATGGCGGAGGTTCCAGCTGCTGGACGACGTTTTTCTACTTCTGGTGACGGTAATACCATAATAATGAGTTCGCTTGTTATAGAGCTTGACAATCAGCTACTGGGCTTGAAGATTTTACAAACTTGGAAGAAAGTTTGGCCGGTCCAGTTCGGACAGTATGTATGTTGGATCCGGAACACATGACGACGTCGTGGTGATTGAAATCTAGTTGATGCCTACCATGATGTGTTTAGTTAACTGCAGATCAAAAGTATATGTAGATTTATAAAGGTATCGTGATCAGGCCTAAGACTGATCATTTTCCTGATCTTTTGCTTGAGATGATACGGCCATCAAAAGTCATCTGTTTTGATTGGAACCTTCATGAGTAAATTGCCGCAATAGCTGTCTGTAGAGCATCAGATTAAGGTTGCTTGTTTCCATTGAGAAGTGGCGAGCCCTAGTAATTACAGCACGGCTTTTGATGGCAACAAGATGGAAGCTCCCACTTATCAAGTCCAAATGTAAGGATCTGCTGCCCGGGTCCTGATCTAAGTGTAGTAGTGTCATACATATGTCCATTCTGATAATATATATACTTGTTTTCTGGTTGAAATAACGACTTCTTGCTTTATACTACTCCACATTGAGAGCTTTTTCATCTGGTTATAAACCAGTTATAGTTTCTTACTCTATGCTGCAGCTGGACAAGATTAGAGCAAAAAAACGTTTCACATGCTTATGCTATAAAGATATGTAAATCAACAAGCCACATATATGCATGATGCGATCTATTCTGGTCTCGTTTGAAAACATATGCAATTACGCTTCAAGTAGCAATTGATGATGTCGAAAGTCGAACCCTTCTCAGGTCAGGGGTCTCTTCACTTCAAATCAGCTTCTGCAGTCTGGAAGCCCTTCCTCATGCTAAGAGTGATCAGATGTGCAAACCCTAGACAGTTTTCTGAATAAAGGTTGATTGATCAGGTGCAAACTGCTTATAACCGTAGTCTCTTCGACTGCATTATTTACTCAATACTAAGTAGACCCAATTATTCATGATCCAAATATCACTCGAGTATATATAATAACCACGGTTGATCACTACTGTATTCGGTCTGTGATAGAGTAGTAAACGCATAAATTCAGTCAAAGAATCTGATCACTGCAGGTTCCATCGACCACCGGCCTGCACATGAGCAGTTGAATCTGTTTGAATTGCAAGTGAATTAATTCTCAGGACGACATGAACTCTGAGGACTACGCGTGCTCCTTTATATATATTATTCACCACAGCTCTAGTGTTTTCGGCTCGAGAATTTCTGTGATGGGTTTCTGCTTTTAATCGCTAAAGATTACACAAGTTATAACTACTGTCAATTAGTTGCAGGAGAGTGTGGGTGATGATAAACTGATCTGGCCTTATAATATCACCAAAGCTCTTAACAACTGAATTAGGTTAAGTTCCTAAAAAGTCCAGAGAAGTTATAGCCGGGGTTATTATAGGTGATCCATCTGCAAGGCTACGTCTGGTCCTGCAAGACTGCATCTGGTAGTGCTGCAACTTAGTCATCAAGACGGACGCCAAGAAGCTTCAGCTAGCCTTTAATTCTTGCTTTGTGTACTCAGATATTGTTAGTAGGCATCCACAGTGTAAGACCTCGATGAGCAATATGACTAAGATATGTGTGCTTTTTGTCATGTAGAGGTTTTTGCTAAATGTATGGAGAAGTTACAGAATTCGAATTGCTCGTAAGCCGGTCTAGTGATGTGAAGTATAGGTGCATACACAGAGTTAGAAATTCGACTGGGATGTGCCAGACTCATCTGACCCGCTATACTTGAGTGTGGAGTACTGTAGACCCACTGCAGAACCTTGTACAGGCAATAGAGGACTCGCGTGTGCAGGACCTTTCATGTCCATGTGGGTATCGAGCTCTCTAATGATACCATGACATGCACCGTATGTACAGCCATTCTTCGACCAAAAACACCTGCAACGAGACACAAAGCCTCAGTTGGACAATATCGATTCAAAGCATTTGTGGGCTCCAGTACTTACATCTTGGTGATCACTTCTGTCGATCATCAGGCACTTAGGTTGTGAACAAAACTTCACTCTGTTTCACTCTTATAGTGACATTGATGAGCATTGGCAGTGTGTAATTTGGGGCTCCCATATTGTAATTCACCCACCACAGGTTGCAGCACAGCTACATCCTCTTAATCCCTAACATATACAGCAAACCCGTGTGAGAAGCTGCAATGGCGCCCCTAAGTTCCTTAGGCTCCCCCTGATCAGCACATGCAGCTGGTCTACTCAGAATCTTCTCTTACAGATCACATATTGACATGTCTAGAAAATACCATCACTGGAATTAATTATCCACAGCTGCAGCAGCTTCTAGCTATCTCGGATAATATCTCATGGCTTGACGTTCAAACCAGCTAACAGTTGAAAATAGGAAAAGTTCAATGAAGTTCTGAAATGGAAGTCACAGTTCACAAAGTAATTACACTGCTCAAACCACCCAGCTGGTTGAACCATACTTTCACCTGGAGAAGATTCAGGACTCAAAAATGTGGGATCAAATGAAAACTAGATCTTTGAGCTCTGTCTAGTCTCTACCTTACAGGCAAGCTGAGCCAGTTCAAAGTTGCATCCAGTTGCTGCAAAGAGGCCAGCTGCAGTCATAGTGTTTGATGGGTATAAACCAAGTCACTATATTCCTTAACCAGTAGTTTACACATGAATCTTAGTTTGTGCACTGTGCTGTGACTCAAAAAGAAAAACCTTTTATTCGTGAGCCTTTGTGAGTGAAGATCAATTTGATTTGTAATGTTTTCTTGATTTGTTCAATGGAGAATCATAGACATGAAGAACTGAGAATTTTGAGAATTGAGTAAGGTACACTACCAGTAACATCAACATGCCACTAACTTCGACAACTGAAATTTATTATCCAGGCAAAAATTGTTGGAACTTGGATCATGTTTCATTTTTTGTACGTGATAGATATAGATTACAAGTTGATAGTTCCAAAAAAGTATGTAATTTGTTTTACATTTAAGATTGTGGTATCATTGTCCATAGAAGACAAATCCCATTTTGAATTGGTCAAGGAACTGCCATGCCAAAAAAGATCAACAAACTACCTTTTAGAGCTCTGCATTTTCTCCCCCCTATCTCTTGCTCTCTTTTGAGCTCTTTTCTGTTGCTTTGTTGTAATGTGTACTGCAAAGCAATAGTGCAATCAGCAGATTTATCCAAGTCTGGCTAGGTATTAACGAAGTATGATTTAGGAGAACTTTATACAAACTTAAATATTCTTTTGCATTTAAGTTTGAACCACACATAGAAATGTGGCGATTTTTAATGATTTTTTGAGTTTTTTTTTCGAATTTTCGCGATTTTATTCAAATTATCATTGAAGTTTTTTTTCAAATTCCAAAATTTTGAAATCAGTGTGCAAAAATTCTCTCTAAAGAAAAATTGACTGGTTCTAAAAACTACCTATACAAACACCGCAAATTTTGATTAAAAAATGTTACTTACAGGGAATCACAATTGGTCTCCAGATCTTGTAAACACTGTGAGCGTGATGCAAATACACTCAAAGGAGCCAAGTTCAAGAAAAGTTTATCAAAAAATTGGGAATTTTTTTCTCAATCTTTTTCAAATTTTCATACAAATTTTTTTTGAATGACATTTTTTATAATTTATATTAAAAATACATATAGTTATCTTAATATGTCATAATCTTTTTATGTTAGTTGTTGTTGAATAAATATAATTTTTCTAATGCGTAAATTTTGTTATATTTTACATTTTATTTTGGAACATTATCATGCTTTCAAATCATATTAAATATGTTAATTACTATAAGTTTTAGATTTTTATATCATGCATTACAACTTTGTTTTATATGTCATATACATTACACCATTTACATGTAAGAAATGATTTTATTTTTTTTGAAATTCAAAAAATATTTTGAATTAATTTTTTTTTAAACTTGATAATTTTTAAATTATGAATTTATTCAATTTTTATATTGTGAGCAGGGTTTTCAAAATTGACATGATTCAAAATTAACATGATGTGCTCAAATTGTGCCTGTTGTCACATTGGCATTTGTCTGAATGTGTTGGTTTTGTTTGTCACAACAAATATTCACCATTTTTTTTTCACAACTATAGATTTTTGGTCAAATTGATTTTTGCAATCGAAAATTTTCAATCATCGAATATTTTTATGACTGAACTGGGCAATAAAAAATTTCAATCATTAATTGATCAAAAGTTTCAATTGCTAACTTTGAGTTGTCATAGTGAGCAATTGAAAAAAAATTGATGACCAAATTGAGTGATTTAGATTTTTTTCTGTCCCTATTCATAAAATTTGGTTGATGCTCTAAGGTAAATTTATTAGGCCAAATAAGGATTAACCCCTAAACCAGTACAAAAACCGCCCAGCTTGGTCAATCCATCATCTTACTCTATTTCCTGAATTTTATGGACTTATGAAGGTAATCAGGTAAGCGACGTTAACCTCTCTACTGCTCTCAGTGTTTTCTTAGGAATTTGTTATGCAGTCTAAGTGAGGATCATGCAGAGGAAGATGAAAAAAATTGGTGATCATCCAGGTAGCAGGATTTAGCCAAATTTGGCTATAAATCAATTATGAAATACAAATATTTAATCAACTTTCCATAGTTATGGCTACACACTGAAAACCAATATACAAATCTAGTGTTTTGCACTATTTCTTTCTCATAATTTCTGACAATTCAAACCTTCCAAAATAATTTCATTCTTAATTCTTTACTTTTAACTTTGCCTATTGGTCACAGAAAAATTCCAATAATAGAGAAGGCTGATACTCATGAATGTAAGCAGATGTTAGTAATTATACTTGAAAAACTCCGAAGAAAGTAGAATTATCCAAAGTCACCTTGTCTTTGGCCCATAGTTTGACTGTTTAAATTAATGGCAAGGCAAGTTCTAGAAGTTGGGTAGGTTCAGGTGTAGGTTATAGGTCAAATTGTAAGGTCTTTTGACCAAAGATTTCAAGTTTTGTTAGAACCACAATTGGAATCTAATTGAACAATAATTTGGTCTTTTTTCAAAATTGAAAGAACTTAAATCAGGTGTTGTCACCATTTTAAATAGATTCAAGTTCTTTGATATAGATTCATGATATTTAAAATAAATTACTGATTTTGATGGGGTGTAAATAATTAATATTATAATCTTTGTTTTGAATTGTGTGCATTAATTAATATTACACAAATAAGATAAATTATTTAATTGAATGTAATGGAAACTTAAATTAGGTTGACTATAATTATTTATGAAAATGATTGAGATCAAAAGTTTTTAAAATTGAAAGAATTCATTTCAAAACTGAACTGGAGATTACATCAAATTTTTTTTTAAATGTTAGAACTAGGACGAATGTTAATAGGTTCAAGGTACTGGTGAAGTTCTTTGGCCAAGTTAAAGTTAAGTTTTAGAATGCTTGAACCAAAGATTCACAATTTTATTAAAATTGAAATTGGTTGAAAATTGTGTGGATCTATAACTTAATGTCATTAGATTATTACCTATGTAATTATTTAATAGTTAAGTTTGGTGATTTACTTATTAATTAGATTTCATAGTTTAATTATGATTTGGTCATAGTTTCAATTAGTGTGCATTGATTTTCATATGATAATTCATGTGAAAAGTTTTTGGCACATTAGTGTGCATTGATTTTCACATGATAATTCATGTGAAAAGTTTTTGGGACATTAGTGTGCATTGACTTTCACATGATAATTCATGTGAAAAGTCTTTGCCACTTTATTATGCATGTGAAATCACATATGAAACCATGGGGAAACATGTGATGTGTACACTTTAAGAAATTTTTTATTTAATTTTTTTTATTAATATATAAGTGGGTGTTTGTGACCTTTGAAAAGATTTTCATTTGATAAAAATAAATTGTTGTATGAGTGTAAAATTTCATAGAATAGAATTGTGAAGATAATTGAAATTTTAGTTTTGAAATGTTTTGGTATAATTTATGAAAAGTCCATTGTAGGAAAATGGTGTGGCATATTAGTTACACATAGACAGTAGAAAGGTGAAAAAATATTTATGTAAACAAAAACATAAATTTCCATAACCATGTAATAAACATACATAATTTCGATTTTAAACCCACTTGTGATTTACGTCTGTTAATTTTGTAACTAAGACTCAAGTCTATGTTCTTTGTGTTATAGAAATTAATTTTATTGTTGAAAATTTGGTGGGAAAAAATAAATTATTTATTCTGTTTTAGAACATGAAATGCAAGGTGATTTATTTATCTTTGAATCATGGATAGAAATGATAACATGGGTGGAGGAAGAAATTAAACTTGTGGCAATGGAAATTATGAAGGCAAGCTAAATCAAATTTTGAGCACAATTGAACACATAAAGCAACATCATAAAGACCATAAATATAAGTCATTCCATTTGACCCAAAATTTGCTTTTAGATCTTACATGTAATCCTAGGCACAAACTAAAGTTGGATTTATGGGAATTTGAAAAGTTTTGCAAAGAAAAGCTATAGTTAAGAAAGGAAAAGAAAATGACATGTGTTAAGCCATATGAAATAATATAAATAAAAAGTCTATAAAGAATAATAGGTGTTCATGAATAAGTTCTGTTTGTTAGACCTAGTTGAAACCTTGAGACTTTTTAATTTCTGATGTAAAAAATGTTATAAGTTTTTGAAAGGAAATTATATGTTTTATTTTTAGGTTTAATTTTTTAAATAAAACACTAATGTCAATGTTAGAAAAAGCTTTTGATTCCCCTAATACATAGTTTCTAGAAAATAGGCCACAAACCCCATCACTAACATTAAAAATTATTGGGCCAAATTCACATGTTGAAAGATTTCTTGAGAGACCTAATGAAAAGCCTAGAATTGTACGTGAACCAAGTGTGTTAATGTCACAACTACATAAATGATGAAAAAAACATGGACCTCAACTTAACCTTGAATTTGCGAAGCAACACCAAAAGGTGATCACATTATAATAACATTTATTCATCTAGCTTAAGGAGAAAGATACAACTTAAGATTATGCCAGAACCAATAATTTACATGTCATGTGAAATGGAGGTGTTATTAATACTCATGATCTTATAAATGTTGTATTTTAATCCAAACATTTAAAGAGGATAATTGCAAGGTTGGAGATGTCTGGTCCTTTTAGAGAATTGCACCAAGAAAATAGAAAAAAATTTATTACAATTGCAATTCAGGCCATTAGGGGTTTTCTAATTCATGAAAAGAGACCGTGAAACTAAGTGATTATTGGTTAAAAGTATGTCATGCCCATATGCATGGCTTCATACATGACGACCGGTTATAAGCATGCCAATCATGCATTTTAAGGTTAATGTACGTTCTTAGGGTTAATGTACATTTTTAGGTTACTGTACATTATTAGGTATTTTAGGGTTATGGCTTGTTTAAGGTTTCAGCTTGTTGGCAGCTGTATAAAAGGCCAAGCTCTTCCCTTCTCTTGTTAGTTTTTCTAGAATTCCTTTGTCAGGGAGAGTTTCTTCCATAGTCAAACTGGATTTTCAGATGTTCACAACGGCTATTGCATGGCCATCATTTACATACACTACATTTTCTTTCCTTCTTTTCAATTTAATTGTAGAAAAAAAACTCCTCTTTATCATTTAATGTTGAAAGCATCAAATTTTTCTTAGCTTTGAATTTTTTACATTTCTTTTGCTTGCTAGTTTCTATAATCTTGAGTTGCTGCTACTTCTTTTTCTTTTTCTACTCTTGTACTACAACTACAACAGGAACAACAACAACCATAACTAGCAACAATGTAAACAAGGGAAAAAGGACACCGAAAACAAGCTACAAGCTTTGAAGTTTTGAACTTCGGAGCTTTGGAAAAAGGAAGGAACGAGTAGTTCCAAAGCTTGTTTTACTGTCAGCTTTAGGTATTGGGAGCACGCACACACACACAAAAAAGGTTGGATTATAGTACAAGATCTCCACTAGGTGATGTAACCCCACATACATTTCCTTTCCTTGTACATGGGTTTTGAGGTTAGCATTTGGGCTGTACACTCTTGTGTGTTTTTGAGCTTGCAATCATGTACTGAGTAGACCGTGTGGTAGCTCTGGAAGAAGAAAAAGAAGAAGAAAATAATAATAATTAAAAAAAACATCAAGTAAAAGAAAAATAAAATAAAATTCATTTATGCACACCATCGCCGTAAAGCTCGCAGACGCAGATCGCATCACAATGCTGTCATTGGCGTAGTTCATTACAATCGTAGTCTGTTTCGTTCCACTATTCTATTTCGTTGCAATTCATTCCATTACGCCATTCCGTCCAATGTCCATCCCCATTTTGTCCAACGTTCGTCCTTGTTCCATTCAACGTTTGTTGTCGTTCTGTCCAACATCCGTTCCCATTTCGTTTGACGTTCGTTCTCATTTCGTTCGACATCCACTCCCATTTTCGTTCCATCTGACGTCCATCACCGGTCGTCAGTCTAGTTCCATTCGTCCAACCCCTTCTATCCACCAACATCCATCCATAGATGTCCATTCACTGATGTCTGTCCATCGCCATTCATTCGTGTCGACGGACTATATTCTTTAAATTGTTCGTTTTGTTAGAACTTTGTAGTTAGTGCTCTTCATTGCTACAAAATTTTGGGGCATGGGACAACACCATGTCCTTGGATGATGAGAGCATTACCATTTAGCCAGAGCCAAGGTATCAACTACAAAATAACACACAATCATTTGAGTTGATTTCTTTGAGCTCATAATCTTCACAATGGTACCATCAATCATCTATAGCACCATCGTCACCTAGTACAACTCTTACTAAGAATTCAGGTTTAGGTTACACTACATCAACAATACATTAGAGTCCATTTGGAGGGGTTAATCAATGGGGTATGCCTCTTGCTGCACCAGCTTTCACACCATCACTATATATTCCATTGCAAGCTGCTACTTCTACACCCATATACACCATGGAAGTAAGTAATTTTTCTAGGAAAATTGAAAAGTTTAGCGGAAGGCCAAGTACCATTTCTTTGAGGGAGTTCAAAACAACTTTTTCAACTATGGTTTGTGAAGTAGAGCTCAAGTATGGTGTAAATTACACCGAGGCATTCGCATTCAAACAACTAGTTCGTTATGTGCACTATGAGGCATTGGATGTTTACGAACAACATTTTCCGAAAATTTTAGGCGTCACCCAAATCCCCAATCCAACTTATGCCACCACCATCACCACCGCCTCTCAAGCTGGATAGTAAGTTGACATTGCACATAATGGGATTGTGCCCAATAATCCAAATCTGATACCTACTTTAGTAAACCTTTCTCTTCAACAACTCATTGCTGCTACCGCAAACATTCCTTCCACCATTGATGCACCAACTTTTATTGATCGAGTGGGGGTATTCTTTCGAGTTCTTGAGCTAGAATTTCTGGTTAAAAGTTTTGAAAAAGTTTTATAGCTTGGCAGAAAGATGAAACCTTCAAGATGCTCTATAGGAGGTTTCTCAAGCTTAAAAAGGATACTCAAAGCATCACAAATTTAGAAGCTGCCCATCGGTATTTTCGTTCTTTAGAAGATACTCCAACACTCCATGCACAGGTTTTGCAACGAGTTTTTACAAAATTTGGAAACTTGTACACTTCGTTAGATGTGTATAACATTCTTAAAAAGTTGGAACTAGCTCATGCACATTATGAGGCTAGTACTATGAAGCCTCCATCACATTCAAGGCCTTAGCTTGCACCAACTACACTAACCAGATCATCACATTCTTCTTCAAAGGCTAAAACGGTGCACTCAACTACACCTATCCTACCTTCTTACAACTATGGTGGCAATCCTGCCCAGAAAGTTACTAAGTGCAACATTCCTTTTGAGGATCTTTTTTGTGATTATTGTGGGAAAGAAGGACATTAGGAAGCTATTTATTTTGCTAAGTTCTCGAAATGGAAACAACTCCAATTACCACGGCAAAATCTACCAACATCTTTTGTTGCCCCTCAACCAAAAACCAAGGCACCTCAACTTTCCACTCAGGCTTTCCCCACCAAAGGTAATTCTAATAAAAATGTTAAGAAAGAGCACAATGTTGATAAGAGGGAGGTGCTTCAAGCCCATGTTGCTCAAGTTCAAACTCTACAAAATGAACTTGAATCATTTAAGGCCCAACTTGATAATTTTAAAGGCAAGTCTTTCCAACTAGTTAGTCATGCCCAACCTATACAGGGTTTAAGATCATGGGAGGGACCTCCTAGGTCGTTCTATGGCCTCTCACATAATGCCATGGTTGGGGAGTATGTTCTTTCTAATGCACACAATTTTAGTTTCACACCAAAATTTGCCACTTCTTTTTGCCCTTCGTACTTCGCGACACAAGAGGCTAGTGTGGCACCCAAAGTTTCTACCACTAGACAGGTAATGCAAACTAATGGACTTGCATCTAGTTTAAGTCCTATTACTAAGGCTAGAGGGGCTCGAGCAATCATGCCACAATCTTTTCTTCCTCTTAACACGGAAAAACACATTTTGTTAACGAGCGGGGAGGAAACTATTACACCACAAGCTGCTAGGGCATCAAATTCTTGTGTCCAAAGAATACCTATACATTAGGAAAACACACAATTTTCCACTAATCAACTTATGGAGTGTTAATTTCAAATGCGTGAAGTGGCACAAAAGCTTACACCATTATTTAATTTTCAAGATTTGAAATTAAGCACCAGGGACATAATTGCACTATTAAAGGATACCCTAAACATTACATCAAGTCCTCTACCAATCTTTGATCCACATGCTATAAGGGTCCTATCCAACACCTTGGAGAGACATTCGATTGGTTCACGTGTTATAGATGGGGTTCATAATTTGGTCATTAGTTCTAGCATGGCTAAACTAGTGGGCTCTTCTATTTTTATTCTACATTCACATATTAGAAGGGAATTAAGAATGCCTCACTTGTGGATTTGTTACATAGCAAAGGCGTTATGGATAGGCATTCTCTCCACAAAGTCTTTGACTCATTTTCCAAAGGTGGTGCCTAGTGAAAAAACTTCCATTGCCACTAGAGTTGCCATTGTCAACAAATACTGAGTCAATAATCCAAGTGGGAGGACATACACTCAGAGTGATACTTCTTGATACAGGTGCCCAACTAATGATCCTTGGAATTCAATTCGCCAACAAGATGGGCATGCTAAACTCCAAACTACAGAAATCTATGTGGCAAATTCGCACCGCTAATGGGAGTGGAAAGGAAGTACTTGGGGAGAGCTCAGATTTTATTACATTTAACTTCAATGAAGGTATAGATCAGGAGCTTTACCTATTGGTCAAATGTTTACTCACACATGCCACCAGTTACGATGTGTTCATTAGGCAAGAGGCCTGTTTCCACCAGGTTTCATAATTGACAATTCATTCGAACATGCGTACTACCAAATGGATTGAGAGACTAATGGCCACCACCTAGGATACATACCCCTTGATTTACATGGGAACCATAGTCCTATGCTTCACCATTGTATGCTCAAGGAAACACACATTATTTCCTACATCCAACAAGTTAGCCACGAATGGATAGAAGGAGATGAAAAGGAGATAGCTTATGCCCAAGCTACTGATAGCTTAAGGGTGGTTACTACTAACATTCAACACGGACCAGAGGTTTTACAAAGGTTCAAAGTAGCCCACGAGCCCTTGGTCAAAGCTTAATCTAGTTTTGAGAACATGGAGAACCATGGTGAACCGATCATAGTTATGACATTCTTGGTGCGAGAATGTTATGGAAGCCTAAAGAAGCAAGAATTTTAAAGAATTTTAAAAAAATTTATAGATCAACCAGTGTAATTTGGTAAACATTCGCAGGTAAAGAATGTTATGACAAGGTGCTAAATGAAGAATTTTAAAGAATTTTAATGTGCAAAATGAAGAATGTCATAACTATGGAACCGATTAAACCAGTACTTCGTTAACTAATCACCTAGACATTACCTAAAGAAGGGATTACATTACTAAAGCTTTTTGGTGGTATTGGTACAGGTGTCGAAACCCTACTATAGTTAGGGATGGTGGTTCAAAGGTATTTCTACATAGACATTGATCCTATTGCAAGGCAAGTGGCAACATCGAGAATGATGGAGCTCACAGCCAAATTTCCACAACAGTTTACAACCACCACATGGAAGGCCAGTTTCACTTTCTTGCCTTTTGACATACAACTAATTCGAAAGCAGCATATGGAATTACTTGGCCTCGTGGACCTCATCATTTCAGGTTGGGGGTGTCAAGGATTTTCAACGGTTAAATTTGGAGAAGGCTTGAATGACATAAGATCCGATCTTTTCATGGACATGGTATGATTGATCACGTGGGTTCAATCTATTTCTCCTATGCTTGGTTATGTAATTGAGAATACCCCTTCTTAGCTTGACCAGGGGGAGAAAGTCTAAGAGCACTACACACTGGTCAAGCATTACCTTGGAGAGCCACTCCTACTCGATGTGGCACAATGCGGTTCCTATGCGCACTGACTACGTAACTTGTGGACCAACCTTGCACCATTCTTAGTTTTACAATTGATTTTGATATACACCATCAGAGACCCCAACCTATAGGTTTATCACATATTAGATGATTAGAGCTCTTGCCAACAAGTTACAAGGCAAGAAAAACCTCCTTGGTTTCCTACGAATATAATAGGAAAACCAAGAGGTGTTTGGCCCACCTTTGGCTCCTTCCCAGGAGCACACACCTTCCAAGGAGATGGACCAAGCTTGGTGTATCGTCATGTTTCAACCACTTGGGATGAACCGAGCCTAGAAGAAAGAAAAAAGGCTATGGGGTTCCAAATTCGCACTACTAGTTACACCAAGGTGACTAGGTCGGAGCGTAACATTCTATTGGGGAGAAGCATGGACATGAACTCCCTTAATGGTTGTTGGTAACTTGTGTATTCTTTCAAATGTACAGAACACCAGCATTGTAATTAGCTTATAGTTTTGGCGATGTGCCTACATGGCACCCTAACCAAGTACACTTGCCTATGTTCAACACTTTACACTACACTCTTAGTGTTAGGGGGAAGGAGGTACCATGTAATTTGATTCAAGTTGTTTTTGATACACTTTGAGTTACATCAACTTCTGGAGAAACAATTATAACCTTCTACGAATTTGTGCAGTTGGATAGTGGAGAACCTAATACACCAGGTTCTTTAAACACACTTTCCAACTCCATTCCATGTGTTTCCAACTACCCTTTCATTATGGGGAACCAGCTCACCAAGAAGGAGAGAGACCAAGTCACAGACTTGCTAATTAAGTACAAAAATGTTCACATTGTCAATGAAAAACTTAGGTAGGTGTAAGACCATGCAGTTTTCTATAGACCTTACAGATGAAACACCCATCTATTGAAGGAGGCATAGGTTGAGTAAACATGAGTGGGAACTGGTAAATGAAAGATGTAAAAAGCTCCATGAAACTAGTTTCATTCAACCATCAAGTTTTGCTTTCATAGCCATTATAATAATGCCAGCAAATAAAGATTCAACTGGATTATGGATTGAGAAAAGGATGTGCAGGGATTATAGGCCTTTGAACTCAGTTACACCTTAGGATAGGTACCCCATGCCATCCCTGAGGAATTGTTTGATAGGATTGGAAATTCAAACATCTTCATAATTGTGGATCTAAGGTAAGGCTTCCACCATATTTTGCTTGTTACAAAGGATCGCAAGAAAACAACATTCCATGGAAACAACAAGTTATGGGAATGGCTTGTGATGCCTTTTAGATTGAAGAATGCACCTGTCTTCTTTCAATGAGTCATGGACCAAGTTCTCGAAGGAGCAAATTTCATGAAGTGCTTACATAGATGACTTCTGAATGCATAGCAAGGGATTCCTACAGCACTTGGTTCATCTTGAAAAGTTATTCAAAAGGTTCCATGAAGTTAATATGAAGATCCATCTTTAAAAATGTGAGTTTGCTATCACCTCAGTAATCTACCTTGGACATAGAATTTTGCTAAATGGTATTATGGCTCATTGGGCCAAAGTAATAGCCATTTTGGAGATGCCCAATCCTACTGATGTTCACACTTTGAGGAGCTTCATCAAACTATGTAATTATTAAAGGATTTATGTCCAAGACTTTAGTACTATTACTCATCTTCTCTATGCATTGTCAAAGAAGGATGTTGCTTGGACATAGAGTGAAGAGGCTCAAGAAGCTTTCAACACACTCAAGGAAAAGCTTTCAAAGTTCCCCATTTTGAGAAGACTTGATTTCAGCAACGTCTTCATTCTACACACTTACTGGAGTGCTCTTGGTATTGGTGTTATTCTTAGCCAACTTGATGAAAAAGGCAAGGAATGTGTTATCACCTATGGATCCCGAAACAACAACAAGCCTAAAAGTAACTATTCTTCATACGAAAGGCAGTGTCTTACTATTGTATGGGCTGTCATACATTTCAAGCCCTATTTTTATGACACCAAGTTCACTTTGTATATCGACCACTAGCGTATAAAGTGGTTGATGACCAACGATAAACTTACTAGTAAGTTAGTTCATTGGGCGCTTATACTTTAGGAGTATGAGTTCAAGGTTATTCACCGACCTGGTATTATAGATCAGAACGCGGATACCATGTCGTAGAGACCTTTCACTACCTCTAAATATTTCTCAGAAACCAAGCAAGACTTTGATTAGATTCTAGTTATACATGTATCCTATGCATCTAATTATCTTGCACTACTGCAATGTAACCTGGTAGAACATCCCATTGTGGATATATGGGAGGATTTGGACATTCTAAGGTTTCTTTAGCATGGGGAATACCCTCCCCAAGTTACATCAAATCAACGAGATCGCATACAATAATGGTCCAAACGCTACTCATGGAAGGACAATCACTTCGTCCGATGTTTAACACAAGGCGACAGAATGGTTCCTTCACCACATGAATGGCCTGGTCTTATTCAGAAGGTACATTTGGAGCTTGGACACTTTGGAGTTAAACATACTTATAGCTTCTTCATTCTTCATTATCATTGGAAAGGTATGTATGTTCAAGTTCGAGACATCATTACTAGGTGTGAACAATGTGATAGAGTGAGAACTTCCTTCTCCTTTCAATAGTTCATGCTTTCTCCACTCCCTATTCAGGGCATGTTTTATTGCTAGTCATGTGATTTAGTTGGAGAATTACCACAAACCTCCAAAGGTAATGTTTACATCATGATTATGATTGAGCATTTTTCAAATTGGGTCGAGCTTGTTGCGCTGCCGGATAAGTCATCATATAGCACCAACTACGCTTTCTTACAACAGGACCTAAGTAGGTTTAGGGCTTGTGCTAAGTGCCTTACTAATTAAGGATCAGAATTCAAAAGAGAATTCCAAGACCTACTTGATCATGCTCTCATTGACCATCACCGGACTTCAAGGGATCATCCCCAAGTTGATGGCCTTGTAGAGAGGATAGTTTAGACATGCAAGAAGGGACTTTAGAATATTTGTCTCATTGGGAACAAAGAAGATTGGGACCTGGCCCTACCTTACATCGCCATGGGTTACAGGATGTCCAAACACCCCTCTTTGTCTCATTTCTCTCCTTACTTTTTACTTTTTTGGAAACATCCCATTCCACCCTCTTCCATTGCTGCTCAAATGGACCAGGTTGTGGACTTGGACTCCCTAACCACTTAAATTAGGGTCATTACAGAAAAGGCTACTCTATTCAAGAGGGTTATGCCCATGGCCATGGAGAACTTGTCCATTGCACAACATCAAGACACCTTACGGTATGCACACACACGAGGTGGCAATTACAAACCTAAGGTGAGACAATTTGATGTTGGTGACTTTGTGTATCTTTAGCGACAACGCAATGATACTCTTGACACTTCTTCCAGTCGCATTATCTTGAGGATTAAGGCGATCAAGCCTTCAGGTGTGTTAGAGTTGCAAGGAGCTAATGGACGCACAATTCAGGATCACTCCCAAAACTATGCACCCTAACACCTACTAAACTTGGATCCTACCATCATCACGTCGACTTAGATTCCTCCACTTGAATATCCATGTTAGGTATGTCAGAGGATAGATGATGTTAATTATATGTTATTTTGTGATAATTGTAATGGTGGATATCATGTATTCTATCTCAAGCCGGAGCTCACTAAAGTTCCTGCCGACATTTGGTACTATTCATCATGTTCTCCTGTAGCACCTTGATTTCTACTCAAACCATGCCACGCTTTTCCTGGCTCAGGTCTGGGGGGGGATACATGAAAATTTCATCTCAACCTCCTCTTGTGCATTGTATATATATGTGTGCGTGCATCTCTTTTTGGTTGATTAGTTTCTACCTTTGGCTAATTTTAGTCTTTTTGTTCAGCAGAGTTTACTATGGATTTACACCCTTACAACATCGAACATCACATCACTACACGTCGCGACAAGTGTTGTGTCGCAACCCTACTTTGGCCAAGTGTGGGGGGTGAAGCCCAACACTTGGAAAAGTTGGAGGTTGGGAGTCTTCCGGGACTCCCGAATGTTCAGAGCTCGACAGCAAAGGGCAAAACACCTCGCATTGGGGTGTTCTTGGTGTCATTGGAAAGGTCTTGAAACGTAAATATCGAAAATGCCCTCGCATTGGCAATTAGGACATCTGCAGCCCAAGTTATGGGCAAAAGAAGGGCTGAGAGTCAA
>Ga0209611_10004546_pt1 | contig 23652 bp, 25 predicted proteins | sample S1TSphgellanicum_3_FD_187693 | JGI IMG/M metagenome (GOLD analysis project Ga0209611, IMG submission 187693) | Host-associated microbial communities from peat moss isolated from Minnesota, USA - S1T2_Fc - Sphagnum magellanicum MG (SPAdes) (version 2) | ecosystem: Host-associated > Plants > Peat...
GCTATGTACTTACCATCAACATGCATCTTCTACCTGCATTGTATTGCACCCCTGCTCATCAAGAAGGGCTTTTCAATGGTACCAAGAGTACAGCAACAACAGGTGCCATGGTTTGGGAGATCTCAATATGACAAACAAACAAAACAAAACAAACTGCCCTCCTTCATAGATAGATTCAACCCATGGAATGTAAAATTTGGACTTAGAAACCCTGATTTAATCTTTGGAGGGGTTACCCTTTACCATGGTTAGAAACAACCTAAAAAATACAGTATTCAGGATTTTTTCCATGGTAACAGTATAGGTGCTGTTTCACCCAAGGCAGCATGGGAACTAGGAGGGTTTGCTGTATAGGTTACCAAGGTGGAACTTTGGCAACTTAGTTTGTAAATGAAGCAGAACTGAAGTGAGTGATAAGTGACTGGTTTCTAGTGGTGGGTGGGTGCTGGTTCACATAATCCAACAAGACAAGGGTCTATTGCTCCATTTTCTGATCATTTCAAAAAGCACTCAACTCTACCCCACACCTCTTGGGAAAAGTGAATTAAATCCCAATGTTCCAAATACAAGCAACAAATCAATCAATCAAAACAATGGGGAAAAGTGAATTAAATCTCAATGTTCCAAATACAAGGAACAAATCAATCAATCAAAACAATGGAACGTAGAAAGTGGAATGAAGTGAGTGCAAGAGAGACAGACTCACCAAACTGTAGCTTGTAAACTGTACAACTACTAAGATTCCCAACTGGATATAGAGGAGACAAGAGGATAGGCTACCACTAGTAGCTAGTGTAAGGAGCTCCAAGCTTTCGCAAAATTTCAATTCCAGCAAAAAGTTCACTTACAAACCAAGTGCAAGCTACAAATCCATTGGAATATCAGTTCATCTCCAAAGTTGAATAATGACTAGAATTTGGATGGACTTTGGATACCCTTTTCAGCCTTGGGGTGAACTAGCATCTATCATTTCAATTTCAATTTATCATTTTTTTAGGCATTCTAATTATTGGTGATAGCCAAATAGCCTCTCAACAGGTTTAATGAAACTTGCAGCATACTAATACCCTACTAAAAGGCGTGATTTTTTTTGGGTTGCTTCTAATGGGCAGGGTGAAAGGACAACCACATTGGGGAGTTACGTCCCATCTGTAGGTGACTTCAAGCTGGATCTTTCCATGTGAAAAAAGTCCATTTTAGTTAAATGTAGTTTAAATCCAATGTAGTTTTCTTTCACTCAAATCCAAAAGAAATCCTTGTTGTAGGTGACTTCAAGCCAGATCTTTCCATGTGAAAAAAAGTAGATTTGATAGAAATATGGAAAATCCCCACCATTGAAAGTGGAATCTTTTTTATTTTGAGTAGCCTTGACAATTCCAAGTTTTTGATTTCGACCTTACTACCACTCTTCAATGGTGAAAAAATTTCATGGGTAGATACAAGGCATCCATATGAATTGGATGAAAAAAGCCTGCACAAAAAGGGCTTTGGATGAGGAAGAAATGCATGGTCAAAGATGCATAGAGAGTGCATCCACACATAATGAAGCAAAGACAATTTTTTGAAAAACTCTTCTTTCGACCCAGCCCCTCCTCCATTCCCACTATTTTGTTGCATGGGTAGATAAAAAAAATTGGAAGTTGGAGTTATTAGATTTGCCCAATCTTGAAAAAAAGTGTCACCTTGGCTTGAGAAAGGTGAATAGGAGATCAAAAGGGTGAGAAACATAGTATGATGTGTCCACTATGGTCATCAAATTTTAGGTTGAGAATATGTAGGTAGGAGAAATGGGTGGGCACCTGACCACTATGGTCCATGTGACATTCCTGGGTTAAATATTGCCACTAAAAGGCCTCGCTCATGCCCCCAGTTTCCATACTTCCAAATGAAGAGTACCTAACTTTACCTGACAACAACACCAAGGTTGATGTGCAAGGAATGTAATTCATGAGGTGTGGGATGTGTCACTTTTTTTAAAAATGAAATGCAAGTTTTCAGAGTTCAACCAAGTCTCAAAAAGGTTTCATAATTTACAATCCTGAGCATGGCACCACAGCCATGAAAAAACATGCTATAAATGAACATGGTCCATATTTGGTGAAGTACATAATGCACAAAATTGATCTAAAAGGTGGAGATAATAATAAGAGACATAAATGTAGAAGTAGGGCATCTGTCACACTTACAACCATCACTAATTTTTTTGGAGATGTGAGGCCTTACAAAAAATCTAACACAATTCAAATGGGGTTCATTGAGGATCTTGTTTTGATAATTGATAAGGGCTAAATGCGATTGTTTATTATGGAAAGCCCCTGGTTGAGGTGAATGGTGTTGTGTTTTTATGGTCAAGTCCAGTTTCCTTCTCACTTGTTCCTAAGCACCTTGTTTTAATGCAAAAAACCATGGAAGTTTATGTGCTTCCTGCCATTGGCCAATGTGCAATTGTGTTAACAACATTTGACCTATGGATGTCAAGGTCAGGGTATGACACATTTGCCTTGGTAATTAATTTCATTAGCTCGAGTTGGGTTCCTTGTCACATAATTGTTAGATTATCCGAAGCACTCAATATTTCTAAAGTAGCTTTTAAAAAGCAAGTGAAGGTTTTATTGGTTGAGTTCAACTTGATAAGTAATGTCATCGTGTATGTTAAAGATGAAAGAACTAATCTAAATTCCTTCATGACTGTATTCACTTTTATTGTGTCATTTGAGCCTTTATAGTTGCTTCAACTATTTGTTGGTTTTTGTTTTGGTCATGTTATGTCAAAGGCATGTTAGTATGCCACGAATGAAATTAAGGTGGGTGCGGGCATGAAAGAAGTCAGTTTGAAAGATGTGCAGGTTGCTATCTAGAAGACAGTTACTTGGATTAAGAAGTTTGGAAAGGGCAAACATGAATGTGAGAAGGCTTTTCATGAGGTTAGTTTGCAGCACAAAAAACTCAAATCCCTCATGAAAATTCGTTTTGCTTCTAAAGTGATTTTATTCAAAGAGATCTTGGAATATGCGAATGTTATCAACATATGTTACATTTTGCAAAGTTCATATTTACAAATTAGGATTCCCAATAGGCTCACATGGGCAATTGTTTAGGTAGTAAATGAAACCCTAAACCTAGTTGTTCGTCAATGTTCAATCAAAACATAGGGTATTGGTTACTATCAAATGTGTTGTTTGTTGTTTTGGTAATCATGGGGACAATGAAGATAAAATGACCATCAAGTTGATGTTGTTCCTCCATTTCAATGTGGTGAATTTGATCAAGAAATTGAGATTTTGTATGGTAGAATGGCTACATAAGTCATTGCTGTGTCCTTTTTAAAGTTTTGCATTATCTTTCTTTCGAAAAAGAACCCACAACATGGTTGCTTTGATGCTAGATGCATGCTTCAAAGGCATGGATTGCATCATGGATTACATTGGTAGGGATCAAGTTGCCATATTACTACAACAATATGATGCCCTTGTCGAAAGCTGTAATGGGATTTTTGAATCCAAATCAAGTTGCAAACTCGATTCTTCCATCACTCCAACTACCTTTGATTTCAATTATGTTGTTTGAGTCAATAGCTTCAACACAAGAAACAACTGAAAACCTTCTCAAAGTTGAGTTATCTTTATTTCGCAAGTTGAATGTGGAGGATGTTGATGGCCTTGATCCTTTGATATGGTGGTCTATTAATGAATCTAAGTTCCCAAATATCGGGCTTTTGGCACGATAGATTTTAGGCATCCTAGATTCACAAATTGAGATTGAACGGATTTTCTCCATTGCAAATGTGCTCACTAGTTTATGACAGTGTTGTCTTGACATTGAGAATCTTGACAAACTTGTTATGATTTACAAAAATTGGCTTGTTGATGCACAAGTCTGTCGCAACCCCACTTTGAGGGAGTTGTGACGTCGTTGTTCACACTCCCGAAAATGGGACTTGGGAGTCCTCTGGGACTTCCGAAAACTCAAAGCGTGATTGCAAGGGTCAAAACACATCGCATTGAGACGTTCCTTATACCGTTGGAAAGGTCTTCAAATGTACATGTCCAAAATGGCCTCGCACGAGCCATTTGGACATCTGCAGCACAAGTTATGGTCAAAAGAAGGGCCGGGAGTGAAATTGGGAATTTGACTCCCGACCACTAAAAGTCGAGAATCGACCCAATTCCAGTGCGTGCAAGTGAAGCGTGACACATTGTTGGAAAGCTCTTGATGAGAGCTACAACTTTGGTTCAGACCTCGTCCCGATCCGAGTTCGGGGCGAGAAGTTATGAGTGCCCAAAATCCCGGGAGTTCAAACCAGGACAGTTTCGGGATTCCACTTTGGGAGTCCCGGGAAAAAGAGGCATTTGGATGCAAGTGCGGCGAAGAGTTGCAGAGAATATTATACGGGGGAAGGTGGTGGCTTCCCCCAAGTTCGAGCCATAATGAGTCAAGTGAGTCCAAGGTAACCCGTGGCTTGTCCCAACACTAAAAGGGTGCAGAATGAGTTATAACCAACTTGTTGGTTGGATTTGGATGCAAGATCGTATAATTGAGTAAGCTTGTCCCTCTTCCTAGTCTATCCCGGAGCTTTCAGCATGCCCCTCTCACCCCCTTTAGTGCTAGAAGCTGGGAGCGTGCCCCGAGTCCCAGAAATTCCGCAATTTGAATGACCTAGCCCCAACTTGGGGCTAACTTGGGACTTGGGAGCGCGTCAGGGTCAATTGCAAGCTAGTTGTTGGAGATAGATTGGGAGAATTTTTTTGTGCTAGAGGAGACGTTACTAAAAGAAAATGAGGAGTTACTTGAAAAGGCAAGCTATTTTGAGGAGACATAATCATGTGTTTGAGGATGTTAGATGGGTTGCTCATGCATTTTGATATTGCCTTCAAATGCTAATATATATTATTGATTATAGCTTTTTGAATATATTGTTGCACAAGTTTAACATGCGCATGTTATTGATTGACTCTTGAATCATTGAATGCTTGTTTTCATAGTTGTTTGTGATTCTTCCTAGGATCCTAGCACTTCGTTTTTCTAGGTAGAAACATACACATTAACAATTAAAAACCCTAAACCAAACACCAATACCTGAGTTGTTATTTCGCCAAGTTCAACACCCACATAGCCAATGGATACTGAGGTTGCCAATTTTCAGCGGGCAAGCTATGGACACCACAGTGGTACCAAAAAATTGAATTAAATTTATATATTAAAAAAAAAACCCTACCCAAATTTTAAAATATAAATAATTGACACCAAGAACCTCCTGTTATTTGCAAAACCTGATACCAAAACAACATTGTACAAGACTTTAACCACCCTTCTATATTTTTGGCTATACATTGAAAATCAAATATAGAAATCCAACAATTTTTACTATTTTTTTTCCCTCACTTCTGGCAATTGAAAACCTTTAAAATCACTTATTTTTGAATTTTGAATTTCTCTTTTTGGCAAAATTTCACAAATGAAATAAAATGAGTCCACATTGCCATGTCTGCATTCCCATTGCCAAACTGTCACGTCCACTTCAGCTTGTGGACTGCCCGAATGAGCTGCAACCTGCCCACTAATATAAATTTTCTGGGCTGTAAAATGCCCGATTTGTTTTTCCCAATCTGCCCAAACTTCTGCCCCAAAAACTCAGACTGTACATGGATTGATTTTTTCACAGGCTGCCTCGCACCCCTCCTTCCCTCACCCACCTCCTCTTGTCCTTCCATCTCTCTCTCTCTCTCTCTTATACAAACTCTGTATCTACAGACAAGGGTTTTAATAAAGAGAGAGAGAGAGAGAGAGAGAGAGAGAGAACTGATGGCACTTATTCATGCTTGTATTAGTTAGTGAGCGGATGTGCTCACAGTTTCTTTTTTTGTTTTTTTTGGGGGCCCAGAACGAGCCATTTGGTTGGCCCATCACCAATATTTTAGGAACATGGGGGCACTCTCCAACATAAAAGGCCTAAATTTGCTTCCCTCCCCAAAATAGAAGCATGCTTTGCCATGTCCCACCCTCCCGAAAAGAAAAATAAAAATTGGGCCCCCTGGGTACATGCTGGCTCACCTCATTGGTTGCCAAGAATTTCTATGCCTACCTTTGTTCTTTACCATTTTAAGCCTAGGCTAATAGCAGGGGCATGAACTGTGGCGTATAGGTAGTGAAATGGAGAGGCTGGTCACAAAATTGGGGCAATGTCGACTTAATAAGTTCACAAATTAAAGTGGACTTGAAAAATGTGTGAAATAGAAATATGTTGGTAATTGGGCATTAAGGACATGCGATTCTATTTTTCTATGGACAAAAATAGAAAAATAGCAATGTGCATTGTGGACTTGGCAACTTGGACTTGACAATTGGGCAATACCAACATTGTGATGTAAAGTTGGTGATTTGGGAATGCAGACTTGGCACCTTGGACATGAAATCAGGCAATGTGGACTTAATAAGTTTGCAAATTAAAGTGGACTTGTAAAATGTGTGAAATAGAAATATATGGGTAATTGGGCATTGTGGACAAAAATAGAAAAATAAGCAATGTGCATTGCCGACTTGGCAATTTGGCAAACTGAACTTGGCCCCACAAAAAAAAAAAAAAAAAAAAAAACAAAAACAAAAAAAACAAAAAAAAAAAAAAAAAAAAAAAAGCCCCCAGCAAAGTGGTATTCCGTAGTAGTGCAAAGTGCAGGAAGCGGTGAAAAGGTCCAAAAAAATCACAAGGACCTTCACCAAAGTTAAACCAACAAAAGTAATAATAATTCAATACGGAAGTGGAGTAACTGACTCTGGCAATCATTAGCAAATTTCACTGGTGTGTTTCTCACGCCACTGGCCACTGGCCCTATTAGGGCCACAATGGGGACCCACCCACACAAAATTTGTTCCCATGTCAATCATTTGTGGATCCAAATTGGATGCCTCAGCCACTCTTATAGTGTTGATTTTGCAACCAAGATCTTCAGAGCGTTCTTGAGGAGACCATTGTGGGAGTCCGCCTCTTGCGTATGCCAGCTTGTACAGCTAGTTTGCAACAATTCGGAGTTTGGTTCAGTTCCTGCACTTCATATAATGGGATTTTGAACTCTCATGTGCAAGTGCATACAATTGCGCGTTACTTTTGCAACCCTCCCATCAACTCTCTCCTTCACAAACATTTGTGAAACAAAACTGGGAACCATGGACTTGATTAAAACCACTATTGTGTGTACAAGTTATAGTGGGCGAAATCGAGTGTGGCTTGCGCGTTTGACTACTATATTAGTGTTACTAGGTTGCTCGTTGGGTGTGGCTACAACGTCTGATAGAGTAGCTAGGCGGCGATTGTTGTTCGATTCAGGAGGCCCAGTGACAGGCATCATATCGTTTGGTGACTCAACAGTGGATACAGGAAACAACAATTTCTTTGTAAATTTGGGGAAGGCAGACTTTCCACCTTATGGTAGGGATTTTCCTGGTGGTGTAGCCACAGGCCGGTTCTGTAATGGAAAACTGGTCGCCGATTACATTGGTATGTGCTTGCATTCAACATTAGCTAGTTTCATGAACTCCATTCCAAAAAGCTTCATTCCTTTTTCAATTTTGACATTAGGAAGAAATCACCATCTTTCGGTATAAGACTCATCAATGATCAACTTTGGATTTGTTGGAGTTGCTTTGAATGTAGCTGACGCTATGGGGTTTCCGTATTCACTTCCTTATTTGGACCCCAATGCACACGGAGAGGCTATTCTTACAGGGATCAACTTTGCATCATCTGGTTCGGGGTGGAATCCAGATACATCTAATATTTTGGTGAGTTCAATCCCTTCTTTTGCTTAAGAATAGAAAAATCCATTCATTATCATGTGGTGTAATGAATGGATTGCCCAAAACATCTTGGAAGGGGCTTTGTGCGACTTAGCGATTCTTCTACAGGTCTTGATATGGTGAGAGCATGCTTGGCTAATCTATATCACTATGTATAATCATTTTGTTGGGTTACAGAATGTGAAGACATTCGACAACCAAGTTGAATGGTTCAAGAGTTATAAAAATGAAGTGATATCTTTGGTGGGAGAAGAGAATGGCAACACGTTGATCAGCGATGCCCTTTACTTTGTTAGCACAGGTGCTAATGACTACATTGACCACTTTCTCATCTATGTCACTCCCCCTCCCCTATATGACACTCTCCCTCAGTTACAAGCCAATCTTCTTGGAAATGCGAAACAACACCTTCAGGTTTGTAGGTTCTTGCCAAAAGTACCTGTCTAGAGATACATTTGAAGCATTTTGATCTTATTTGCAAGACCATGCTCTAAAAGAAAACCAAAATTCCAAGAGATGATCAACAGGAAAAAAAAAAAAGAGGAGATGATGAAATGCAAGCTTATACACTAGGGGCATTGGTGTAACATTATGTGTTCTCTCACAAGCTAGAGTGATCGGACTTGTCACATAAACAGGAGATCTATGATCTAGGTGCTCGTAGGATTGGACTCAGCGGTGTACCGGCCGTTGGTTGCTTGCCATTTGAAATCACACTCCAAGGCAATGGAACTACAGATTGTGTTGGCTTTTTGAATGATTTGGCTGTCCAATTCAATTCCGAATTGCAAATACAACTCGAACAATGGATCAATGACATGCCTGAAGCAACGATCTTCTACATTGATTCCTATACAATTCTCCTGGATGCCTTCAATAACCCAGCAAAACATGGTACACTGTTTTTCATCAACTATCCCTCTAAACTAAGTAGATACATTGCAAATTGCAGTTGAGGATTGTCATCCATCATCGTCTTAACCTTCACGTGCATTGTGATCCTGCAGCAAGTTTGATTGATATTCATCAGGAAAAACCTACTTGATCAATTCCTTGATCAATCCTGATCACAAGAGTGAGTGTCAGAAATTGGCAATGTAATATAGAAGTTCCATTGAAGAGATAATTGGAGCTTTGAAATTAGCCATTCAGAATGAATTATTGAAAAAGGAGTTGTGACACCTATTTTGAGAAAATTTGGGTTTTCAGAGAACTTTTCATAAGTTCAGGTAACCTCACCCCTTTTGATCTCAACCTTTCCTTTGATCTTGATGTGTTAAAATGTGTTAAAACATGATCTGAGAGAGGGAAATAAAGAGACTCCCCACCCTTAAAGATTGAGAAAACCTACTCAACTTGTTGGAAACTAAAATCAAGGTGGCTGCTTGGCATGTAGCCACCAATTTGACACAGAGAACTCATTTCTAAATCACTATCTATTGGAAGTCCCATAAAAGTTAGTTTCCATGTGGCTCACTATACAACTATTATGTGATGAGTAGTGACTGAGCGATGTTTCCATGTCATTAATGTCATCTGTCTATTTTCTGGAGATTCATTTTGGTGTTCTAGTTGGTCCTTCCAACTACCCACAAGACTTTTAGTAGCATCACTTTGTATTGACATGTGCCAATCTAACGAATGGACACACTCTTGCATTGTCAGGTGTTCAAAAAGTTTAAAGGTCAAGAACAAAATTGGATGTACATGGTAATGTGGTTGAAAAAGTTTAGATATGCTAGGAGCAAGAAACCCTTTGCAGATTTTGACTATATTTTCACTTATTCCTTTACTTATTGATGTTGGGTGTACTGACTGGTTGGACGACATGGAAACTGACTGTAGCTGGTCTGTGATACACACTAATATGGATCCAATCATCTCACAGTATGCATGCATGTGAAATCACTATTTCTAGGGCTGGCATTATGATTGTTTCCTGGGGCTTATGCTTGTTTCTGTGTGCCTCCCCCCCTGTGTGATTGCTGCAGGGTTTACAGAGACGAGAAAGGCCTGCTGCGGAAGTGGGTACCTTGAGGCAGGCATTCTTTGCAATGAAGCAACCCCTGGTACCTGTACAGATGCAAATTCATTCCTGTTTTGGGATGGTTTCCATCCCACCACCCACTTCTACAAGATTCTTGCTGATGATATTCTGAATAGTGGGTATCCTTTCGTACCTTAGAATCACTGCCTCAGTAGAAAAGAGCCAAAATTAGAATGAAAGCCACTCACTCACCCACCGACCTGCCATACTATGATGCAAAACACCAAAACTGCCCACACAGATTTACCTTACTTGCCAACAAAAAAAGTGACTAAGTGGTTGTACTATTATGGCTGCCCACCATACATGGATACAGCCTCCTCTCAATTGTCATGCCCCAGTGGCTATTTGTTTTACGTCATTTGGCTCTTTCCTAAATGTTTGATTCACTGCCTGCCTCCTTTCAAAGGTAATTCCCAAGAAGCTTTTTCAGGCTGAACATTGGGCTCTGCACTATGTATGGCTATTGACCTTGTTTCAAAAGTAAGGACCTTGTTTTGAAACAGACATTGTTTCAGGCCACAAGGCTCCCGTCTAAGTTATCACGGCTACTGCCTCCTGTGAAAGGTGGAATTTTTTTCTAGTGTATAATGCCTTACCCTCATTAATACTTCTGCTGTTGGAACCTTAAGTGTAAGGTGCCTCCTCTCCTTCTCCAACAAAATTGCTGCCGCTACAATATGCCAGATCATTACACTTGACAAGGACCTCGAAGGGGGCAGTTCTGCCGACCTCGCATTGGGCCCTCATTCCCACATGTAATTGTATGTTTTAGGCGATAAGGCTCCCCTCTGAGTATGATGGCTATTGCCTCCTTTGAATGCCTATTTGGCTAAGCATCTTGCAGGCTATATGGCTAAGCTCCATCCATGGCTATTGCTTCCTTTTTCAGAAGTCATATTCACCCCCACCTCCCGCCATTGGTTCTTTTACCTTCTTTCAAAAAGTGATGAGATCCTTTCAGAAGTGATAGTCTAGGTGGTTCCAGCCTCTATATTCAGAGATTGATCACAAGCTGTTTTACTAAGTATTTATTATTAGCCTTTCAGAAAGTGCTGCTGACCAACAAGTCAATCTCTCACCTCCATTCGGACAGTGATGAGTTTTCAGTCTTTCTTCAGTGGTTCTTCAAAGTTGAGCTTATTTGGCATCCCACATTGCTAGCTGTTTGACTCATGACTCATGGTTTCAACACCCTAAAAGCCACCCACTAGTCAGTCCACAGTCCACTTTTGGAAAGTGCATATGTATCTAGACGATGTAAGATTGGGTATGTACATACATTTTGCCTACCAAACAATGGGATTTTGATTTTGGGTACTTTGGTGTTAAAGTGCACAGGAAAACAGTCTCTCACCCTTTTGTGGTTCCAAACTTTTGAAGCACACCCTGAAAGATAATAATTCAGAATGTTGGGTAAACTTTGTGGGTTGTGGATCAAGTGTTGTGGACTGGTGTATGAACATGATTTGATACTTTTTTACACAAGAATGGAATGTAGGGATGGAGGCCATCTATGACCACTGTCCAGACCATACAGTTCCACAAAAAAGGAAAGAGATAAGGAGACATATTGGTGTCATAAAAGTGTTCATGCTTTGTCCTATGATGTGGGCCAACTTCATGTGCAAGCTTGTATCATGCCCATAATAGATTGATTTGGCCCCAGCGCTGCATTGTCGAGAAAGGCATTCAATCTGTTCACCAATTCAATATAACGCAAGAGTGTTCCATTCCATAGGGCTACAATCTCAAATGTATGTCCCTTTTGTTCTAATGAGGCCAATACAATAGTATAGTACTGGTACACAGATTTTAGCCTATTGGGAATTTTTTTGATGACCAATTTTCCAAGTTAATATGTTATGTCTAGGTTGGTAATCATAAGTAATGTTTAATATGGTCTAGTTAGTGGTGAATGGAACACACAACTGCATCTAAGGTCCAGTAATGGATTGTGGTGACTCGAATAATGGATTGATGCTCTGGTTGTCTTGTGTCTTGACAATATGGATTGTTGCAAATTTTTGTGTAGAAAAATGATTTTCTTCTTTCATCATGTTACATCACAAATCATTGTTAAGCTTGTTGAATATTGATATCCCCCCACCCCCCACCCCCCAAAACATACAAACAGAAATATAAATAAATAAATAAATAAAATCAAGGTTTTCAAATTTAATATGTTTACCATGGGGGTCATGTGTCTTGTTAATCCGCCCTTCTAGCTTGTCCAGAGTCCTTAACCACAAGCCCTGATTCATGCCTATAATAATTTTGCTATAATCGACAATACATTGTGCAATTGCAATGCATTTGCATTATTTTATATATTTCCAAGTTAACTAAAACCCCATGTTTGGAATCATCAACCATCTTTTTCAAAAGTTTTATTGGAACCATGATGGATCATCCGATCATGTCTATGAAAGTCTTTTGACCTTGTTATCTTTGAATGTTATCTTTGATAGATTGAGTTGGGGGGAATTAAACTTCCAACTCCACTTGTAATGACCATGCAACCAGTGGAATATGAGGATTTGTTATTTTTCTGTTTTGCATAAATACTGTTACAACTCTCACACTTTATGATATCTTGTTCATGTTATTCATGTTATTTTCTCTTTTTTCCTGGATCCCAATGGTGAGTAAAGTTTGACTTAGGTTTGAAACAATGGGCAAAATTTCACAAATTTTAGACCTCACAAAATTAAAAAGGAATATTCCATCACAAATTCCCTTTTTGGATTCTCAAATTTTCTCACACTGTTTTTGAGTTTCCAAATTCCATATGAAGTTCTGATAGGTAGCCAAAATTATAGAAGGTCGTATTTTTTATAGCGAGATTGGCCTAAATCATCTTTTGGATGATCGCCAATTCAACTATATCAAAATTTTGAGAAGATTAAAAGAAAAAGGAAAAGAAAAACTCTGGTTTGAAAGTAGGTGTTTGATAAGTATCATTTAGTGTAGTAAAACTGAGGTTTTCTAGAAAAAACCCTCAAAATTTTGAAAAATATCTTAATTTATTTTTAATCATCAAATTTTATATGAATTTATAATATGTAGCCAAAAATATAGAAGGGTGTACAAAAAGAAATTTCATTGTTTTAATAGAAAGATTTGGCTAAATTATCTTTCAGATGATCAACAATCCAACAACATCAAAAAATTGAGAAAAAAAAAGAGAACAAAGAAAAACAAACATTGTTTTGAAAGTGGATGTTCAATAAGTATCATCTTGTGTGATAAAACTGCAGATCTTTCAGTAATTTCAATTAGTTGAAAAATGCAAAGCTGAATTTTAAGACTTCAATCAAGACTTGGATTTCATGGACATCCTGATCTAATTTGCTAATAGGATCATCTTTTTATCGAGTTGAAGCTTCTTTGTGTACAAACCTTTGCAATTGTAAGGCAGATTACTCAAAAAATTGTCTTTCCCGCAATCGTTAAATTGTTGTTATTCTTTTAGTTGTTGTGCTAGTGTTATCATATTTGACAGATTCTTGCCATGAATTGTGTCTTTAATGATTATCTCTATTTCCATCATTTACATGTTCAAATTGTTGAAGTCATGACATCACTTATTAAATAACCATTGAAACCTATTTTATATCATATCCATTAAGGCCCTATAAGGTGTGAAGCTTTTCCAAACTACTTTATAACTATAGCTTGATTGTACTAGTGAGATACCCATTTAAAACAAATACCTTGACAATGTACTAAGGATCAACCCAATTAAATCATTCAATTAAAGAGGGTTAATTCTATCTATGTAAATATAGTATTGACATGATTTTGATTTTGGTATATCTAAATTGTTACAATCCTTATACAATTGGTGTGGTTCCAAAGCACATAATTATGCATATAAAGGAAATATATTTTGTCTAGCTGAAACACACATATGTATAACATCAGGAGGGGTTGCAGCCTCATGATGTTGACATCCATTTCTTTGTCAACAAAGGACTATGAATATAACACTTTCTACTAATGAGAATATCACATTTTAGAAAAAGGAACCATTCATGCAAGTGGTTGTCAATTATTCTCTGAAGCTCTATCATTCTACAAGCCCTTTTGCAAATTTGTCGTTGCTAACTTAACTTCTAGTGATAGCCTAACATTCACAAACTATTCATGAGATGATATATTCATGAAGCAGCTTCCAGACTTGTTGAAATTCCAATTATCTAGAGCAACAAATTTGTCTCTTCTTGTGTTCATGAGAGTTTCTCGTATCAGTTGCTCATGATGCCTTGAGAAACAAGGCAGAAGGACGGAAGGACAAAAAAATTGATGATTACATCCATGGAATAGTAAATATTTTTCTCTGTCATCACCAGGGTATGCTACAAAGGAGATTGGGGCAAAATTCACTAAACATTTCAATCATTTTGTACAAAAATCCAGCTAATCATTCATATATGGAGCATGAAATGGTGATGGTGAACTACATTGTTGCCATGATGATTGTAGCTTGGTTCTCAATCAAATGCCCGCACCTAATGTAGGGTGGTTCACACTAAACCCCTAAAGAGCATTAGTGTTTTTCTTAGGATTTTTTGTTTGTATCCAAAATGGCAATCATCCATAGGAAAATCTAGGAAAAGTGGCAATCATCCCTAGGAAGATGTAGCCAAATATGGTTATAAACCACAAATAAAATACATGCTTTTAATCATTGTTCTATATTTTTGGCTACATGATGAAAACCAAGTAAATGAATCTAGTGACTTTTACCCCCTTTTTTTCCCTCATTTCTGGGGACTGAAAACCTCTTTTAATTTTTTTTTAATTTCACTTTTTTTTTGCCAGTAAATAAAATGCTGAAGATCATACACATGGTCTTTAATACCCAGCCCCAAAGTGCCACTCCTTTTTGACAAGAGAATGGACAATGAATCACTTCACTGGGATGCTGAATTTGTCTTTTGCTAGGCATTTGTGGCACAGAAATAAATCTGACCAAACAGAGGCGTGTGTCAGTCTCTTTGCTAGAGAAAAAAAATGAGTGGGACTTTTCGGTAGTGGAGACAAGAAAGTGAAAGTGATGGAGTCCATTGCAAAGCCATTTTGCTGCACTCATTCGTCCGTTGATTGAAAGATATAACGTAGAGTATGTTGTGCCCTCATTTACAGACAAATAGAATAAAGAAATTTTCAAAATTCGGTCTTTGCATTCCAGAGCACCTCCCCTGGCAGAATTTCACTTTGAGGGACCTCACAAAAGTGGAGGATCACCAAAACAGTATCTTCCACTTCGGTCTGTTTTTTTTATCGTAGTTATAGCACATTACCAAGCACAATATCCTGGCGAGGTTTTCCAAACACGTAATACCCATGGAAACAGGCATTGTGTATAGGAGAAGGGCCTGGATACACGCTCTTCTGTGATTTGAGATCTGAGGTCTCTAAGGCCGGTAGGCCGAGAGGGAACAGGTCGAAAATCATGGAAGGCCCTGTACTGAGGTCCTTTTCCTACATAAAGCAGAGCTGGGATTTTTTCACTTTTTAGAAATAGTGACAAGCTGGCTGGTACCTTCCACAGCAGAAGATACAAAGGAAAAATCTAGGCAGTGCTTTACGTTTTTTTAAAAGCCTACCATCACTTTTTCCCATGATACCTGACGGATACCCTCCGGGTATCACAAGCAATTTTTTAATTTAAAAAACCGGTGACAATTTTTACACCGTGTCACGCCCCCTCAGGAATGGGCTTTCCTGAACTTTTGCCCACCCTCAGCTCCATCTCAGGGGGGCCTATTTCTGGTAAAGCCCTACCCCTTAGGCTTTACTTTAAATGAAAGGTTGCTCAAATTTGAAATTTTCTTTGCCTAGGGTAATGAACAGTTCGAGGCTTTTCTTGGATTTGAACAACTTTCAGGCTCTTCTTGGACTTGAATCCAAGAAAAGTATCAAAGTTGTTCCTTACCCTATACAAAGTTTGGGTTCTATCAAGGGACTTTCCTCCTTCCTGTTTTTAATGGACTTTCTTCCTTTCTCCTTTCAAGACTTAAATCGAACTTCACACTTCTTCATTTGAGATGCAAAACAGGGACTGACCCTTTGGGGATTCCCCATGTTTTTGAGAGTTTGTGGAGAAATCTAATTTTTACCACATTTTGAACTAGGTAGTCAAAAAAACATAATCGACTATAGGAAGAGTCTCGCTTATGTGGTTGTGTGACAAAAAAACTAGGGCACACAATAATCAAAACACAGAACACATATATTAAATGGTAAATACACTTTCAGAATTACCCATTGGCATGAGCCTGTGGCCACCTAATTCAAATCATGTGATCACCTAAGTTCTTGCCTTCTTCAACAAAGAGAGGTTTGAGGTCTTTAAGGGGTCAAATGTCTTTCTCTTGAGCCCATTGGCCTTCCTTCTCCTCTCAATTTCTTCAAACCATATAAACCCAGAACCACATCAAGCTTCCATAAAAACCCAAATCCCAGATTACATTTTGTAACATAGATCCTTGAGCCCAAATTGATTGCATATACCAATGTTCATGACATCATCCCTCAAATTGACAACAAATAAAAGCAAGAAAACAACACATTTCAACTCCCCAGTGATTGCTTCACAAGTTTTACAAAGAACCACAACCCCCCCCCTACATGGTCCACCCTATAAAATTCAACAGACTATGGTTGTTATTCGAAGTTCCCGTAATCATGGTGCTCTTTCATGATATGTAGGTCAACAACATTCACATATAGATCAACCTGACACACACACATTGAGAAAATTCTAGGCCGTTCTTGAGATCCCTAAGATTTTCATCATCCCCTTTATCAACCTTCAAACCTAACTCCTAGACTAAACTTTTGCCTCTTCAAATACATTGCGCAACAGATTTTTCTGTACCTATGTTGGAGACAAAAATCCAACCTTCCTTCTCTAAAAACCTCTACCTACTTGAAAAAAAAAAAATTTCCCCCCTTATCATTTATCTGTTTTGTTATGCCTCTTCCTTTCGCTCCATAGTGAGAATTCCACCGGCTCCCCATCACGTGGAAGCTCCCTTGTCTCACGTTCAACCAGTGTTTAGTATTATCCACATTAGCTCACTCATCCCAAATAAAAGAAAACGACATAAAAACATCAAAGCCATAAACACCACCGCATCTCCTTTACTCCCTTTTTCTTGTGTCCATTGTTGTTGTGAATAAACACTCCCAACCGAAAATAGGAGAAAATGTTTTTTCCTTGAAACCCTAAAACTCCTTCGTGTACACATCCAAACCCTAAGTTAAAATTTTGTTACACATGTGACACCTCCTTCTTTGATTCATCTGTGTCCACACAGATCTTGGACTTAGTTTAACACTTACAAATCAAGCCTAGCACGTTGCCATTGCTTGCCATCAATCCCTTTCATGATGCAGATTCGGCTACCATCATCAAATTCTCTATAGCCCTTCTCGTCCTTATATTTCACAAAGGCATACAAACCTCCCAATTAGCAAGTAGTGCCCTCCTTTTTTTTGGCTTTCTCATCTTTACCATAGTTATTCCTTCCTCCAATCCTATAAACTCTTGTTTGCCTTTTCGTGCAACATAGCTTTTGCATTGCCTCTTTTGTGCTTAGTCCACATTCTCCAACACAAATGAATGCATATTGGAGATGAATTTGACCTTTTCTACCATTAGTTGCTTCATTTCCTCCAAAGTGAGTTCTTCCTCTTCCACATTTGTGAATGTAGTAAGGTTATTGTCACATGTGAACCTTGGGGTTCTTCCAGTCATCACCATGAAAGGAAAAAATTTGGTGTTGGCCTAAACACCACTTTTATAGCCAAAAAAAATTTGGGGTATCCAAATTAGTAAATAACACAATAGATAATCCATTCTTCAAGGTTTTAATCATCCTTTCCACCATTCCATTGCATTGAGGCCATTGTGGAGCTGTGAACTAATGAGTAATCCCATATTTTTTACACACAAATCAAATTCAACCATCCACTCACTTCCATTATTAGTGATAATGAATTTGGGCACACCAAATCAGCATGTGATTTACTCTTCTAGAAATCTTGTGAAAGTAACAACATCATGATCCTTGACAGGCCTTGCTTCACACCACTTTAAGTAATGGTCAATGGCAACCAGAGCATACCTATTTCCATTTTTAGTTTCAAGCAAAGGCCTAGCAATATCCAATGCCTCCCTATATAATAGGTCATATACATGAATGTTTTTCATCTCTTCAATACCTAATCTGATACTTCCTAAACTTTTGGCAAGTTGACAACATTGGCATTGTCTCACCACCACTCTCACAGTTTTTATTCTATCATGCCAAAAGAATCTTTTCTTAACCTCAGCTAGTGTTCTTCCTTCACTAAAGTGCCCAATCTCCTCATGTGTGTCTCTAACCAGCACTTTTCTTTCCTCGAACTTTGGCACCACTAGATTTTTGAAGAACAACATATCTTCTCTCAAGTGATAATTCAACAGTTTTTTTTGGCTCGGTCAACCTCAATAGCATTAGTTAGCATTTGGTCTAAAGTGCCTCTAAACAACAAGATCATGCTAGTTTCATCCTTCCAGATGTCCATCTACCTCCTTATTTCGTCTATTTCAATGCCCTCTTCATTGTTATTCACATCAATGGGGTTTATTTCTACATTCACCATTTCCTGGGCCTCACAAATCAACCCCCAATAGCTAGTGTCTAGTGCTGAAATCCTACTTGCCTTCCTTTTTGGAGCAGGTACCTTAGTTAAGAGATTGGAATTCTATTCTGCAAATTCCCCAAACTAATTAATTTCTTCTTGTTCTCCCCTATGCATCAGTTTAACATCAACAGCCTGGGGGATAGTAAAGATATGTGGACTCAAAGTGGTGGATTTCTAAACCTATGCCACATCAACATTCTTCTTCACATCTTGTATCTCCACCCCAAAATCCTCATCCTCATCATGTGAACCAATTAGATTGTGGTTCAAAGCATCAACATTTGCAAGCCTAGCTCCTGCCCTGTGGACAATTTTGAAATTGAAGTCTTGGAGCATGGATATCCACTTGCCTCTCCTGCCAAATGGATCAGATACAGTTGCAAGCCACTTTAATGGCTTGTGGTCAGTCCTGACAACAAAGGAAGTCTAATATAAATATTGCCAAAAATGCATTATCCCCCATATTAGAGCATAACACTCACCCTCCATAGGATGGAACTTCCTTTGTGAGGGTGTAAAACCCTTTCTTGCATATGCAATCACACATTCATGTTTATCTTGCTTTTGGGATAAGACCGACCCTCCCCTCTTATATACTAATCTACATCAAGTATGAAGGGCTTGTCAAAGTCAAGTCTTACAAGGATGGGTGCCTCAATCAACCTGAGTTTGAGTGTATCAAAAGCTTCATGACAAGCAGGGGTCCAAAGGAAACTCTGATCCTTCTTGGTCAAATCAAAAAATGGCATAACAATTTTGGCATATCCACATACAAAATTCTTGTAATATCTTGTCAAACCTAAAAAAGCCCGCACATTAGTTACAGTCCTAGGTATTGGAAAGTCCTTAACAACCTATACCTTCTTTGGATCAACATATGGCCCTGTTTGGTCACAACATGTCTTAGAAATACAATTAGTTATGCACCAAAAGAACATTTATCAGGGTTTAACTTCAAATTCACCTCTCGTAATTGTGTAAGAACAACCTTCAAGTGTGTAAGGTGTTCTTCCCATGTTTGGTTATGTGTGTTGACGTTATCAATAAAAACCTTCAAGAATTAGTCCATCCAGTCCTTAAACATTTCTACCATGGTTCTGGAGAACATCCTTGTTGCATTCTTCAGTCTGAATGGCATCACATTCCAATCATAGAGACCATACTTTGTGATTATGGCTATTTTCTTGACATCATATAGCGACATTCAAATATACCAAAAGCCATATTGCAAATCTAATGCACTAAACCATTGGATGCTTCCCATTTGAAAGAAAACATCATCAATCAAAGGCACTAGAAATGAATCCCTTCTAGTTTGCATGTTCAATGGTCTGTAATCACCACAGAACTGCCTACTTCCATTCCTCTTAACATGTAGATTGACCCTTCAAGCATATTTAGAGTCACTATTTTTCATTTTACCAAGCTTGATCAATGTTTGAATCCGTCTATTCACTTCAGCTTCTTCCTAATAAGACAGCCTCCCAAGTGTGGTGCGACATGGGGGAAAGCCTTGTGTGTCAATTACATGTTCCCCTATTATGCAACACCCCGAATCCCTTTTATGCCAAGTAAAGACATCCTTGAAGTCTTCCAATAGAGTCCATAGTCTTCTGGCCTGGTTTTCACCGAAGGCCTAGTCAAGTTTTATCCTACTTCATATTTCATCCCATCTTTCATCTCCAAACAGAACACCCTGTTGCATGTTTTCATGATTCAAATGCACTATATTTAATAGATGCACATTAACTGAACATCCCTTGAGATTTTTTAATTCCTCAACAGCTACCCATTGAAGCCTATTGGGATAATCATCCCCTTCTGTTATATATTCCTCCAATAGTCTATAGTGCCGATCTTGTAATATCATATTTACAATTTGATTGACGGATTCCTGTTGAAGAAGATGGTTTAGCCCCTGGTCCCTCATATCATCTTTAGATGCCACATCATTTTCCTGAATGATTAGGCTTACGTGAACATCTTCCTCATTAGCTTCACTCCCAAATTCAACTATGTTGTCATCAAATGATCCTTCATCATTAGGATGGTTTGGGTTTGAAAAGCATCCACCTTTCCAAAACAAGCAAGTCCTCCATTTGAAATTACTAGAACATGTTGTCAAGACTTTTAATTTGCTCCACTGAAGAGGTAGACTGTGTTTCCCCGTACTATACAATGTTCACAACATTCAAAGGTAGCATTTCCACATCAGCCCCATGTCCATGCTTAACCTGTATGGTGTTTTTTTCTACATCGACCACTACCCGAATCTTCATGAGGAAATCTAAACCTAGCAAGAGGTCATATGTATCTATATCCACCACCCAAAACACCATACTGCAAACCACATTGCCAACACGCACATGTATGTCATCTAGCCTCCCCAAAATAGTGGTAACAGTTCCAGATGCCGTTTTGCATGTCCCATGTCCTAAGACCAAATGCATGATCCCATGCTCTCCTATTATACTGGCTACCATTACTAACATAGATGCATTAATATCCACAAGTCCCTCAATCATCCCATTATTGATCTCCACATGCAAGTGCATGGTTTTCCCTTAGTAAATTTTGTTCATAGAAATCTTTTAACAGTAGGGGTATTATTGACAATTATAACCTAATTCCTGCTAGTCTCTTCATCTTTCTTTCTTCTGCCAATTTAACCAACCCTTCAATATACTCCAATTTTCTAGGGATCCTCATGATTATCTCCATGGGGGTTAGAAAAATCCGGCCCTTCATGAAATGTAGAAGAATTTTTTATCTTGCTCCAGAATCGAGCATTGCTTCCTTGAATCTGTTTCCTGCCTTAGTGCCTTTGGCTTGTTTAACAATCCTTTTTGCTTCATTAACCTAGATTGAAAGCCTTCTCTTGGGAATCCTATTTCTAGATGACAAATGGTGAATAGCACCACAAATCATGTTCAGTTCTGTTAGTGTGGCCTCTTCATCATTGACTAACACCTTAAGGTAGTTGGTAGTGCAGTTAGAAGGTTTAATGTTTTTCTTCTTCCAATAGCGATCCTTTGAATGCCCTAAACCATTACAAAATGAACACTTTATGCCATAATTCTCAACCCTATGTCCACCACATTTGCTGCATTTGGGCCACATATCATTATGCTCTGGACATGCCACTACAATGTAGTCATCAACTTGGCATAATTGACACCTAGATGTACTCCCAGAAAAGTTAACACTAGCTCCATTTCTACTGCCAGAATCCTTAAAAAAATGTATCAAGGTCTCATTCGACACTGACAATTGCTTATCTATAGATGATTCTCCAGTTGTATCCTCATCCTTCTCCTCCCTGAGGGGATCATATGGTGTTTCCCCCAAGTCTCCTAGCACCCTCTCAATCTCTGTTGTTACACTCATCATTTCCTTGATGTCTGTGTAGGTCTTTACCATAAGGAATATTTTGAGTTTTGGCTTTAGTCGAGCCAGAAACCTTTTCCTTTATTCAGCATCTCCAATCTTCCCTCTCTAAAAAAGTTTATTCAACCTTTCAAAATACCTTTCAACTCGCTTTTTGGGTTCTTGTTTGATTGCATCAAGTTCGACACGAATTTCATCTACATCAACATCACCAAACTTTTGAATAAATGCAATCCTTAAAATAGTCCAATCTGCCAGTGGTGGATTGAGTTTCTTGAACCACTCTTTAGCTCAGCCGCGCAAGTTCAATTTGGCTATCTTAAACAACTTGTCATCATTGAGATCTTTGACCTCAACTGCCAAGTCAAATGTTCAACCCAATCATTCACATCCTCATGGTCCCTGCCCCAAAACAACTCATCCATACCTTGAAGACTAGTCATGGTGATTCATTGGATTCAAATTAAATGGTGAAAATTGTTGGGACCAACTAATTCAAGAGAAAATTCTCATGATCCCAAGCTTTACTAATCCATTTTCCCTTCTCAGGTTTACTTAGTACATAGAATATTCCTTCTCTCTATGTTGTCATTACATGATTAAAATATAAGGGTTTAGGTGTGGTATCATGCTTTAAATATGGCTCATGTCACCACATTAAACAACCATACCTCTACTTCATCCCAAAAACAAATACTGAATGTTAACAAAAGGAAGACACTACATGATATATCTATTCCTACATTTGGTTTGCATCCAAGTTGCCACCTTCATGAAGAATTTAGAATAACTCTAACAATCAAGTCTCAATTCTCATGAACTCAAGGATAGAGTCCAACTCGGGTTATTAATGAAAATCAACTAATCTAATAACTACAAACCTTGCACTATGTTCTTGGGAAAACACAATCTTATTAAAGGATATGATTCCATTACGTTTTTAGAATTCATGACCTCTTCCTAAACAAAACTTAAATGTTATCCTATGCTCATCTATTCAAAGAACTCCTACTATTCTTCTTCTACTACTAGAACAAGATCTTGAAAAGCAATTGGCAAAGGTGAGAAAGTTTGTTCATCTGAGTTGTTTAGTTGCCATGATTACTAAAATTCAACATTCAGCCAAAGCCTTTAGCACACCAATCGTGATGATAGACGTAATGCTTCAACTCTAAGAATCCTGTCACCTGCTTAGAACAAAACCTCAATTATGAACATGAAAAATCTAGTGAAGTGATTAGGAGATCTCGCAAAATGAGAGCCCTAGGAATTTCTTTGGTTTTATCTGACACAATGTGGGTAAATCTATGCAAGGTACGAGGTGAAGTGGAATTATTATTGCAATTATGCACTTGTGTACCAGCCACTTGCTCCATCCTGTGCCTTCACCCACACTTTCACCCTAAACACACCCAATATGTGTGATTTTGATGGAAATATCTCCAACTTTTGTTTCTACAAGGTTGAATCCCACCACAGTTACCACCCCAAATCCAACTAACCTTAAGACCATAGATCCAACTTGAGGAAATGGTTGATTGGAAAGGTTGTTGAAACTCCTAACTATTTGTTGATCATGGATTACTTGAAGATCAATAACAAAATAATCAAAATTAGAATTGGACATGGCTTTCCAAGACATAAAACTTGTCACCACACATAATCTTCTTCCAAATTAATAAATTGTGTACCTAAGTTGAGCTGCTCCGATACCAAAAACTAAA
>Ga0209611_10004547_pt1 | contig 23652 bp, 11 predicted proteins | sample S1TSphgellanicum_3_FD_187693 | JGI IMG/M metagenome (GOLD analysis project Ga0209611, IMG submission 187693) | Host-associated microbial communities from peat moss isolated from Minnesota, USA - S1T2_Fc - Sphagnum magellanicum MG (SPAdes) (version 2) | ecosystem: Host-associated > Plants > Peat...
TTGACTCTCGGCCCTTCTTTTTGCCATAACTTGTGCTGCAAATGTCCAAATGGCCCATGTGAGGCCATTTTCAACATCTACACTTCAATAGCTTTCCAATAATATAAAGAACACCCCAATGAAAAGCGTTTTGACCCCTACAATCAAGCTCTAAAATTTTTGGAGTCCCAGAGGTCTCCCAAGTCCCAACTTTGGGAGTGTGAGTTTCATCTTCACACTCTCCCAAGGTAGGGTTGCGACATGATATGACACAAATTTTTTTTGAAAGCTAAAGGGAGGCTAAAAATGCACATGAAAAAAAGAAAAGTTTCACTTGTTTTGAAATGCTTGAGGAAGCTTAGAAGTTTGAAATTTTATTTTTTTCATGTTTTCAAGTAAAAAAAAAGTAACAAGTATGTACAAAATATCTTGCTTACACCCATCAAATCTTTATTATGGTAACCTACCTACCCTAATTTAAGCTAGGTAATTTAAGTGTTTATTTTAGGCTAATGTGTTTAGCCTAAATCACCTAGGCTTTGACCTAGCCCATGTTTTTAATTTAAATGACCTAGTTAAGTAGGTTAAACCACGTAACTTAGGTTAGCCTAGGTAGGTAGGCCACATGGTGCCATTTATTCAACTTGGAGCTTACCATGTGGGGTGGTTACAAAGTAAGGTGGAACAATTTTAACAAATAAATAGTCCATAAAAAGTACATTTGGTAATGTTAAAATTGCATTATATTGTGATATCATTGTTTCAATGGGGGATTAAAAGTGATTACTGAAATAATAAATATTATGTGAATAAAATCTCAACTAGATAACTCTTTAACATGCATGTTAAAAAAAAGACATTAAAATTCATCAAAATATGAATATGATATGGAGTTTTGAAAATATGGTCCATTTTAAAACATTAAAAAATCCATATTTTTTTTGGGTTTAGGTTTTTTTTAAACAATTTTTTGATATATTTTATATTCTCTTTAATATATCATATATTGAATCTTTATAAGGTAATCCAAATAAAATTCATTAAAAAGAATTTATTTGTATAAAGCCATAGACAAAAAAACAATCCATATTTTTCAATTTCAAAAGTTCAATACGAGCTATATTTGGAAGATATATGTTATAATTTTTTATGTGATTGAATTTCTTCTTATTCAAGTTGAAAATCTTAATTCAATGAAAATTTTGGCATAATGGTGATTTTATGGCATGTCAATGCATGACATTTTGCAAAAACTTGTGTGACACAAAATGTGGTCCACCTTGTCTTGCACCCACCATGTGTGAACATTTTAGTGGTAAAAAAACTCTTCAAGTTTTCACATTCTAGTCATTAAACTAGTCATCAATGATCATATTTGTTAGTACACATTTTAAATATTCATTAAAAAGTTATAAATGATTGTGCCACATAAGCTAGATGGCAATTGGATAAAAAGTAGGTGTATATCACATTGTAATGTGATTATTGTTTCAATTTGGTGCCATACATAATGTCTTTTGCATTAAAAATTTTATGCAACTTATCCAAGGATATTGGAGGAATTTGCAATCACATGTGTCATTTATGACTATTTTAAAATATATATATACAAATTCCTTGTAGTGAATGCTAGTTATTTACTTCATCTTCCTTACAAAATGTTCCACAATTATGTTCACATTAGCCTCTTCATTGAATATTACAATAAAATAAATAGTTATCAACCCAAAGTTTCAATGTTCTTCTAATCAATATCATGAATGGGGAAAATTGTGTAATGCAACATTGATAGCCAAATAATATTTTGGCAAAATTCTCATCCCATGATTCCATGTGTTCTGGTAGGGTTGACAACACTATGATCCCATATTTTATGGTTTTAATTAGGCATTTCACCATCCCATTACATTGTGGCCATTACAACACCATGTATTGGTGAGTTATCCCATAGTTCCTACACATGACATCAAATGCTTTTGACCATTCCCCTCCATTGTCCATAAGGATAAATCTAGGCACTCCATACTTACAGATAATGTCATTTTCCAAAAATTGAAAAGTTGTCATTGCCCCATGGTCAAGTACTACTTTAACCTCACATTACTTGGAATAGTGGTCAATGGCAACAAGTTTGTGCTTGTTTCTTGGGTTTTTTTTAGGTAATGGTGTTTAATGGCCATGGTTATTTTATAAAGAAATTCACACATGAAAATGTTTTTCAATTTGATATCTTCAAATCGAATGATCCCAATCCTTTTACCATCTAGCACTACTAGTAGCTCTTAATCATCTTTAATTAGGTTCCAACTTAATGCATAAACATTAATGTGGCACATATTGGGTGGTTAATGATTTTAAAATTAAAATCCTATAGCAAATTGATCCACTCAACCCTCCTCCCATGTGCAGTAGACTCTATAGTTAACCACTTTATTGGCTTATGATCTATCCTTATGATAAAATGATTCCAATGCAAATGTTGTTTAAAATAAGTTATTCCCTAGATTAATGCATAATGTTCTACTTCCATAGGGAAAAAAAAATTCTAAATAAAAGATAACTTTTGTTGGTGTATGCAATTATCTTTTTTTGCTGACTTGCCCTTTGAAATAGGATAGACCTTATGCCCCTTGGTGATCAATTCACATCTATAAGAAATTGTTTGGTGAAGTTAGGCATAATAAGCAAAGAGATTCCACTAAATTTTTTTTTAACACCTTAAAGGTTATTGGTAGTTCCCATCCCAAACAAAGTGTTTTTCTTGACTAATCATCTCAAAGTAAGATGGTGCAATACATGCATACCCCTTAACATAATTCCAATAGTACCCCATTAAACCTAAGAAAGATCTAACATTTGTGATAGTTTTTGGTACAACAAATTTAACATTGCAACAATCTTATTGGGGTTAGGTTTCATTCTTTAATTATTGACCACATGGTTGAAAAACATGATGTTCTTTGTAGTGAAACAACACTTGCCAATGTTAAGTTTCAAGTTGACCTCCTTGAGTCATTGCAACACCACATGTATGTGTTGAAGATGGCCTTCCCAAGTTTCATTGTGTATGTTGAAGTTATCTACAAACACCTTCAAGAATTTGTCACCTATCTCCTTGAATATTTCAACCATTAGTATGAAAAAGGTGCTAATAACATTTTTAAAACCACAAGGCATGATTGTCCAATCATAGAATTTTTGTTATCAATGCCATTTTTTTTCTTATCCTCTTGTGCCACCCATATTTTCCAAAAACTTGACTATAGGTCTAGTGTTATAAACCACTTGATGATTTGCCCAATTATGAAATTATACCATTAATTAATGGCATTAAGACATAATTTTTTCATGTTTATAGATTCAAAGGACAATAATTCTCACAAAACCTTTGATTTCCATCCTTCTTTACTAATAAGGTAATTCAACATGTGTATTTAGAATTGTTGGGCATCATTTTCCCAAGCTCCATTAGCACATCTATTTGTCTTTTAATTTCAACTTCTTCTTAGTAAGACATCCTTCTTAGTGATGTTTTACAAGGCAGATCAAAGCCTTGAATGACAACAATATGTTCCCCTAAGGTGAACCCATCCTCGGGTGGTATCACAAGGAACCACCTCAAGGAATGGTTAAGGAGCCAAAAACAACCAAATCATTTTTCTAGGCCCTTTTTATTAACATTTTTCACAATTATAAATTATTATTGCTTCATGTTTATCAATTGCATGTTTTAATATATGGCTTGAAGTTTATTTGGGAATTTTTTAAATTGGAAATTAAAAATATATATTCCTAATTAAAATGGCCCCTTAAAAAATTGATAGTTTCAACTGTGGAAATTTGTAACTAAATTATATTTAATCAATTAATTTCCAAATAAAAATCTAAAAATAAAACTTCCAAATTACCCTAGGAAAAAATTCATAAATAATGTTCCAAATTTGTGTTTTTGACCAAAAAGTTCAAGGAAAACAAACACGCACTACATTCTAGAAACTTTTTCTAAATGTAATGATTAGGAACATCAAAATACAAAAAATTCTTGATATTATTGAGATTTCAAAATCTATGGAACTTAATAAATGTATAAATTTTTTTATTTTTATGAAATGTTCATTTAAATATATCTTATGATTTTTCAAAATTCGATGGGTTTAGAAAAATTAAAGTGTGACATTCCTAGTGGTACCACCAAAGGATAGAACTGCCCCTTATGTTGTAATGTATAAATCATATATTAGTGGGGCATGTAACTAGTAGAAGATGAGGTGGTAACAAAATGGAAGGTGTTAGTTTAGGTGTTAATGGAAAATGGTCATCACTTTTATTTCATCTATATGGCATTCATGATTAATGACAAAGTGACATGGACATTCAATTGTCATTACAATGATTAAAACATGATTGTAAAGTCATTTGACATGAACATAGACAACCCTACCGCCCCCAACCTATTTATGTACCTATCCACCTAGTCATTTATTAACCTATTTACTTACTTCCCCACCCACCCATCTATCAACCTACCTACTTATCTACCTATTTACCCACCCATCCACCCACCCACACACAACCCACCCACCCACCCACCCACTTATTTACTTACCTACTTACTTATCTACCTCCTACTTATATATCATCTTACAACTTGTTGCTTACATCATAATCTCATAGGGATATGAAATAAACACGTGAAATAAAAAACTTGACCAAAAAGTTTTGTGTACCTAACCTACCTATCTAATTACTTTAGTCTAGCCTATTTACCATAAACGTATTATCTATTTACCTACCTATTGAATTTTATTTATTTATAATAAACAAAAAAAGGTATAAATTTAAATGATCAAATTGTTTAATGGTTGTTAATCATATTTTCGTCATTCATTTTATGACACCTAAACATTATATATGATTTATCTTTTATGATTTACCCTTCGCTACTTGTCCGTTATAACTAAAGGCTTTTAATCATATAATGTCCAATATAATTACAAAATCAATCATATATGGATTCATAGATTTAAAAACCTTTTTTTTAGTTATTCAATTTGCATAGTTATGTATCAAAGCTTAAGATTTATTTTTCAAACAACATGTTCCATGTTCCTTTAATATGAGCTATAAAATTTGTTTAGGTTGTTTCATCATGACAAGCTTTTCAAGCCCCATTTCTTTTAGATCATTTTTTGTCAAGATTTATGCAATTAGTTCAACTTAATTGATGCACCCCCAAACTCTTTGATAGACTCAACTATAAGTCCAAATGTGAAAACAACATAAGGATAAGGAGTTGGGGACGTACGTTCCCCGGTTTGTAGCACTTTGGGGGGTAGAGGGGCATGTTAAAGCTCTGGGATGGGGACTAAAACAAGTGATAAACAAGTCAATTATTCACATGAACCTACACAAACCAAATAAGAAGTTTGTTAGTGTGTAATTGGAGCACTTTTGGTGCATGGATGAGCCATGGGTAAACACAAACTCACAAGACTCACTATGGCTTGGACTTGGGGGAAATCACCACCTTCCCCCTTATAATATTATCTGTGCTTACCCACGAGGCCTGCATCTAAATGTCATTTTGTCCTGGGAATTGAGACTCCTATGACTTTGTAGACCCATAATTTTTTGTGAAGACCTTCAATTGAGATGAAGTTTGAAGGAAAGTTGTAACCTTTTTTGATAGCTTTTTAAGGTATGTGGCACACCACCTGCATGCAAGTAAATCATGGAGATTCGCGACTTTTAGTGGTCAGGAATCAAATTGGCAATTTGACTCCTAGCCTTTGTTTTGGTCATAACATATGTTTTAAGTACTCAAATGGATCATGCGAACCCATTTTAGACATTTACGTTCCAAAAGCTTTCTAATGATATAATGGACTATTCAATCCAATGAGTTTTGAACCCTGCAATCGCCCTCTGAAGATTCAGAATTCCATTGAGAGTTTAACTCGCAAAGTGGGAGCTCACTTGGGAGTGTGGGGGTTCATTCCCTCACATTCTCGTACATTCCCAAAAGCATAAAATGTGACTCTCGTGCTTCATTCTTGGTTCACACCTTTGCAAGCCCTTGTTTTGGTCGTGAACCCAAGGCTAAGGTTACGACATAATTATCATCAACATCATGAATCTCATATTCTTCCATATATGGGTCAAAGCATGGTTGGGGTACCAAAAAGGAACATCTTTTTAATATTTAGTGGACCCCCTCACTTAAAACATGTTATAATTTAATGGCACATTCATATTGAAAGTTTGATTTTTTTCATGGATAGATACAATACTAAGGTACTATTTTATGCCTAACATGTCAAATTTGAACAAGTGTTAGGATTCTTGACAAGTCCTAGAAAAAAATCCAAGACTTTCTCTTGAGAAAAAAAAAGTTGAAAAACTCATAAAAAATGTTTAAACAAATTTTTTGGGCCCAAGATTCTTACCACAAACTTGAGGTACTAATGTACATAAAATGTATGAATGTGACGAAAACCAAGTGCCTTATTGCAATGTAAAAAGTTTCAAAAAATGAAATTTTTGAAAAATTTGGGCCATTGATAGAACCTATGATAAATTTTACTATTCTTACTTTCATAAGTGAAAAAAATAGATATTCTAAATGCCTATATAAAATTTGGAACAAAATTATTTCATTTGACATGAAAAAAAAAAGGGGGAAATCTAAAATAGGTCATAGGAAAAATGAAGGAAAAGGTGAATTTGAAAGTTCTAGGAGTGAGTCCTGGATGTTCAAAAAGGGGTACCCCAATCATGCTTGGACCCATATGTATTAAGATTTCAATCATCCCAAGGAAATTTTGCCTTGATTGAGTTGCTAACCCAAATTCTCCACATTGATTTCATTCCACACCAAACTTGTTGATGTCCCAATCTCAATGATTTGTAGTTGCCTTGACTTTAGGTTCAATGTTGTATTAGGATTTGTAGAATTTTTGTTCAATTACTATACATGTTCACCATGGTAAGTAACAACATTTGCATGTTTGCCCTCAACCCATGAGTGAAAGCACATTAAGGCAGCTCAAAAATAGTGAATGTGGTGTCCATAATTTTTCCTTTTCGCATTGTAAGAAAAACAACCATAATTTCAAAATGAAACTATTTTATTAAAAACAAAAAAAATTGTAGATTCAAAAAATGCATCCATTGAAAATCATATTTACTACCAATGTTCCCAAAATTTAATCACAATTTTATCAATATCAGATTTTCAAATACTTTTTTAAACAATTCAAGTCACACATCTCCATAATTATTTAGAAGATCTATGGAATAGTCCACTTTAGACTTACATTCATTATACCATTCCATCCATTTAGAATTTGTAAAAAAATTTATTTTATTTTTGCGATGTTAATTACTTGTTTCACATTATAAAAATTTGAGTCATTTCCAATGTTTGATCATGGTATCAAAGTTATATAGACTTCAATCTTAACATACCCCTTAAGAAAATTGCAATGTGACATCAACAAATGGAAACCTTAGTATGCCAACACTCCCATAGCACACTTGTATCAATTCCCTCTCAACATCAATTATTGCATGATCAATTTTAATTAGGAAGTCTAGTCTTAATAAAATGTCAAAATTATTTGTGTCAACAACCATGATAAGAAGTTCATTGATTCAACTCATATCCTATGTCATAACTCTAAACATGATCTTGTATGTTTTAGAACCTATTACTAAATGCATCAATCCCAACTCCATTACCATTATTGTTGCCATGACAGACATGGAAGCATTAATGTCACTAGTTCTTCAAATATGACATAATTATTGACTTCCACCATCAAATGGAAAGTTAGCTTGTTGTGGTGAACTTTGTTGATGCATATCCTATGGGTGGAAGTTGGTGGGGGAACCAAAGAAATTTGACTACTTCTATTCTCCTCATCTATTCTCCTTTTGGCTAGTTTCACCAAATTTTTAATTCTTCCAGTTCTTGAAGTATTAGGAGAATTATCTCCATAGGGAAAAGTGATGTCTTGCCCTTGATACAATAAAATAATATTCTTGACATTGTAAAAGTTTCTTTGTCAAGTCTAAAATCCTTGTTTTGTTCCACCCCTCCAGATGTATCCATCCTTTCCAAGTTTCATGTTGTTCCATTTGGCGTATTATTTATAAAAACTTTCCTTTTAGGCAACTGCACATGTGAGACTTCGTTATGCTCCCCATGCATGGTTAGTTCAATTATTGCAATGTGACCTCCTCATTATTCAGGAACTTATTTCCAATAAATTTGTAGAACTAATTAATCATGGGGATCCAATTCCATCTATCCCTTGGTGTCATCAACCAAACCAATGCCTTCATATGAGAACTTAAATGCACAATTCCAACAAGAAAAAGTCCCTAGCTTGCACTTCCCTTGCATCAATCTTGCAATTTTTATTGATGCAAAATTAATAATACACAACATTATGTATTTCATTACACCAAAGTGTGGGATCCATGATTAGTCTTATACAACTATAATGGGATCCATGACTTTTAAAATGACTAAAAATGACTTAATTAATGGATCTTATTTGACTATATTAAAAAATGACTTATCATAAATACCATGTTTTGGTCTAGTGCTTGGAAGAGGGTTTGTTCCAAATCTTGGTTGGTCAAAGGTTATTGCCTTTCCTCTAGAACTCATGCACTTCACCCCAACAACAAACATTCTTTTGTTCCTACTTTCAGTAGAAGAAATTTGGAAATAAATTATTACAATTTTAGTTGCAAAAGACAAAATTTTAATTGTAATGGACACATGTGACTATAAACCTTGTAATCACCTTGAACAAGTGGCAAAAAAAAACCATTTGCAAAAAAAACTCCATGTGGCATGTTCAATCACATTAATAGTTGGATATTACATGCAACTACAAGGACATTTCATCCATTGACTAGTTATAGACCTATGCAACTACATATATGGCTACATAACTTATTGGGTATCATTAAAAAATAAAATAAAATATTTATATTTATTGAAATTATGCAATATAATCATTTATATTATTGTTAATTTCATAAATTTTCATCTTATGAGTTGTTAACATGTGTCACTAGCTAAGTTAGGTTAAAAGCCTAATTTAGGTAACTAAGTAGGCCACCTAGTCTAGGTACTTAAGCAAGCCTAGGTAGGCACATAGGTTAAGTATCCTAGTTATGTAGGACATATACAATCAACATACCAACATATCGTTGGCCACAACTATGTCATTTATGATGTTTGATCCTTAAACCCCAAGGATGGATATCAATTCCCTTGCTATCAAACCACCCCATTTGATGTGAAAATATAATAGGATGCATTATATTTACTTGGTTTTTAATATGGTACACACATCAACTTCAGTATTTCATATCTTATTGATATTTGTCAAAATGAAAAATTTAAAAGTTTATTCATAAAATACTTTCAATGATGTACATGATTAAATATATTTTTGTCAAAAAATGTGCAATTATTTATTTATTTATTTGAATTTTTTGAAATTGAATTACATTTCAATGACAATTCATTGGAAAAAAAAATTCAAACACATGATTTATAAATGGGAACTATTTTTTCGGCTTATTTTTAATAAAAAATAAATGATTAATTTATCTCCCACATTTTAATCCTCCATTTCAACAAATCAAATATTATACAATGTGATTTTAATATATCATAATTTTAATTAATTCAAAATAATATAACTGGGACAAAAAAAATTATTATATTTTCTAAAATGTGATTGATATATTATTTGGTTCTAAAAATTAATTAAAATTATGATATATTAAAATAAAATAATTTATTTATTAAATTAATATTTTAATTTAAAACATACTTAATAATGCTAAATAATTAATGAATTTGATGGAACGTTTTATATTTTTACAAATATAATATATAAATTTTATTTTAAATTATGCTAAAAGTTTTATGATCAAATAAATAATATATTTTTTAAACATCTTAAAGCTCTATTTGATTAGAAATACATCATACTTGACTATGATTATAATATGTTGTAATTTTACTAATAAAATAATCATCATACATAAAATTTATAAATATATCAGAATTTTAAAATATTTTATATAAATATAATAATTTGTATTATTAATGTCAATAAAAAATACAAAATACCAATAAAAAATTAGACACAAGTTGATTATCAAGCAAATATTGTGATTTAAAAGATGCCACATATGATTTAATCATCAAGGTATGGTAAATGGAAAAATTATTGGGCCTTAGTTGCCAGAACAACTATGATTAATTGCAAAAATAACTAATTTTTCATTCATCCAAAGATCCATTCAATATTGAATAAAAATATGCACTTTCATTTTACTTTTCTATCCAAACATATAATAGTCATAAATTATAATTGTAGTTGCAACTTCATTTGGTTATATCAACATTGTAGTCACATATATGACTATACACATTTACAACTAAAATGACACATAGGATAATTAACTATAGTTATAGAAGTAGTTGATTTGGACATTAGTCGCATCAATAGTTGTAACCATATGGTTGGAATGGATAAGATTTTTTCTAGTGTTTGTTGCCATTAACATAAAGTTAGTTTTTGGGTAAAATCACAGTCAAAGGAGCCACCAAATGAATGGACATTCTTTAAAATTACATTTTTGTATGTTTGAAAGATCATAAAGAAAACATAATTGTTTTCATTGTGATAATTTTTTCGAAATATTTTCTATCAATTGTAAAGTTTATAAGTTCAAAGCTTCACACAAATCAAAAATGTTTTTACTTGCTCAAAACATTTAAACCTCAAAAGTGGATAGTCCTTATTTTTTCAAATGTTTTTTTTTTCTACCAAATGTGCACCATTGCTTTTGAAAATTGAAGAGGATTTTAACATTGATGATTAGAAAGGCAAAAGGACTCGAACGAATGAAAATTATTTTTATAACCTATTTGAACATATTTGGTTCAAAAGTGATTTTGACCTTGAAAATTATGGATTTTGAAAATGTGGCTTTAACAAAAGTTGTTCATATATATGTGATAGAGGGCATGAATGCATAATATACATGATATAAAATCAATTTATAATCAAAATGGATTTATATTTAAAATGTAATGTTGATCAATGGATATTTGAAATACCAAATTTTAAGTTAGAAACCAATGTAAAAATGACGCATGTCACGTGTAGTCCTTGGAAAAGGACTTTTACCTTGACACCCTTGGCTCTTTTGACCATGATTTCACCCTTTTCTATATTTTCAAACTTTTGTTAAAATAACCCAAAGTCCCAAATAAGAAGGTCGATTTGGACTCTAATATTAGAAAGAAATGAAAAAAAAAAAACCTTGAGATTACTTTAATGAATTGAATCAAAACATCAAAATTTGCATAGTTCTACTATTGCACACATGAAAGCTTTCATTATATTCATAAAACACCATGTTTTGTAGATTTATAGGGTTTGCTACCAATCACAAAATTATATTTTAATAAATCACACAACATATTTAATGGATGTAAATCAATACATGTTACAACAAACAATCAACAATTTGTTTTACATGCACTGTTACATATATTTTATGATCCATTGATAGTTTAATCTAAAAGTTTGGCTTGGGATTTGCTCTTTTAATGTTCTTTGGGTCAATTGAACTCCAAAACCCCATAAACAATGTTAATATATTCTATAACCCCACCCAAAAGTCATCAATTTAGAGTCCTATCACTCATTTCTATGTCTTATCATATTGTAATTTTTCTCAATTTTTTTTTATGTAGTATGTTTCAATAACTCAAAGTCATGCCATTCATCCAACTCCCAAAAGGTTCAAAGCTAAAACCATCTAGGTTCAAGATACACCTTCATTTGCTCCATAATATTCTTTCATAAACATCAATTTGTCTTCACATGGTTCAACAACCATATTTCAAGTTTTCTTGACGATGGACACCCTAAAGCAAAATTTCCTGACCTTCACATTTCCCAACTATTTGACTCCCAATATTACAATGCCCAATGGGTAAGTTTACAATATAATGAGCCATTGCAAGTGTAACCAATCCTGAATAACACACTTGTCAATTTTTAACTTCACTTAGGATTAAATGTTTTTCATATAATTTACATAGTGTGATGTAATATCCATTAAAAAATGACATATAAAAATATGTGTAAATTATATTGACATTTGAAGGTGAAAAATGATTAATTAAGCACTTGTAACCAGTCTTGAGGTCCTAAGTAAGTCACATAAAAATGATCAAAATTAATCTAGTTTGAAAAAATTTCATATTCATGTAGATTGAATAATTATTAGACTTTACATGGTTTTGGGTCATCATTGGAATTGATATATAAATAAATTGTAAAATTCAAAATCTGTAATTTTCTTTCCACTAACTTTTGGATAAATATAGGGATAAGTTGTAAAATTTAAAGAAATTAAATTTTATTATAAGAATATATTGTAAAACTAAGAGACATAATATGCCTCCTAGTGTTCATTACATACCCAGAGCATGTATAATAAGACACAAAATTTGTGTCTGGGTAGCTTCAAGATGTGTCTGGACATCACCAGACACATCTTGGTCAGGCAATTGGGCAGTCAGGGAACAAAGAAGCAGTACCCATTGCTGATTGGTCCTCCCCTTCCTTGTGCCCAGTATAAGTCATGCTTTGTGACTTTGAAATTCTGGAAATTTCATATTCTGAAAATTTCATTCACATGATGCTGTCTGGGATTGATCCACAACCAACATCAAATTTATCTGCCCCATGAGTTTGGCCAGAGTGAAAGCCGCCAGCCACTATGAGCAGTGTGCAGGAAATGCTTCAGTGCCACATGCTAACGATGGTTAGCCGTGCTTGCATACTAACCATATTCTACATACATCTACCTACTTATCTAGCAATTACCTATTATCCCGCCACCTACGTAGAGGACCTATCCTGCATCCTTTATAGGATAGTTTACCAAGATGAAACCCCATGTCAACTCAATTGGGGTTCATTCACAACGTAGTTATGAATGTTATACTAGGCTTTCAATGGATGATGCATTGGTGAATGGCTTTCAAACGGATGTTCAGACAACTTCCTCCGTGCCTAGAGTCTAGACCTGTGATGACCAATTTTGGATTTCAGGCCAAGTTCAGTTTTGGATTTGGAATGTGGGTTTTAGACTAGACTGGTTCTTGCACATCTACATGGGCCCAAACATAACCAAGAACCACACTTGGCCTTGCAACCAAACCCAACGGGTCGTAAGGGGTTTTTACAAGGTCTGAGGCATAGCGAGTAAGGGCTAGGGTCCTACCTTTAGATAAGGTTTGTATTTCCTAGATTTTAGGGTCTTAGGTCCTAACCCTAAGCTTCAATGGATAATGACATCTCCAATGGCAACATTAAAATTCCAACCTTTACATAAATACTTTGGATGCAGCACAACCTTAAAATAATGTCAAACTTAGTCTAGATGTCTGGACATTAGAGCCATGAGCTACCTCATTACATGAAATAAATGAGACTTACTAATGAAGGCAATGAGTTGGGTGTAAAAGTCAAGTTCATGTTTGACTGAGATCCCAAAGGCAAACAACGGCCAATGACACCCCTTTCTAATATGGTCACCATCCACACATGGGGGGTTTGCTTACAAAGTTCAGTTACATTTTTTTAGTAAAGGACGTCAATTCAAAATAAGGTATTTTTATATTATTTCGGAGGTAAAATTTATAAAAATTATTTAAAAAATCTCCTTTACAATTTCAAAATATTAATAAAATAAATAAGTCATTTGAAAATATAGTCAAAGATGTTTTTATCATTTATAAATAAATGAAAATATTTTTAACTTTCAAAAATATCATATATATAATGGTAGATATTAACATTCATCTCATTTATAGTTAAATAGAAAATTAATACCCTACAAACATGAGGGTACCTTGAAAAGGTAAAGAGCTCCCCCCCTCCCCCGAGCATCCACACTCCTAAGGAAGAGGATGAGTTGAAATGCAACTTCAATGGTTTAAAAAGAATATGAAACCCAAAATTAGCCTTGAACTCAGAATCAACAGGTCCCATCACGCTTAGAATTATTGACATGAAAATTCGCAGTCTAATAAATTGAACCCTACCCTGAAGTTGACAAGTTTTAATTTTTGAAAATATTCCTTAGATTCACAACTAGGGAGTTTTTAAAAAAAGAACCAATGAACCCAATGTTTCTTCTAAAAATCAAGAACTGGCTAACAATAGTTTGACCAATATGGGGCAAGTACCCACTTTAGAAGGTTAGAACAACTAATTTTAGTAATTAATAACCAAATCAAAATTGGGACTAGTTTTTAGAGCTGAAACCAAACTTGAAACCTAGTTCCCAGTTCTGTTTATGTGCAAAACCCAAACCAAGGTGGTTCTTTTTGAAGAAAAGCAAAGAAAGGAAACGGAAGTGACTAGGGGTTAATCCAAGGTTAATAGGTAGTCAATCACCGGTTCTGGTTCAAATTAGTAAGAACTGGATTGGAACTGTATATAAATTTTGGAACTGTTCAGTTGAATTTTGTCACCAGAAGAACTGGACCTAAATTCTTGGTTCTATTTATTTGTGGAACTGCAACCGAGACAATTATAACTCATATTCTAGAACTGGAACTGGAGTAAAGAAAAGCCCAAACCTGGTCAAGACTTCTGGCCCAGTGTTGGCCCATCCTTCGTTTTTACAAGAATTGTCTGGTCCAAGTCTAGGGAATGGTTTCAAAAATTAAAAATTTGTTGGTTCTTGGTCAAATTTTCTTGATGAATGGTTTTGAAGAACCTTTGGTTCTGGGTAAATAGACTGAGGGCAGTTTCAGCTTTTTTTTGGGGATGGTTTGAAAGTTGATTTCTAAACATTTTTATTTGTTTTGGATTTTGGTGTTCTTGAAGCATTCCCACCACATTTTCAAAAGTTTCACATGGTGTTCAATTATGTTCCCAATGGGTTCTCAAAGTTCTGAAAGTGTTCCTCAACATGTTTGCAAAAGCAACAATGAAAAACAACATAAGAAATAGTTAGCCAACAATGATCCCCACCCATATGCACCTTATTTGGGCCCCTATCAAACATAAGAAACAACCTAAAGAATATCACAACATATTTGTATAAAGACCATTTTAATGCACATTGAAAATGTCCTTATGTATTAAAACTTAAGACTAGAACCTATGAATTATAACCCAAGAACTTAGACATAAGGCTCTAAAACAGAAAAACCTTAAACATTATCTAAACTTAGAAACCTAGACCCTACCTAACCCTAAGAACTTAACTATGTAAAAAGCCCTTAAAACCTAATAGTTCTGATTTTTGGTCACATTTGGGTCCATGTAAACCTGTTGGGTTCAATTCTTAAATATGATTGAAATCTGAACTTGGATTTGACCAAAAATTCGAAATCAGCCAACACTGGTGTAGACCTGATCAAAATCTGAACTTGGATTCAATCAAAAATTCAAAATCAGCCAACACTGGTGTAGACCGAGGTTGCTCCCATCAAGCTCCCATCAAGATATATTAGCTGATCCCCAAAGTAGTAGCAAGACTGGGGCCGCTACTCTTAGAGATTAGCAAATAAAGAGACTCCCAGTTTTGTTAATGTGATTATCAAAGAATCACAGGTATAGATTCATTACTGTTACCTAGTAACTAAGTGAAGGGTAAGTTAGCATGCCCATAGGATCAACATTGAAATTCCAAGGTCTTTGAACTTGGCTGCTGATCAATTGTGTAGTGTGTGACCTTTTAGTGTAGTCACTTTTCCAAACACTCACCTCTATGGGCATTTCACTTTTCAAAATGCCCACTAGTTCCTGACAACTCATTATTGCATGTAAGGTCCATCCATTTGCAGTATGACAAAATGCCAAGTGTTTTACGATCACTAAAAGACTTCACTAAAGACGGTGATGGTAGGAGTGTAGGTGCAGGCTCACCCCTGGCCCCAGGGAAACATTATCTGTGAACGATTTAGTTTTCATTTAATCCCACATTGTTTAGGAGCCTACACAAGGTGTTACTGTGCAGACTGTGAGCCTATATTTTGGGAACTTGGTGGAACCATTTTTCCTATTATACTCTTGCTGGTGTGAAAGTTGAAATCAACTCATAACCTGATGCTTGGTGGATGGCATAGATCTGTGCTTAATTTTTGGCTCCTCCTATAAAGGTTCTAGTCTAGATGACCCACCTTGGGTGAAGTAGCAAGCACCCACACTGGTACCAGGCTAAGAACCCCAAAATCCATTTCAAATTGCTTCTAAATATTAGAAATATCTCATGCTTAGATTTAGACATTCTAAGCCTGAGATACTTGTAATATTTAGAAGCAATTTAATGGTCTCTGAGTCCAAAGACAAGATTTGGACTCAGAGACCGGTCCTAAATTTAGGGCTTAATATGGCCACTAAGAGGTCTGGCTCCAAAAAGCTGAAGGTGCAGCTGGTGTGGGTGCTGGTTCACATTGGCTGACCCAATAATGTAGTTTTCATTCAGTCCCACTTTTTTGAGGAATGTTCACAAGGTGTTAATGTTACTACTACAGCAAACTCATTTTTTGGGAACTTGGTGGAACCATATTCCCTATTATAACTCTTGTTAGTTTGAACTGGCCATAACTGGGCAGAGCCATTAAACAACCAACCAATTGGGCCGCTTGGTTATAAGCGTCGGATCTTCTTCGTCAGTTTCTCTCTAATTGTAAAACAGCAGGCCAGCAGCTAACAACAGATTTACCAATCTAGAGTTTTTGTATACCTGACCGATTAATAGATCTGCAGGCATGAGCTGGTCCGGTAATTTAAACTCCTGTTTAGAATGAAACACTTGATCTGATCATCATCTGCTTATAACGGATCGATGTATGCCTAAATTCCAAGTGCTCTACTCGACCACCCGACGAGCACGAGATCGACTTTGCAACTTGCGGGTAGCTGTTATGGAAGGATTGGATGACGATTTTATGCAGTTGCAAACAAAGGATCTAGTCTTAAGCTGGTGCAATTGCTGCAGCTCGCTAGGAGCAGCAGCAGCAGCACAGGGGATATTATGGCCGGTGCCGATGCATTTCGATCTGTAGCCGGCAAGTGCGTAAAAGACCCAGCTTGCCACGTCAGGTCTTGACCAACCCTTCTAGTTCACCTTGCGTCATGATGTGCGGTTGATCAATTCTCTGATGATTTCTTAATTCAAGTGAAGGGGTTCTTTTTTTTGGGTTTTTTTTCTTGGTCTGTTTGTAATATGGATTGTATTCCGTATAACTTGCAACAGGGAAAAGTCATCAAACAAGTACTGATATTTTCGGCTACGCTGCATGCAGAGCTGGCGGAGTGTGGAAGGAGCTCGTGTTGAGTAAGGAGGGAGGCAAAGGTACAGCGGGCAGTGTCATGGAATAGAACAAAATACTAATTATCCGGCATCCTGAAGCATTTTTACACTATATGCAGATGGTAAAGTAGGAATGTGTTGTCGTACTACCTTTCCCGTTGTTCTCCCAGTTTAAAGTAGTATGTTTTTGACTGCTCCTGCGGCTGCTCCTTTATTCTCTGCTAGTACTTTCTAGTGCGGGCCAGCTTTTAGTCTTTCTTGTCCTAATGCAGACCTGTGCACCATTCCTTGCTCGTGAGCCATGGTCCCACAGCTAGTCTGTCAATCCTTGCTAGCTCGATTTCGATTGACCATCGTGCAGTCTGCAAAAGCTGTTCAACAGCTTCCCCAAATCACTTGATTAATTACTGTCGACCTTTCACGGTACATTTAGCTGCTCTAAGTTGTGTGTTGTGTATTGTATTCACACTAGGACCACAGCTTGTGTCAATACTCGTCTCTTGATCGACTCATGGCACGTGGTCAAACACGCAAGTATTGAAGCTAGCTAGCCGTGGGTTCGATTGCAGGTCGTCTACAAATTATTTGTTGTCGAAACGCAGGCCTAGTAGTTCTTTCGCTAGTCTGACATTCACCGATGTATTTTCGAGATCAATTTCAACAACCCTGATCTTAAAACATCGGAAAAATATATATATCCTAGGCTTGACAACTGCCTCAATTTTTAATCCAATGCAGCAAGCATGCACAATGCAGTGTTGCGTCGGAAAACCACGAGTCCTAGTACTAGACTTTTATATAACTCGTAGCTGCCAACATGCAGATTCCGTGCTGGTGGGCACAAAAATCACAGCGACATCGAAGCAGTTGCTATTCTTATAGGTGGCTCGATAAATTAGCTTGCTGCAACATGCACCAGCGGCCTTCCGAGTAGTAGGGGCAGGTATAATCATCTTCATCAGCCGACTTTCAGTTGGCCTGGTTTTGTGTTTGTAATCACCCACAACTTTGCAACTCCGTGGAAATAAAATTAGCAATCCTGCAGTCAAACTAGCAGTCTGGCGTTAATCAAATTGGTGTCAGAACTGCACCATTACCTTCGGTACGACGTTTGCTTCATCCTTGATGAATTTATCAGACCAGTAAATTAAAGTCGAGGCCATGAGCCGCGACATGGTTGTGGACTTCAATACTTTTCAAAGTACTAAAACCAGCAGGATCGAAAGGATACAAAACTTTGTCAGGGACTGAAAGAAACTTACAAAATCCCACCGAGCTAACATTATACCTGCTTCGTTAGTCGCATCTCTGACACGACGAGTATGAGTACATTACTCTACAAACAAAGTTGCCCCCTCGATCTCAGCCGTTAGTGGCTTCTACTCGTCCCTGCTCTCGTTTCCAATAGTTCTAAACCATCAAACTCGTTTTAAATCCTTTTATCCTAAAAACTCTGTGCTTTTCTCAAATGCAAAGATTAGAGTTGAAATCCTTTCCAAGAATGTCTGGTGATCAAGCACTCGTCATGGATCCTTAAATTTGAGTAATTCTCAGTTTGATCATGAGTGAACTTCTTCCTTGACATAAAAGCGTGTAAATAATGTTTTGAAGTATGGCGCAAGCTGCTGCTGGATTGAATATTGCCAAAGCTAGCAGCATGAATTTGACACTGCAGGCGATCAGCAGCTAGACTTGAGGTGTTATATATGCAACCATAGTAATTGAGAGGCCTGAAAACTTGAAACAAAGTTTTAAATCTAGAGACAAGATACAATGGAATTAACGCTTAATCTATTTCAGTACTTACATGTGCAGAAATACTAAAGCCATATTAGTTAGTAGTAGCATTACTGCATATATCATTCACAATTTATCACAAACTTCTTCTTCCAAAGCAAGCATTCAAGATTCTTTTTACAAGTCTTGTAATTTGAGCTTGTTTTCTTTAGTTTCTTTGGGGTGGGTGTAGCCTCAGCCCTCCTCATGTGTGTTTTGTGCTCCTCTTATCCTGACAACCTAGTGAATCTAGCTCACCTTGGTAATGTGTTATGAAATTTTGCTTTACTAATTCTTTATGTGAAAGCATGGTAAAGTAAACAAAACAAGTAGTCTACTAAAAGTTTTAGTCTCTTGTTTTTAGCATAAATGCAAAAACATTTTACATATAGTGCATTCACACTTGATATTAAAAGTCAATGATCATAAGTCAAATTGGATATCTAATGATCGGAATAATTGCTGGAGATCATAACGGATATGCAAGTATGATGATTTACTTATTATTTTATATTTTTACAAATTTAGGAACCTTTATTTGCATCATCTTATTAGATTTACGTACAGGGGACGGATAACATCCGAGATTATCCGAGATTATGGAGGATTATTTATAAAAGATCCTTTACTAACTCTCTCTTTTGATTTTTTCACCAATACTAGTCATATTCATTAAGGGAAGGGGAATGATAATAAAATCAATTCTGAATATATTTATCTCTAGAAAGAAGAAATATATTCAAACTCTAGATTTTATTCAAGATATAGATATTTTTCTTGCCTCATAATCCGGTGATTAAACCATACTTAGATCATTTTATTGTTCAAATAATTCCATTAGAATTTCCATTGTATCAAATATATCAAAAATCAAACTATTTCATCTTGTTCGATATATATAAAGAGAGAAGCCATTGTAATTGCAATGGAAATCTAGGTGGCACCCAATGTTAAATGGGCAATAGCTTTATGTTAAATGAATGCTAACTTAACATAAAATGTCATGATAAGTAGGTGTAAGTCCTAAATGACTAGCATGGTGTTAGGGGACTCAACACTAGAGTCCCTAACACCAAGTGTGAATGCACCTTTATTATAATCTCTTGGAAACCTCTTTAAATCTGAAATGTATGAAATTATTAGTTCACCTCTATTGAGTTTACATTAAGATGAGTGCCATAAGTATAATAAAAGTAATTGATAAATAACTTTTAAATTAGCATTTCAAGCACATGAATTTAATTGTGTTCAAAGATATTTGAACCAACTAAAACTTTGATCTAGATTTGGAGTAGGTAAAAGTTGAAAGTACATTAGTATATTTAAATCTCCATCAGATTAAAAGTAGAAAAAATGTAATTAAATTTTCTTGAATGCAATTTACTTGAACTACAAGAAAATTCAAAATTACACTAGAAGAAATCTTCTCCATTTCGACCATCGTTTTGCAATTACAATGCAACTACTATCCAAACCTACTACATTTGTGACTATGATATTTGTAATCCTATATGTCCATGCACTTGCAAATATATACCACTACATGTGCAATCAAATGATGGGTCCAACCAACTATTAATCGAATATGTAATTGCATGATATAACTACAAAGGTTTTAGGTTAAAATGTAAATGAAATTTTAACATATTTTGTTTGTTTTTTCTTGTATGTCCATTAATGGATGATAATTAAATTGCATGGTGACAACTATAATTTTCTTATAACTATGGACAACATAAGTTGTCGAATGTCTCAAATTAACCTACATGGCACACATGGCATTTCCATAATTTTTCAACATAAATATGATTTTATTTCAATACATTAATTTAAATTAACCATTTTAATTTTGGCTATATATCACCATAACATTGTTTTTTTCAACAATTTGGTTAAATCATTGCTTTATTTTTGTTTTTGTGGTAACTAGATTTTTAACAAAATTTGAATTAAGTATTTCATTATTAATTAATTAGATAGGCTAAGTAATATGTAATAAGTAGGATAGGTACTATTAGTAATAGGTAGGTAGGTAATTTAAGCAAGAGGTATTTTTTGTTGTGGATATGTCATAATGTTTTTGTATTAATTGATTAATTAATTAATTATGTTACACAATTAATTTATTAAATGTAGACTAGATAATTAACTTATTAGGTAGGCTAGGTAGTAAATAGTAGGTATGTAACCTAAGTAGGTTATAAATTAAGCAGGAAGTATTTTGTTTTGTGGATATGTCATAGTGTTTTTGTATTAATTGATTAATTAATTAGTTATGTTAAATAATTAATTTATTAAATGTAGGCTAGGTAATTAATTTATTAGGTAGGCTAGGTAGTAAATAGTAGGTATGTAACATAAAGTAATAAGTAGGATAGGCACTATTATTTAGGTGAAAGAATGGACTATATTTATGGCATGCACTCTAAACATAGTGCATGTGTTATGTGAGATGAGTCAATAAAAAAACTTGTCCCCAACAAAATAAATAAGATCTTACCTACCTATTGAGCCCATGTTAAGTAGCCTATTTTACCTTAGCCTAGCCTAAAATAGGTTGCCTATTATAGTTCATGAATTAATTATAATATTTAATAACTATAATTATAATATTGAATTGAATTTATTATATTATTATATTATTTTAATTATAATATATCTTTTTTGAAAAAATGGAAATTTGCCACATGTTTTATGGCCACTAGCTCTTTAAATTATTATGTGGTTAAATCCTAACCACGCGTCAATGGCACATTTGGTAGCATGCAACTATCCCAAATTTAGTTGCAAATGTAATCACAAATTGGGGTTCCACATCATACTAACGAGCATCCATGGCAATGGATGAAAATTTTTGGTCCAGTCATCAGGTTTGCAACTACATTTTCAACTTCATGGCCATGCCATGTCTTTTGTAACTAACTATCTTATGGCACTCGTTTTAAGCAACTAGGCTATTTTTAATCGCATTTGTCCATTACAACTACAAATGAGTCATAAATTGAATTGTTGATTTTCAAATTTCTTCTAGTGTTACAAGTGCAAATTTTCAAACAATAATTTTTTAGAATTTATTTTCGAATGAATTTCCTTGAGGAAAGGAGAAAGGTGCACATTAAATGTTCAAATTTTACATGACCTATGTCATAGACTTATGACATGACATGCCATTTTCATGTCAACATCTGATGAATGTGTTAGTTTATCAAGTCAATTGTAAATCATGATGTTGATTAAATGTTTTCACAAATGTGTTTTTAATTTTTAATAAAATATGTAAATATTTTTTATTAAATTATTTATTATTGATTTAATGAATAATCCTAAGGACTAAATTTCAATCAACAAAGCTTATTAGAGTTTAATCCTAACAAAAAAAATTCAAAATTAAAAAATCTGGACCATCAAGATGTGACAACTACATTTCAATCACTTTATGGACCAAGGTGGATAAAATCCAACTTAATTTTAGTCCAACAATGACCTAAATCCAATCTTGGAAAAAAAAAATTAAAAAATATGAATTATGAAGATGTGGCAATGGAATCTTAATTACCATCTTGATAGGCGACCCCATCCTTGCGTGGTACCACTAGGAACCACCTCAAGGAATGTTACGAAACCAAAAACAACCAAATCATTTTTCTGGGTCTTTTTCATTAATTTTTTTCACAATTATAAATTATTATTTTTTCATGTTTATCAATTTCATGTTTTAGTATATGGCTTGAAGTTTATTTGGGAATTTTAAAATTTAGAAAAAATTTAAAATTTATATTCTTAATTAAAATGGCCCTTTAAAAAATTGATAGTTTTAATTTTGGAAATTCATAACTAAATCACATTTAATCAATTAATTACCAAATAAATACCTAAAAATAAAATGACTTTCAAATTATCATAGAATATATTTCATAAATCATGTTCCAAATTTGTGTTCTTAACCAAAAAGTTCAAGGAAAAAAACATGCATTACATTCCTGAAACTTTTTTCTAAATGCAATGATTAAGAACATCAAAATACACATTATTTTTAGTATTATTAAGATTTCAAAATAGATGAAACCTAATAAATGTATTCCAAAAACAAAATTATGAAAATGTTCATTTAAGTGTTTCTTATGATTTTTCAAAGTTTGATGGGTCTAGGAAAATCAAGGTGTTGTAATGGGAAATGGGGTGACCCTAATTTTTGAGCGCCCACTGATCAGGGAGACTAATTAGCACATCTTTGAGCCGTTTTGTGTCTGTGACGGCCGTCATTGCATTACATCTGCATGGGAAGTACTAATTGGTTTGTTCAAAGTTGTTTGCTGGAAGATTTGCATGATGGGTATGATCGGATGGGGGCTGGATGGCGGTTCTGAGTTATGGTGTAAGTCGGTGCTGCAATTACGAGATGGCCGTGTGGAGGAGTTGCATGGAGAGGCGTTGGGATTCGAGTGAACCTTCTGGAAGAAGCCGGGGGAAAGTGGTCAGGAAGATCAGAAAGCTGTTTTTGGAGAA
>Ga0209611_10004548_pt1 | contig 23649 bp, 19 predicted proteins | sample S1TSphgellanicum_3_FD_187693 | JGI IMG/M metagenome (GOLD analysis project Ga0209611, IMG submission 187693) | Host-associated microbial communities from peat moss isolated from Minnesota, USA - S1T2_Fc - Sphagnum magellanicum MG (SPAdes) (version 2) | ecosystem: Host-associated > Plants > Peat...
TTTTTTTCTCCAAGGATTTTTTTTTGTTTCTTTTTTTTTTCTTCTTCTTTCCTCGAACAGATTCAAGCCAAAAATCCTAAATAAATAAACTTTAGAAAGGAAAGACATAAACCTCATAATAATGACTCCTCCATTTTTTTAATTTCGAAATACACCAAAAGTAAAAAATTAAGAAAAAGAAGCTATATATACATATATATATAGACTTCTGAATATTTCTCTATTATTAAATAATAATATTATTTATTAGTAGTAATAGTTATACATGTTTTACAAACTACAACTTCTTCCAGTGTCGTGGTAGAATATTCATTTATTTATCATTTATTTTCATAATTACTCAAACGATATTATTATTATTATTATTAAATTGGTTTGCTGATTTCTTATGATTTCTTTTGGAAAATTATAAAAAATCGTCAATAAAAAAAACTAATTATTTTATTATGTATAAATAAAAATACCTTAAAATTCGTTGTTTTGCTTGTCGGTTTGAGTGTGAGGTTTGCATTTTAAATTAAAAAAACCTTCACAAAACGCTTGGAATACTGGCGAGTTAAATTCAAAATATTTTTGTGACTTCAATTAATTTGGCTTTTGCTCCACTTTTTGGTTTGGCCACATGTATGAAGTAGAGTTTGTTTGAAATCAACTTGTTTTTCCTAGTGTCTATCCTTTACACAACTTTTTTTTTTTTTTTCTGTCATATAAACAATTTTTTGTTGTTTTCTCCATCCTTTATACAATTTCATTTTTCTTTTCTTTTCATGGGTTTCTTTTCAAGGTGTTTTGGAAGCGGTTATTGTAAATATTTATCCATGTGAAGTTCAAAATCACTTGTGTGTCCGGGTGGTAGCATTTTCGAAATATGGCCACACAGTTGTCAACCTTGGCCCGCACCACCCCCCCCCTTTCCCAAACATTTTTGGAAAATCCCCCCCCATGAACCGGCCTTTTTTTTTTTTTTTTTGGCTGCAACCAAGCTTCTCTTATTATAAAACATGGGATGAAACAACTGAATTTTTCGTATTGTAAAACATGGGATGGGACAACCGAACTTTTCTTATTATAAAACATGGGATGGGTACCCGTGACCTTCGGGCACTGTGAAGTCCATTCATTGAGAGCCAAAGCCTGCCTGCTCCCTAACATTAATGGTAGGTACCCCATTGTTGGAACATAGTCGGGGATCGTCTGAAAGCGTGAGGAGCATGGGAGCAATATAGCATAATCGGTTGCCTTTACAAGAGGTAGGGTGCTCTTAAGAAGGGCTAAATTCAAGCCAAAAATTAGTAGCAGCCGATTTTAACCAATGAGAAGTCGCGTTTAGATAAATTGTTGTTGCCACCATTTGTTGTCCTCCTCCTCCTCTTCCATCATCTTCTTCTTCCGGGATGAAGAACTTAGATGGATGGATGACGGGATGGATGACGGGACGGATGATGACACGAATGGATGGAAAGGACGACCACCACCGGACAAACTAAAGATATTATATAAGTAGACAAAAACAATATGTCAGCACTTCAGGTACTTGACAATTATTCATGTTGTTTTAAATCGAATTGTCATAATAATCATGTATTATCGAAACAAAAATATTATTTCATGCACTTCAGGTGCATGATTATTATTTTTGTTTAGAAAGGTACCTACCTAAATAAGCAATTCTAGTGCTCATGTGAAAAGTAATAATGTCTAATGTCTCAATTATTATTTATGTTGAAACATTGACAAAATTATGATGTTCTAAAAAACATTATGTATAATCTTCTTGCATTGCCTCATTCTTTCTTGCTCACATAAAAGACGAAGAAAAAGGAGATGGAGAAGAGGGAGAAGAAAACCTCGCACATGAAGAAGAAGAAAGCTTGAACGAAGAATTATTTAATGACCCTCTCTTTATTAATATCATGTCTAAATTAATATAGTACCCTCGGTCCCGGCAATATTAACTGAAAAAGGTTCTACCGTACATCAATTCATGGTAGCATTCTTCGTAATGATGGATAAATAGAAGTAATAAAAAATCTTTTTTTTTTCTTTTTGTTGATGAATAAATCATAAATTCATCTCCGAGATTTCTATCTGGCGAGTTTATTTTAATATACAAATATTTACGTATATTTTTTTATATGCATAAATAAACGTATATAATCAATTATAGTAACAAGAAGCGAAAGAATGTTTTTAAAATTATTGATTTAATATGTTAAACAAGAACAATATGTCAAACACTTTAGGTATTTGATAATTATTCATGTTGAATCATTTTGAATTATCACAAAACTCATGTACATCTTAAACAAAAATATTATTTCATGCACTTTAGGTGCATGATAATTATTTTTGTTTAAAAGGTGCCTACCCCAAGAAATAACTTTAGTGCCCATGTGGAAAACATACAAGTTCATTCATGGCGATGATTTCTTGGAAAAAAGGAGAAAAAACAACATTTCAAACATAAAATTGATAAGGATATTGATATGATTCAACAATGATAATGATCACCCTTTCAAACTTTTCAAATGATTCAATACAGAATTTTTTTGGAAAAATGCCATATCGTATTGATTCCCTCCTTGGTTTTTCATTGTACATTGAAGAACTTTATCTACCCTGAACATGAAAATTGCCCCATTTCTTATCTCAATTTTTACCTCAAATTTTGGCTAACAAAACATTGTTCGACCATTTGCTTCCATTCCATTTTCTGCATTTTATGATTTAAACATTAGTGATTATCACTGAATGTAAAAAAATGATGAAATGAAATTCAAACTAGCCAACATACCTTCATGTATCCATAATATGAAACATATATTAGCATCATCAACATTTACATGAATTTTCATTTCATAATTTTTGGTAAGCGCAAATGATGTGAATGGTGACTAGTCCACAACACGACCTTCTCCATCGTTAATGTTTAACCTTTTCCTTTTACTCTCCAAACCTTCCATTGCCCTTGGAAAATTATTCCACAAGTACCTATGGATTTTTCTTGCAAAATTTGATGATTTTTCCTCCACTTCTAGACATTGATGCACATATCTGCAAAAATCACCTTATGTAAGCATGTATGCATTAAAACTTGATTGAATATAAATCAATGCAAAAGTATGATGATACAAACTTGCCATATGCAAATTCTTTTTTTTTTTTACATATTTTTTCTCCACCCAAACATGCTCATCTTAGAACTATTCATGTTAGGGCCTCGCTTACACTCATTCGCATTCAAATTTAACCAGGATGCTTCTTTGCACAAATCTTCTAAATCAATGCATGGAATGGCAACATACAATAACATTCCAGCAATAGAAAACATATTCTCATTCTCCATCAATACTGTTGAAGTTTGCAAGTTTTAAAATTACAATGCATGTAATTGAAGATCATAATGTTTGAAGTAATGATCTTTGGGCTTCTTTTCTCTAAACACATTTAAATACTCCAACCCAAGTGGAAGATAATTTTTCCAATCAGAAAAATTTTGATTTTTTTCACCACACTAGACCCCTACAAATGTAACATTTGCATATGTCAATCACCATCATAAGACTTTAATGCATGCAAAAAACATTGGAAAACAAAAAAATGTTACTTACATGTATTTTGGAATAATGACTTTAATTGTTGAATTCGTTGCTTTTGAACATGTTTGGGCACAGTCACATGCATCATAATACTCTCAAAACAGGTTGGAACTGAAGTTTCACACGCTTTACACACCATATAATGACCATTCTCGCTTCATTCTATTATGGAAATAAATCAATATATTAGATATTGGATTTTAAAAAGAATCAGAAATGCATTTTATAAATATGACTAATCAATTACCTATGCAAAAGCGTTTGAGTAGATGTGTATTTTCCTGTAACTTCATAAATCTTTGATGAAGCTTGTTGTTGTTGTGGTCTTCAATGCATTTTTTGTTTGATGAAACACATTTCTCGCAATATGTGCAATATTAATTGTTCGCCCACTTTGAAGCCATATTTTCAACATTTTCATCATTCATATTTATCTTAAGTCTTTTCTGCTAATGTTTCACCAAAAAAAATGAACAATAATGTGTAAGTACACATATCCAAATAATTGATGTAAAATTTTGCAAATGTCAATTTTATGTGCCACATTATCAATTTCATGTATTAGTGTATTCACATTCAATATATTACAATATTTTAATAAAACAAATTAACCTTTTGTGACTTAGTTGACAGTAAGTTTTTTTTCCATTGGATGTGTTCTTGTTTATTTTACTAACAAGGCATAAACATGCACATAAAAACCCACAAAGATCTATCAATAATTTTCTTAAAAAAAAACCTCATGTTTAATGTTTAACATAACCTACATATACCAAGACCATAAATTAAAATCCACATACATAATGAAATTTCAACATATAATTACATTGGTAATATTAATATAGGAAGGGATTTTATTTTGTTTTAATTTTTCATGAATAAGCAGATTTGCAAGTCCTTTGTTCATTGCATTATTTTTGTTTTCAATCAAATTCCCTTCCATTGTTCCTTGCCACAATATGCAATAAATTATATGTAAGCTAAATCTTAAACCTTATTTACTATAGGTAGTTTTTCGCACTTGTAACCTATGAAATTACAAACCTTTATATTACATATTTTAACAAATATTTAAATAGTAGCCAAATTTGAATGTTTGTTCAAAATTCAAACAAGATAACATTAAGTGTGAATATAGCCCCAAGCATTATGGAAAACATTAAAAAATAAAAAATTCCAATCATGTACACTTTAATAAAATTTTAGTAGATGTTTATGTTGAATGATAGAACTTGTCAACATTGTGGCATTTTTTTTTGCCTACAAAATATAAATTACAAATTTGTAAATAATTTATAAATAAATGGAATACAGGCTTTGACAACAATTAAATCACATTACAAAATGTACAAAAACAAACCTTTTGATAAGCTTGAACATGCAACATGCCACCAGGTTTGGTTTCAAGTTGTTTAGTTGACAACTTAAGGAGGCCCTTGGTTTTCTTTTGCTTTAAAATCATCACCTACACATTTATTTTAATCATAATCAATTTATTTGAAACTTTTTTGACTTCATGTGTAAAAATAATCATTACAACAATGATTTGCACTTTTAATTTGTAAAAACTCACTTTTATTTTTGCCCAGGAACAAACAACGCCTCCATAAAAGTCACACGAACATGATTTATCTCACTAATATGTAATAGCCTAACATCCTCACCTATATCAATGAATGCTCCATATGATTTCACACATTGGACTATTCTTTCAAAAGTAGACCCAATAATATATTCACGGCCACTAAACATTGATTGGGTCTTCTTTTCTTGAATCTTTATACAATTTATGCATGTTGCAACAACAATGAATACAAATCATGAACAACAATCCAATATTTTGTTGTAAACAATGAGGTAACAATAAATTTAAAAGCTAAAAAAAATCAAAATGAGAACGAAACCAAGTTAAACATTACAACATGAGTTCAAAACTCTTTCATATTCAAATTCTTCTAGCACATTAAATGAATCCCGTTATCACATTCAACAAAACTAACACTTGAAGTACAATAAAAAAGAAATGAACTATAGCTCAAAACACCTTGCCATTTTCTCTCTAACTAACTATAACTTAAATCAGCTTGGAGAATCAACAAATAAAATAGTTGCAAAAGATCAAAAATCATAAGAGGATAGTTTTAAAAAAAAATAAAAATAGACTAAGAATAAAAAGAAAGGACATATAATAAAGTAAAACAGAAAGAACAAAATGAAAAGAAAGGGGAGGCATACCTTGGAAGTAATCATGTGGTTGTGGGTGTGCTATAATAGAGAGGTACTATTGCTTTGTACTTCACCATTATTATTATTCTCTAAAAGAAAACACTAATTTAATGTGTGAGTTTGCCCCCAAAAGATGAAAGTATGAAGTACCAACAAGGGTGTTAGTTCACATGATTTTTACATGAATTGTAATGTTCGAATCAATGCATATTAATGTGACAAAGTTTTTCATATGATTTTACACATGATTATCTACATGAATTATCATGTGTGAATCAATACACATAATTGAAATCATTATGAAATTCAACTATTAAGTAAATTATCAAATTTAATCGTTAGTTAATTACATAAATAATAATTTAATTAAATTGTCATGCCCGTACATGGCCTCATACATGATGACCAGTTACGGGCATGCCCATGTGCGATTTTAGGGTTGATGTACGGTCTTAGGCGATTGTACGCTATTAGGTATTTAGGGTTTTGGTTTGTTGACGTCGATATAAAATGCCCAAACCTTTCTTTCTCCTTTTAATTTTTTTAGAATTCCTTTGTCAGGAGCTTGCTCCATAATAAGCTAGGATTTCTAAATGTTCATGACGGCCATTGCACGGCCACTGTCTACATACAGTTCATTTTTTTATTTCTTTGCATTTCAAATACAGGAGAATTTCATCTCAGCTTCACTTGTGCATTGTATATATATGTGTGCATGCATATCTTTTTAGTTGATTAGTTTATACATTTGACTGATTTTAATCTTTTTGTTTAGTAGAATTTACTACGTATTTATATCCTTACAACACCGTACGTCACGACACTATAAGTCACGACAAAATCAAGTTACATCATTATTAAATTCATTATGCATTCTGTCCTCAGAATTATATATTTAAACCTTTTTCAACTTGTTATGATTAACGTGATTTAGATATCTTGAACTTAACATTAAAATTTTTATTACCAATTTGTTAGTTTTGAGTTATCTTTTCATTTTATTATAATATTATTCAATATTGAAAATTTTTTAATCCTTAATTGTCGTTTAGGATACATTAAATTTCTCCCTTTGTTATTTAAATTAACCTTGTAGTTTTTTTTAACCTTGTTGTTGGCCCTTCATCGTTTGTTCTACTAAATTCCTATAGACCACACAAAAACAATTTCACAGTGCTAAAACAAATTACACTAACAGGATCACATGAACATGTGAATAAACTACCGTCGCCGGCATGAGTCGTCATCCTCCTCTCATTCCATCATCTTCTTCTTCAGGGATGAGGAACTTGGATGGACGGATGATGGGACGGATGGATGGAAAGGACGACCACCCAAGGATATTATATAAGTAGATTAAAAAAAATTTAATCTTTAATTGTCGTTTAGGATACATTAAATTTCTCCCTTTGTTATTTAAATTAACCTTGTAGTTTTTTTATTTGACGTTTTATTTTATTTTATAGTAATTTTTTAAAAAAATCATTTTATTTCAACTTAAATTTTTCAATTACCAATTGTTTTGGATTGACAATTCATTAATTATAATATTTTATGGCATTTATAAACTATCTTCATTTGCCATTTAGATTAGTTTTCACTTGCAGTTTTGTTAACATGTACATAAATAATTATTACTTCTACTTTGTTTTATACATATAAGTTTTTTTAAAACATAAAAAAATGTACAAATGATATGGTTTTCGCACATGTTAATGAATATAATTTCATATTCATATGCTGAAAGTTTAAAACAATTTCATGAATATTTGAACCTTTAAAAAAATAATATTCAATGTAAATCATTACTTATTTATTTAAAGTGTTTATTAAAAATTCATTCAAAATATAGTTTACAAATTTATTTTAATCACATAACATTGTGGAATATTTTATATAAAGATAATTTAAAAAAATGGTTGACACCTATTTCATAGTTTACAAGATTTGAATTCTAATAAACCATCATAAACTCATTATATTATCATTTATAATGTGAAATTATGAAATTGAAATAAAATTGTGATGCACCGTGTTAATTTGGATAAGTTGTATGGTAATTAGTAAAAATGTATAAGTTGTATTTGAGTAGAACCTTGTTTGTTAATGATATGCATAATTAATTTGTTCATTTTGTTCAAAAAACATGTTTTGTTTTTGGTTTATTTTGTTCAACAACATAATTTATGAATATTAAGAAAATACTTATAACCAATTATATGACTTTTGTCGTAGAATTGTGCAAAGTCATGGAAAGATGGATGGGACGTTCATTTTTTTCCTACCACACAAAAAAATCAACTACATTAAATTAAACATAAGCAAAAAAATTAAAAAATTAATGGTCAATAAAATTTAACTTGTCATTATATTTGAAGAATTGAAAAGCCATGGACATGATTATTTTTTATGACAATGCAAGGTGCAAGGTGAATCTATAATGTTAATGACATGCGAAAAGGTTGTTAAATGTGAGTCTTACATAAAGGTAAGCTAAAAAGAATGAATGACAAATATAATTCAAAAAGTTTTTACATTTTGAATCATGTGTTTAAAGAATAAATTAAATCCGCTAGTTTTAGCCAACTTTTATGAAGCATAGATATTTTTGAATTATAACAACACTTTAATAATAATTTTTAAGGTTGTGAGTTTTTTTGTTATCGTATGTAAATAATTGAAAGGTTATGATTTATGTGATTTAAAGGAAATTTTTGAAATTAAGTTTCGAAAGTTACATTTCTTGTGTTCATTGAAACTTGGTTTTTCATATTTTTAAATTAATAGTGAGTGAAAAGGGACATATTTGCATTCAAGTTGTGCATTTTTTAATAATTGTAATAATTCGAAATTTTGAAACTAATATAATTTTGAACAACTTATTGAAGCCAATTACAAGTAGTGACAATTTCATTTCTAACGTACTTAATATAAAATTAAAAAATCTCAGTTATTTAAAATAAACTTGGCTAAATTAAACTCAATTTAATTAAATTAACCTTATCTTGGCTAAACTAACCTACGCATGGTTAAATTAAAAGATCCATAAAAGAAAAAAATTATAAAAGAAGAAAACAAAATTCAAAAAAAGGAAGAAAAAAATATAGTAAATAGGGAGGAAAATAATTAGAAAAAAGGAAGAGAAAAAAATCTAATAAAGAGGGAAATTGAAACAAAAAGTAGGAGGACAAAAATTCAATAAAGAAGAAAAAGAGATCCAAAGAAAAGCAAGAGGAAAAAAATCCAATAAAAAAAGAAAAAAATCCAAAGAAGAGAAGAAAAACAATTTAGTTAAGATGGAAAAAAAAATTCAAAGAAAAAAAAAATTGAAAATAAGAAAAGGATTGTGTCATCACATCACAATGTAATTGTGACTAAAATTATTTATGAGCATGTAAATATTTCACAATCACCTAAAAAGGTTTGCACCCACCACCTTTCAATAAAAGCTTTCTCAACAATTTGAAATTAAATCATAAATAACTTCATAAATGAAACCATCTTTCATACTGTAATTTGATTTTGTTATTCATCCTATCACAAGTTTTTACTTATTATTTCCCAATTTATTAAGTAGGTGTGATTAGATAAATTGGTGAGGGATGTTTGACAGTGCATTTGAAAATATTCCCCAATGAGACAATAGTGATTATTATATTTCTTAATATTAATTGTCATGCAAATTTGATAAATCAATGATACCAAATTATACAAAAAATAAAAATTCAATGAAATATTTATTTCAAGAACTTTCAACAAATCATAAAATATATATATAAATAACACAATTGAATGGTTGGAATTTTACGTAGGAAATAAAGACTAAATAGAAAAAAATGACATGTAATGAAATCTACACTATCATATCTTTTGAAAAAAACTTTCAAATAAGATTTTTGTTCAATTTCACAAATTTATTTAGCTACATAAAGGTTATAACCCATAGTGTGTTGAATTTTGTGGAAGCTCACAAGGTGCACATAACATTACTATGTTTCATATATATTTTTTGAAAGGGGCATTTTCACTTCCCGTTGAAGTCAACAATCAAAATAGTAAAACTTTATGATGAAAAATTATCACGTACGGTTCTAAGACTTGTATAATTGTTTACTTGATCTAAAGTTCTACAAAATTGCATATCAAAAGATCAAATTCAATATGGGAACATGACTTTGGGAGTGGACAATTTCACGTTCAAGAGTTAGTGGTATAATCTACCTCATTGTATGATAGATTCTTTCAATTCCAATTAACTTAAATAAATTTCATTCCAAAAGCCGAAGGGAAGATGTGTTACACCTTTCCGATTGGAAAGATAATACAAGATAATAAATCTAAAGAAAGTTCAGAATTAAAAATTAAACCTGTCATATTATTATTTTTTAAATTGCAATTTTAACAAAGTGACATTTGAGAAAACGGAAAATCAAATTAATTTTCAAATTTTTAATTCATTAAAAATAAAAAAACAACGAATGCATGTTTGAAACTTGAACTAATTTAATGTTTTAAAATTAAAAACTAAAAATAAAAACATTTGACTGAATTTATAAAATTCAATACATGTTATTATATAATTATAATCATTTAATCAGCATCCCCAGTTTTGCTATGAAGCCCAAGTTAATATCATGAAATTATGAAAACTTACATTAGTAAAAATTACACCATGAAATGAGCAACTATGGGATTAAACATTGCCCAAATGGTGTTACCCTTTGTATTGAAAGTACAAATTCTAAGCACCTACATGGATGATTCGATTATCACTCAAGTAGGTTGTCAATCTTTAAACATTAATACAAACATTTATATTAAAAAATGAATAATAATCATAATAATAACATTGAAAATAACCTTACAATTGATGTATACCCAACAAGTTGATTGATGACTTTTAACCGCTTAATTGATAACCTACCCTTATGCATAACTCATAGTTATTACCCAAAACTTTTTTGATTAACCTTCTTAACAGTTATTTTAATAAAGGAATACTCGGCCAAGATTTGTTTGTACTCTTGAAAATTCACACCAAAAGAAAAATGCCAATTGCGCTATTGTTGTTCAGATCAGCCAGCACATTATTCACATGCTTGGCAGTAACTTTGACACAGGCTCCTTTACATAAGAGATCACATGCACACAAATCTGTACTTCAAAGTGTGTGTTTTTCAATGTGAAAATACCAGAAAAAACTTAGACAGAAGATCGATGAAGTTGCAGAGAAATCTCCACAACAACAATTAAAGGTAAAACGACAATGAGTGCAGTCATAACCTCATGATAGTTGCTCACAAAGTGACAGACCATCACCTTCATCACGAATGGCAGTGACGAGCTGCCATGACTACCCACTGAGTTTATCAGCTCCCAACAGTGGGTGTAGATAAGCATATAATAATCTTCCCAATAAACTTGGGCAAACCATTATACGCAATCTGCGTCCTGAGTTTCTGTTGTCTTTCCGGAAGCAATGGGAAGACTCAGATGTGATGTTGGCTAGCACTCAAGAGACATTGCTAATAAAAAAAGTCAACAGTATCCTCATTCAAGCTGCAACAAGCTTCTGAAGGAAAGAGCTTTTATTTCATTTTAGCACGTCCCTGTATATGCAAGCATCTATGCCTAAAAGACATAGAGGCCTATATATAGGGTAGTGGTTGGGGCCTCCTGCACCCTGAACATATCCTTTAAGCACACCACTGGTGACTACTTGGGTGCAAAACATCCACTAAAGCCACTAGAAAAAAGATCGATGAAGTTGCAGAGAAATCTCCACAACAACAATTAAAGGTAACACGACAAAAAACTTAGACAGAAGATTGATTTAGTTTCAGGAATGCAGAGAGGTTGAAGTCCACTTTCAAATTTTGTGTCCTACAAAAGTTGCAGGCTAGAGCAATGTCATGTTGTGACATGAAGAGAATGGTGGTCAGTTAATTTGGTACTTAGTACTTCAATGGCCGTTTATTAGACTGTTATCCAATGACATGCCCAATTAGAGCTTGAAAGAACAGGTCAAACTCAGAGCTCTTGACCACACCAGTCCTGTCATTTGCAGCTTTCATTCAAATTTTACTGATGAGACATAATCTTGCTTCCTTGCTTTTCTACCCAGTTTGTGGTGTGATCCTGCTGATGAAGAGAAGAGGAGAAGAGAACAACACCTCAAATTAACTGGGCTTTTCGCAGATCAGCAACCACACCTTTTCTCTCGTCCCCTTTGTCGCTGTACAGCACCTATGATTGACAAACAACCAATTTCATGTCAAAAGACAAAATGAGAACTATACATAGAGACAAATGTTGTTTATGGCAGACTGAGAATCCTCAGAGATGTCAGACAATCTGTCACCTTGTCAATGATGCCATATTCTACTGCTTCCTCAGGGCTAAAGTATTTGGGTCGTCGAATATCTTCCTCAATCTTCTCTGGGGAGTGTCCTGTGTGCCTTGCATACAAACCCACCTACAAATGCACCATTTGTAACTAGTTACGAATCATCATGCATTTCAAACCTTGGGAACAAATGGTCAAATGTCACAAAACAAAGCACAGCAACAGCAAGCCCTGGAATCTCCACAAACTACATCCACTTTCTCCTGAATACCATCATAGCTTTCTCCCACTCTTTGAAGCTCTAATAATCAGGCAGGTCTATCGTATGTCAGAAGACCTCCATACTAACTGACCCATAAGAACTGTGCAGAAATACTCAGACCTACAGATGTTTGAGTCATAGGGTTAAAGTACCAGTTCAGCTTTCACATTTCGGACTTCCTTACGGGCAATATCGAGATCTGTTGCTTGACCTCGGAACTGGGCTATTGGCTGCACACCTCCACATCACACAAACAAACCATGTCAAACTCCAGAGCTTCTAAGAAACATCAATAGAGTAGACTTACAGATTTACAGATTTTCAACTCAATGGATTGTAGTCAAAGGACTAGAATTCATGCAAGTTCCAATGCTGCCTGCAGTATACTTTTCCATCAAGAAGCTGTCTTCTTGGAGTACCCAATATCTCCTGTGTTCTCACAGTCAATGTCCAACACAGTAGGATTGAAGCAAAATGGGACCTGTTTTATCATAATTGTAGCTGATGGTAATGTAGCCCGGTTTCCCTTTGAGCCTGCTGCAAGAAGTAATGCTGCCTCCCCCCATGCATTTCCAACACACAATGTAAAGATAGGAGGTTTCACATACCTGTAACACAGCAGCCAATGCCCCCAGCCACATCAGTATTACAGGGAGATGGACTATCTCATGATGCATATGACAGTCAAGAAAAAAGTGGGTGACCAGAGGGTCATTGCAGAATAAACGTGGGTGACCCAAGGGTCATTGCATCCCTGAAATTCACCCACTTTGGAATCCCAAAAGTCTGAACCCATCATGTGCCAACACTAAAACCTTGAAAGAAGAAAAATCATCTGCTGCATCTGACGAATTTATCATGACACATAAGTAGAACCCTCTTAAACCACAAATTCATCAGTCGCCTCTACTTAATGCTGCACCAAGGTGATGTCAAATGAAAGGCAAAAAAACTAAAGAAATAAACTGGACTGGGAAGTCTGCAACTGCTACAGGTCCACCCTTTGACAGGAAGTGGTTCATAAAGATATAAACCTCATGGTATCGTAAATTGCAAATGCTTCTGTCTCATAACCAAGCTTTTCACCATCCTGCAAATTTCACAAACTTATCAGGCATATTTGATTTATCAAAATGGGTGATGCTGCGAGGATGAGAAATCTGTGCACACAGATGCATAACCTCAATACATACCTTCAAAAACTCATGTGTAAGAACAGAATACATCCCCCTGCAGAATCAGTTTGGACAATAAACAAAACCAACATCATCTACAAACCTTGGTGGTGCCAGTGGAGTTGATGTACATGTAGATGGGCTTTTCTGGATCTTCATACTGTAAGTAAAGCAACTCTGCCATGATAAGCTCAGTTACAGAAGGGACCAATGACATGCCCAGAAAGACAATGCGGTTCTTGAACAAATACGACGGCAGATCTGGTGGTGGCTGCTGTGTTGCATCTCCTCTTTGGAATGGAATAACCTGCAAGAGCAGTAGTAACATTTCCACAACCCCATCAGTTCTGCCTGCCTGCTGAAACTCACAAAATCCTCAGCTCACCAGATTTTCCAAAACTGCAGATATCTGTTTCAAGTCTCCTCTAGGGTTTAGATGAATTTTCCTATTTGCAAATCCCCCTCTGCTTGCAAACGATTCCTCTGGTACAAGAAGAGAAGACAAAACAATTGCCACCAAAGGACAGTTCAAATGTCTGCTGATCCTCCTATGCAAAGCTCTGCACAGGTGCATGATTTCAATAGGTATGTCATGGGACAGAGAAATCGTGAGACAGAGAGAGAGACAGAGAGACAGAGAGAGATAGAAGTCTCACCATAGTGACTATGCCACGGTGTCCCTTGTGATAGGATTGATGCAAGGTACTCCAAGCTGAAGACATTCCATTCCCAGCTATTGAGCTTTGACAACTGCTTCTGAGAAATGGACAAAGGAAGTCACTCTCAAGAATGCTCTTTGCCCTTGTGGAGCTTGATGACGATAACCTACTATTGTGCTTGAGGGTTTTTGGAGGAGTTTTCTGAGGTTTTCTCACATAGACAGAAGAAGCGAAGAAGGAGGAGGAGACTTGTGGGGTTGTTGTTGCTGTTGTTGAAGAAGAAGAAGACGAAGAAGAAGAAGACGGTGTGCTCGAGGTCCATAGATTAGCTCTCCTTGGCACACAAAGCTCTGCCGCCCTTCCTATAACCTCCATTGTGACCATTTCTCTTCTCTCCTTGCTCTCTCTCACAAACTAAAAGACCTTTTGTGTTCCTCCAATGCTTTTGTTACTGCTGCTGCTGAATCTATCGGGCTCCACAGCTGCCTTACTCCTGTTTCGTGTTGGTGTCTGGAGCAAGAGAAGGAGGCAATCAATCCTTTTGCTTTCCCTTCCCTGCCTGTTTGTTTGTGTGCTCACACAGACTGTGAGCGTTAGCTAGGGTTTGGCCTTTAGGGCAGAGACATGAGACATAGAAAGAGAAACAGGGCCAAAAGTTTGGTATCCTTTACATTCTAAGGTCATGAATAAGCATAATAATATTGAACAAATTAGATTTTTATTTATTTATTTATTTTTATTTTCTTACACACATTTTTCTCTTCTTCAAAACAAGAGAATTTTAAAACTCAACTCAAATTGATAAAAAGTAGTTTTTTTTTATAAAAATAATAAAATTTCAATTAAAATTTTAATATTTAAAATTCTTAAATCAAATTCAAATTGAGTTGAATTCAATTCAATTCAATTCAATTTACATTCAATATTTTTCAATATCATTCTATATTTTTCATTCAAATGGAGCTTAATTTTCACAAAATCAAACTCATTCTTTTTCATTATTTCCATTGTCAATGATATTGTGAAACAACAATGCAAAAGCAGCACAAAGTTAATTATGAATTTTATGAATTTAATTTTTATTAATATAAATATCATGGACATGAAAAAGACAACATGTTGATTGGTAAGAAAAGGGATGTAATAGTTATAAAAATAAGAAATAATTATCAGAAAAAAAAAAGAGTTAAAAGATAAAAAGAAATAATTATTAAGAAGGAAAATGAGGTAGTTTAGGCTTGAAAATGAGTTCTAATTTAGTTATGTTGAACTTTTATCATCCTTATGGATGGATGTCATTTAAATGACAGAGCGAGCCACTGGACGGACAGGAGTGCCGATCGATGTTTGCTCTCGGGCCATACCTGGTCGATGCTTTGGTTGCCGAACATTGGCGATCTTGCCAAGCTCTTCCTCATCTTCTTCTTCTTCTTCTTCTGTCGCAGACCACAACATCACAGCAGAAGAAAGTAGGGAGGGAGAATCTTGGGTTCTTCAGCCTTCTTTTTCTCAATTTAAGCAAAACTGCAGCAGAAAAAAATCTTTTAGGTTGTGAAGTTTTTCTTCAAGGATTCGCAGCTTCTTCTTCCGTCATGTTGTAGAAAGAAAAAGCTGCTTTCAGATGCTATGGTTGCTGCCATGTTGCTTTCACATGGAGCAGCAGCAGCAGCAGCAGCAATGGTAGCTGCTGCCCCGTTGTTGCAGCAGCAGGAGCAGCAGAGACAACAGTCATTGGGATGGAGCACAGGCGGGAAGCAGTGGTATGGGTCTGGCAGCTTCAGCAGGAACAAGAATTGTTCCTTGCAAGACAAGCTCACAAAACCCAGTCCCAGGAGGTATGGGCTATGATGGCCATCATCATTGTTTCTGAAAACTCTTTTCAGTTTTTGTTCATGCAAAACCCATGTCTATTGTTTCTGCAGGATTCCACACTTTCAAAAGGTTTTTTTGGCTCACTTTTCTCATACGAATTGGATGGAGACAAGAAGAAGGAGAAGAATTGTGCTATGGGAGAAAGTGCAGGCTGGTGGCATTTGAAATCTCAAGGTGCTCAAATGATCCTGATTTCAATCCTGATTTTCTTTGGGTGGCGGCGGTGTTGGGTCTTACAGAAGGGTGCGAGAGTATACTAGGCCTCCAATGGCTGTTATCTGGCCTCTGGAGGTTGATACAACAACAGCAGCAACAGTGGTGACAGGGACAAGTCTCTTGGGTTTTGCAATTGTGCGCACTTTTGTGTACTTCAGAATGCAGGTAGGGGGTGGCAGGGTGGTCTTTTGCATCCTCAATTTTGTTTTTCAAAAAGACAATAGAGAAGGAATGAAAGCAAGAGAACCCAAATATACTGTTTTGTACTACTACTCAAGCTTCACTGGAAGGGACAGTTTGGAAGGAGCGAATGGCTCTATTATTGACCATTAGGGTTTTTGGATATTGTTCCTGATGGACCTTGGTGGATTTGGCAACAGTATATCATAGCAGCAATGCTGGGGCGCCATGTGCCAAGAGGTGGGTCAAGGATATTAGACCTAGGAATTCGGGAAGGCCGGAACTTGTACTACTATCCCAAGGATGTCATACAGGTGGTCGTAGTGGCACCTTCACCCAATTTGCAGCTGCTTGAAAGCCAAGGTTGTTCCTCCTCTGTTGGCCCTTTTCCTCCTCACCAAACTCATTGGACGGTATTGACAGGGTTTTCAACAGTTGTGGGAGGTCTGAGCACCAGACATCTTCTGCCCTTGTTAAGATGAGCATCTTTTATGGTATCTGTCTTGAAAGCATGACAGATCTGAACTTGGTTGAAGGAAACTCACATAGCAAGCTGGGGCATGTGGATGTAGGCAAAGCAAAGCTTCACTGTTTCCAATGGCTAGTAATCATCAGGAGAGACTCCTGCATCAGGCTTCTTTTGAGGTCTTTGAGAAAAATGTTTGAACTTACAAGTCTCTGCTGCAGCTCTTTGCTAACACAGAGCGGTGTTTCAAACAGCGGTGCGTGCAGGGGTGCCTATAGAGGTGAAATCAAAATCACCAGATGCTTCTGGCCTGCCTGCAAACAGCATGGATGCTGTGGTATTGAACTCCTCCCCTCTACAACTGGTGCACATAACCAACTGTTTGTTTGTGGGCATTTTTCTTGTAGCAGAGATGCAAATTGCAATGCTATACATGTGGGTTACTGAATGTTCAAATGGGCTGCACTTGGATCTGGCAGGTGAGTGTGTACGCAATGTCAGAGTTGTCTGATTCACAGGTTGCATCATCACTTTCAGAGGCAGTTCGTGTACTGAAACCTGGCAAGGTATTTCCTAAAGGAATTGTTGTTGTCCACAAAAAATAGGTGTTTTATTGCCTTCTACGTGTTAGAGCCTTACTGTACTGTTGCCATGTCTCTGGAACCCACAACTTCACAGTAAGGCTTTTTATGCTCCTATGAATCATAAACATCAAGTGTTATCACTTTTGGCAGCCTTTCATATTTGTTGAAAATGTTGGAGCAAAGGCAACTGTGCTTCGGGCAGCACAAGGAGCATTGGAAACAATAGGAAGGATGATAGGCAACAAAACCTGTGCCACCCGTGACTTGTTACCCTTCTTGGAGGTATGTTGTGCTTTTTCAACTCATCTCCAAATTTCTTGGCTCAGAAATACTCAGAAACGGAATCACTTTTGGCAACCTGTATGAGGCTGATCAGTTGCTGTAAAGGGATTACACACAGGTGCAACAAGCAGTTTGGTTTTCAGATTCTTTGGATTTTGATCTGGAAACATATCTCCAGTAGCCGAAAAGTGATGAACTTGCTCTTTTGGAAACAGAAAGTGGAGGGTTTAACAGATCTACAGTATGACAATTTGCTGGATTTTCAAGATCCACACCTGGTAGGTGTAGCCATAAAAAAGCCAGCTGTTTCTGCTTCAGAGAGTAGTGATGCAAGAGACAAGTTGACCAAGAAGAAAAGGAAATCTCAACCAGCAGTCAAGACAGCTTAAATATCATGCTAAAGTTCATATAGAGCACAATTCAACATTGCAGTTTTGTGCAAAAGCAGAAGTTGTGTTGTGGGTAGGATTTAGAGAATTAAGGGGCTCACAGTACAAGGATTCTTTGCAGACCAAAGGGTTCAGCATAGTCCTGCCACTGTCCTGGTACTGATGAACTGCACACCTGTTTTTTTATGGCAAGGCATGATGATCACAGTTGCATACACTCTTCACCATATTGTTCAACAGTTTTGCCCAACATGGGGTGACCTCAGAAGTATGGACTATGGACACACACTCAGAGGAGTTTCAAGATGCATGTGCAGCTACGGTTTGGTAACCAAACTTGCAAAAAATCTTGTCTTCACCTGTAAATGGATACATATCAGAAATTGTCCTTCCAGCTTACGCATGTTGTTGCATCATGATTGTCTTATTACTGAAACTCCCAATCCACACATCTACACTCTCTAAAGGACTGTAAAGAACTGGTTGAATTTTTGTAGTGTGGGGGGTTGGGGGGCTTAACCTAAGTAGAATTTCTGCCTCAACAGAGGATGGCACCTTCAGGTTCCATTTTGAAGAACCTTATGAGGAAGGTGCCTCCTCTCTGTCTCAAATGAATTACAGCCATTTCAAATTCCACAGATCTTTACACTGGGTAAGGACCTTGGACATGGCAATTCTGGGTATTTGGGTCCTGCATGTGTAGTACTTCATCCAAAGCACAGTGTGCAGGCAGTCGAGATGCTCTTAGGAAAATGGTCATCTACATCTGATAGAAGTGCAACATCCTGTCACTTAAGAATAACCTTTTGTCATGAAAATGTACTCTTGAATTCTTCCTACCAACTCATGTCCAACTTTTTAGAAAAAAAAGACATGGCACCTGACTTACCTTGAATTTGAAAGTGGACCTCTTTTCTATTTGAAACAACACTTCTAGTTGGGGCATTTGTTGAGAGTATGTAACTAAGGAGCATGTACACACAGTCAAGGTTTCGAGATTGTTTTTTGACATGGTGTCCATTCAATGCACCTCTAATAGGGTAGATGGCTTGCCATAGCATGTAGCCATAGTCAAGGTAACTAATACCTAGTCCATCATAATCATGCAATCAATGCAATAGGTATATAACACAAAACTAAAGTGATGAAATTGATCATCCCAAAGGATTAGTGAGTTTCAAGGTTGACAACACACTTGAAGCTAATAGGCGATTCACTTCACCATTGAAGCAAAAGGGATAGGTGGTAGCTCCTTGTGTACTCTTTGAATAATTCATCAATTATCTCAAACTCTACTTGGTCAGTGGAGTTCTGAAATAACTAGTGTAAGCTCTCCATGATCCTCTATTTTGTTTATCTCCATAAGGAAATCTAAGTCAACTTTTTATTATTCAACTGAACAATCTAAAGTTCATTCTTCACCATGATTTGCTACCAATTGAAACACTTCACAACTTCGAGTGTTGCCAAGGTTTCAAATGTGCACAAGTCCTCATTGAATTGCCATGGAACATGTGTGTCACATTTCTATATCTTATATGCTTTTTATTCAAAAGTTATGAACTTTTTATTTGATAAATTCTAATATGGTGGGGGTTTGAATTGGCAAGATCAATGCCCAAGAAGTGCATGTATGGTACATTACAAATTCTCAATTTTTTTGGAATAACAAAAGAGAAATGTGATAAAGAGGTCCCTAGGTGATGAAAGAAGAGATTGAAGGCCTTTTGTTGATGCATTGATAAGACTTGGAGAACAAAATTGGATTGTGAATGAAAAGAATTAAGGAGGGTTGCCAAGAAGGATGTCCATGGACATCTTAGTGTCCCTCCTTGCATCCTTATTAGTAGTAAAAAATATTTTACCCACCTTTTGTTTATTACGTTTTGTTATCGCCCCAAGTTAATGGATGGGCATGTGTAGATTTTGAGTGCACCCATCCAATCAATGGGTTGCTTTGAAGTCTACCCATCTACTTGTTAGGTTTCTTCTCAAAATATGAATGTTGAGTAACTGATTTAATCATGCTTCTATATCATTTTATTTTTTTGGGTTGTCACTTGCCTTTTTGTATCACAAGGTTTCATATCACCATGAAATGTGAAAAAAAATTTCATATGACTAATTTTTTAAATGAAATTTGTTTGATAAAGATTCAAATAATTAGCTTCAATTTTTAAAAATCTGACTAAAATGAGATTAAAAAAAAATTGATTTGAAAGATTATGCAGGATTTGTTTGAAATAAAACACATCAATTTAAAAATAAATTAAATTTTTAAAATATACTTTTGTGAAATATCAATTTAAAAAAATTAATTTGATGTTATTTTAAAAACTTCAATAAGGCTTTGATGAAGATTTAATAACAGAAATCATAATGAAAATAATTCTTAATTGATTAATTTGTTTGTATTGTTGTTGCCTTTTTTATTATAAAAATTTATTATTGCCCTAAGATAGTAGACATGCATGTTTGATTTTAAGTTTTACCAAGCATGTGCCGGGCAACACAACTAGTTGCTTTTTAGGTATGGGTTTAGTTTTGGACTTACCCATACCCCATGGAAATTGAAAAAAACAATGGGCTACTTGTTTCTTCTTGTTTTCCTCACATGGTTCATCATTTCTCCTATGTCCCTCATGATCCCTTACCTCATTCTTTGATGTCCCCTACCATCTCTTGGTGTCCCTTGGGATCTATTGTCATTTCTTCAGCAATCCATTGGTCACTTCCCATTTCTTGGTGCAAGTTCATAACATAAATGCTTTGAAATGTAAAATAAAAAACTTAATATTCAATGCAAGAAACTTGACCTCGAAATGGAAAAAATGACAATGCACAAAGCCAAGGCTAAAGCTCAAAACTTGCAACTCGAATTCAATATTTAGTGTTCAAGGATTTCAACTAATAGCTTTCAAGGTTCAAATTCTTTAAGGAATACCAAAAATGTGTAACAACATCACCTTTTTTTTAATATTATTTTTCTTATTTTATTTCACCATACATTTAAACAAAAAAGTTGATAATATATATATTGGTGGTTCCAAATATGTAATGGCTTAGTATATGTATTGTAAAATATTTGACACTTTTTAATTCATTAATATTGATAAGGATCAAAATGTAAATCTCCATTAAAAATTGTCTCTTTTTTAGTACTATGTGATACACCTTGAAAGATTTGGAACTTTCAAACATGCATGAAGCATTGTAACTTGTTTACAAATCTTGAGTTGGAGTACAATGGATAGAATGTTAACCATTGTGGTTAGATTAATGGGATACGTATTCAATGAATTTTTCTTTCATGTCCACATACTATCCATCTTACATGGTGCATTGATAGGTGTTGGTTCCCTTTAGCCCATTTGCACTAGTAAAATTAATCACAAGTACAAACACATCATGGGCACCCATTGACGTTTACAAATCCAATTATATTTGTTGTTGACAAACATTCATACAAGGCCGGTAATACATATAATTTCTTGGTCTTCTTTATTAAATCACGGAACACATTATTTATGAAAAAAGAATTTAAATGAAAAAATTGCATGAACATAACCACAACCCTAATTTTTATTGTTATATGTTCAATAGTTTGAATTGATAAACCACTTTTGCTAATGAAATACATCGTCATGAAATCTTGAATGAAGGTTTGTTTTTGTACATGGTCCTTTGCGAATGGATGAATAGACACAAAGAAATCAAATACGATGTTTGGACTAATAATCTCATATATCATTTTTGTTAGTAAGATGTTTAACAAATGGGCCTCTCTTGCAATGTTTTTATTTTCTTTTGACAATGTTTGAGTAAGAATAACATGTTCAACATCTACACACTTCCTCATGGCCATGCCGCCATTAACTTTGAAATATGCAATTAACCCCTATGCAATCAACCCCTTTCAACGATTAATCCATTAAGCAAGGATCATAAGATTGATTCTTTCAGTGTAGCACACAATGCACCTTGAAGATTCTATGTTTAATTTTTTTTATTAAAAAAATGTAATTTTAAAATAAATTTTCAGTCACAAAATCTTGTTCTTTGAAAAAGTTTTTTTCTTGAAAATTTCAACATTTTGTGAAAATAATATAATTAGTGTGGAGTCTCCGAAGGTACTACAAGAATGACCCAACCCTTGATGGCAACTTCAAACTTAAAAAAAACTTCCCTTATGGAATTAAAAAAAATTCTCATTTAAATGCATAAACTTCTATAAAAAAAACACACCTATCCATCACATATGCACACATGGTAGTAAATTTTAGATGTCACTCAAAACATTGAGTCAAAAGTTGGAGCAAAACAAATTTGTGCCCAAATCCTACACTTATGTGTACCTAATCTCTTCCCTATGGGCCAAATAACATACATTAAAAAGCAATGGAGATGAATGAATTTGAGCTTTTGCACTCCATCCAATGCCCATTCATGCTCTAACACCTAATCTAATCCTAATTGATTTATGGCTATATTTATAAGTTATCTAGCTCAAGTTGTCCTTGCTTTTTAAATTATCCTATGGTTTTGTTTCTCCTCCTTAGCCTATTCCTATCTCAAGTTTGACAACAAATACTAAAAAATATACAAAAATAGAGAGAAATGAGAGAGAGAAGACAAGTGCCTTAATGGGATTTGTAAATAAGATCCTCATCACCAAAAGAGTACTACTTACACTTTGTGAAGGAAGTGTGGGGCCTATCTATCTCACTAATTTCCTACTAAATTTAAAGTGGTTGAAGGCAATTGTGTGTGAGGGGGGGTAGGGTAATGAATGGGAGGAAAGAAAAGGAGGGGAAGGAGAGGGGAAGAAGGTTTGAAAGTCATGTGGATTGGGCATTAAGTGGGGTACTAGACTTGAGTTTCATGAAATTTTTAGATGGAAGTGAATCTAGAAATAAAGGTAGATTAATGATTTCATGAAAATTTAGATGGAAGTGAATCTAGAAATAAAGGTAGATAATGGTTTCATGAAATTTTAGATGGAAGTGAATCTAGAAATAAAGGTAGATAAGTAGATAATGGTTTCATGAAATTTTAGATGGAAGTGAATCTATAAATAAAGATAGATAATAGTTTCCACCCCACCCCACCCCACCCCACCCCAACACAAAAAAGGGGAGCTCAAAGGAGAGCTCAATGAATTGGAGAACCAAAGGTGCAAGCTAGGGTTCAACTCAAGGATTTAATTTTGCTCCAAATGAGACCAAATTGGTTCCTTGGAATTTTTGGACCCCGGACATGACCCCATCTAAAGGGAAAAATGGGGAGAAAAAGGCCGTGTTGGAATAAAGAGATGAAGGGGGGGGCGGGGTGAATTAAATTAGAAGATTGAGATTAATTAATTTCGTGTGTTACCAAGAAGGAAGGTAGGTAGG